>Ga0308419_1002943_pt1 | contig 10814 bp, 8 predicted proteins | sample HotsprSampleMS50_FD_203674 | JGI IMG/M metagenome (GOLD analysis project Ga0308419, IMG submission 203674) | Hot spring phototrophic mat microbial communities from Mushroom Spring, Yellowstone National Park, Wyoming, United States - 20090730_MS50 ... | reverse complement strand
TAGGTGACATACAAATTATTGGACGCGATGACCGGATGAAACCTGCATTCACAGGTCAAAACCGCTTGCCCATAGACAACCTTTTAAAAAAAGTAAACATAAAGAAACCTGTTATAGTTATTGATCATCAGCCCATAGCAATATCAAAAACTGCTGCATTGCCAGTTGATCTTTTGCTTTCAGGGCATTCACATCATGGGCAATTATTCCCATTTAACTATATCACAGCAAAACTTTATGAAATAAGTTGGGGATACAAAATACTACATAATACACATGTATATGTATCAAGTGGTTATGGAACATGGGGCCCACCAATGCGTACTAATAGCTATTCAGAAATAGTAATTTTTAACCTTACATTTAAATAATAGCGTTAAAATTTTTGTTAAATTATCTTGACATGTTTTTAAAAGAGCTATCTACCGTTAGCATACATTTTTCTTCATCAGGAGAAAAACTATGAAAAAATTTGCAAAGTTCATTTTTTGGGTCGTCGTATCAATGTTATTTGCATTTTCATTTGCGATAGTTACCCAGATTTATAATCCTTCTGAAAAAATAAATGCACTCTGGATAGTAACCGCTGCAGCTACCTTTTACATGATAGCGTATAGGTTTTACGGCGCTTTCCTAGCAGCAAAGGTCTTATCTCTGGATGAATCCCGCGTAACACCAGCATACAGGCTTAACGATAATACAAATTACTATCCCACAAATAAATGGGTTTTGTTTGGTCATCACTTTGCTGCAATAGCCGGTGCAGGTCCATTGATTGGCCCAGTACTTGCTGCACAGTTTGGCTATTTACCAGGATTTTTATGGATACTTATTGGCTCAGTATTTGCCGGTGGAATTCATGACATGGTGATACTTGTTGCATCCGTTAGACATGACGGAAAATCATTAGCTGAAATTGCACGCGATGAAGTTGGACCGATCACTGGCTTTGCTACGCTTTTTGCAGTTTTGTTCATACTGATTATAGCTACTGCAGGTTTAGCAATTGTAGTTGTAAATTCACTATATCATAATCCCTGGGGAACATTTATTATTGCAATGACCATTCCCATAGCTCTTTACATGGGCATTCACATGCGATATATTAGATATGAAAAGGTTTTAGAAACTTCATTAATAGGTATTGGTTTACTAATTGTAACAGTAGTATTTGGTCGCAACATTCTTGGGACACCTTTAGAAAATATACTTTCATTAGGCAAAGAATCGTTAACCATATATTTAGCATTATATGGCTTCATAGCTTCTGTCATACCCGTGTGGCTTTTGATGACTCCCCGTGATTATCTTTCATCGTTTATGAAAATAGGTGTCATTATACTTTTAGCATTGGGCGTTGTCGCAATTCATCCAACTCTCAATATGCCTGCAATAACACAATTTATACATGGCAACGGGCCAATTATTTCAGGAAAAGTTTTTCCCTTTGTATTTATTACAATAGCTTGTGGGGCAATATCTGGATTTCATGCTCTTATATCTTCAGGCACAACACCAAAAATGATAGAAAACGAACGATATGCTTTACCCATAGGTTACGGAGCAATGTTAACTGAAGGTTTTGTTTCTATTATGGCTCTTATTGCTGCATCTGTATTAATACCTGGTGACTATTTTGCAATAAATACACATCTTTCCTTTGAAAACTTGTCTGCAATGGGGTTCCCGGTACAAAAAATTGAAAAGCTTTCTAATTCCTTAGGTATAAATCTTGTGGGAAGGCCCGGTGGTGCTGTTTCATTAGCTGTTGGCATGACATATGTATTTTCATCTATTCCTCTTCTTTCATCAATGATGGTTTATTTATATCAATTTGTTATTATGTTTGAAGCTTTCTTCATACTAACAACTATTGACACTGCAACAAGAGTTGCCCGATATGTTGTTCAAGAACTTGGTAGCTATATATACAAGCCCTTTGGACAACTTCACTCAATACCTGGTAATATAATTTCAACCACCTTGGTTGTTTTTGCATGGGGATATTTTGTATATACAGGATCTGTTGATACAATTTGGCGTATGTTTGGTACCGCAAACCAGTTATTAGCCATGTTGGCTCTATGTATTGGAACATCATTCATTTTACGGATAAGTAAGCGTAAATACATTTGGATAACACTTGTCCCAATGGTATTTATGCTCATAACTACCTTTACTGCAGGAATTACGCTTATTTTTGAATATTTACCCAAGGCATTACAATCACAATCAATCAGTAACATTTATAGCCTTAATATTATTTTATTATTATTAATGATTTTATTAGCAATCATTATCATTATTGATTCTGTTCATAAATGGTATAGCATAATAACCGGCAGATCTTTGTCTATTAGTAAAAAAACCAATGCACCATCACAGTATTCAAAAGAATTTCCAAAAATGAGTGATTAAATGGATACATGCCAAAAACACATGTAACAATACCTTTTTTTATTCCTCACTATGGTTGCAGGCACCGTTGTGTGTTCTGCAACCAGGTGTATACAAGCAATACCACTACACTCCCCGATGAAGCATATATTACTCAAAAAATTGAACGGTATTTGCAAACAATAAAATCAGCTATTACTCATGTTGAAATTGCTTTTTTTGGTGGAAGCTTTACCGGCCTTAACAAAGAAATACAACAAAAATATTTGGCGATAGCTCATAGGTATTACTCGTTGCATAAAATTGACGGCATACGATTATCAACGCGTCCTGATTATATAGATAATGAAACGCTTTCACTACTAAAAGTATACAACGTTTCAACAGTTGAATTAGGCGCTCAATCCATGAATGACGATGTCCTTAAACAATCACATCGCGGCCATACAGTACAGGATACAGTCAATGCTTCAAGACTCATCAAAGAATATGGATTTAATCTGATAATTCAATTAATGCCTGGCCTTCCTGGCGATACTTACGGAAAGTCAATTGAAACAGCCCATAAAACAATATCACTAAGGCCTGATGGCGTTCGTATCTACCCAACAGTTGTTATACGGGACACCAAATTAGAAACATTATACAGAGAAGGGAAATTTGTTCCTTTATCATTAGATGAAGCTATTAAATTATGTGCTAATTTATATGCCATATTTACCAATAACAATATTCCGGTAATCAGAATGGGATTACATCCGTTTGATGATGCAGTAGCTGATACTATCATAGCCGGTCCCTATCACCCATCTTTTGGCTTCTTAGCAAAATCACGTTATTACCGTAATACACTGGAACATCAGATTAAAGAATTTTTACAGCATAACAGCAATATACAGACACTAATTATAAAACTACCAAAACACAATATTGCAGAATATTATGGGCCCCATAAAGAAAATATTGATTTTTTGCGTAATGTATTCCCCAATATACCTTTCACCTTTGCAACCGGCAACATTAAAGAACCTGAAATTGTTACGGCAGAATAAGATATTCTGCTAATTTAGGAAAGTGTATTTTTAATTTATCAAAATAAGAAGTTTAAAAGAAAAAACAACATCAAGCCGCTTATAACAATAATCAAATCATTTGCATATTTTATTTCCATACCGTCTACCCTCTTTTAGTATAAATTGTTTCATAATTATCTATTATCTTTCACCCCATGCGATGAATGGAATGATTACATGCTTTCTCCTATTCCAACCAATATCTATTGATAATTAAGTGTCTGGTTGAAAATTGGTATAGTATAGAATTTGTAACATCAGTTTTGGAATATCTATTAAAATCAGATCCTTTTTAGAAATACTGACGAAATAATCCATTTGTCTTTTGTAAAAACATTGTGAATAGTTTCACATCTTTAATGTTGAAAAAGTCAATAAATTAAACTTGACTATACTATACAATTCGCTGATTATGAGAGCTGTTATTATCATTATTTCACATTTTCCCCTGAGGAGATTACACATCATGCAACATCATCAAAAAGTACTCTTCATAGATCTTTCAACTGGCTACTATCGCTTAGCACGATACCCAATTGGCGACTTCTTTGGCCCTGTTGACTTAGGACTACACATTGCACAGCGCTATTATACCACAAATATTGGCGTTGGTGTGTTAGCCGGTTCAATCTTCCCTGGCTCAAACAGGCTTTTTGTTAATGGATATTCCCCATGCTGGAATAGCTTTTTTATTTCATCAATGGGCGGTGCTGGCCTTGTGTTTGATAACTTAGGGATAAATATGATTGCCTTGTCCAAAAAAGCCCCAACACCTTCAGTGTTGTATCTTAACCGTATCCATGGCGAAGAAATTGAAATAGAGATTAAGCCAATTGATGTATTTAAGATATGGGAAAGTGGCCACGGTGGCGTATATTCATTAATGCATGAAGTGCTATCAATGTTTGCTGGTAAGTATTTAACTGACCCTAGGGTCATAGCCACTGGACCGGCAGCATACGCAACAGACTTTGGTGCTCTATGTTCGGCACCTGTTAAGGATGGCACGCTCACGTGGGTTGATACATGGGCTGGCCGTGGAGGATTTGGTTCAAAGCTTTTCCGCGAACACGGCATTGCTGCAATCATATACGGTGGTACCTATATTGACGAAGACTTCAGAGACCGCAAAGTTGCCGATGAATGGTTTATTGATAAATACAGCAAAAAGTTAGCAGCCAAAGATTTAGAAGCAACAACCAAATACCGCTTTGACCCCCAGTTTAACACTGGCGGTACATTTGGCGTTAATTTTGCTACTATCGGCGGTAGGCTTTTAGCATTTAACTATCGCTCAATTTACATGACCGAAGAGCAAAGACTTACGATTCATCAAAAGCTTATCGTTGATCATTACCTTAAGCAATTTAATGAAGAAACTATCGCCACTAAAAATATGAAAACATGTGGTGAGCCATGTACGGCCGTTTGTAAAAAGATGCGCGACATATACAAAAAAGATTATGAACCGTATCAAACTTTAGGCCCATTGTGTGGAGTCTTTGACCAGAGGGCAGCTGAGGTTTTAGTTCATAAAGCAGATATGTATGGGTTTGATGCAATATCCGTAGGTGGCGTGGTATCATGGCTTATGGAATGCCTTGACCGTAAATTGTTGACTCCAAAAGAAGTGGGTGTAGATTATCTTCCCGTTTTTTCGCATGCCAGCTTCAGTGCAGAAACGGATTCAAAACACAACGCTGAAATTGCAAGCCAGCTTCTGGATGCAATCATTCACAAAAAGGGAATACTGGATTTCACCGAGGGTGCGCGCAAATTTGCCCGCAAATTAGCCCGTGAAAAAAGCAAGGATATTATTGATTGCTTTGTGTACAACGCCAATGCGCGCAAGGGCTGGATTGTTCCCAACCAATATTGGGTTCCCGGGGTACTATCGCCCATGCCCATTATGGGTAAGTATTATATGTACTACGGCTATGATTTTCTGCCGCCACGTGAGTTGGGCCGCAAAAATGCTCATCGCATGATTAAGGAACTCATGCTGGACAACACCGGCTTTTGCCGCTTCCATAGATTATGGGCTGAAGACATGATACCCGAAATCATTAATTCACTGTATGGCATGCACAAAGAATTTTTAACAAATCTTGACATGACTGCAAGCAGAATCAATAGCCGCAATGTGTCAATTTACTGGGAATCAACACGCAACATTGATTTTGTCAAGGCATACCTGAAACGTTTGCATGAAGTTGAAAAGGTTAATGACAAGGAATTATTGCATTGGATTTCGCAATTTGAACAAAACCCACAAGAAGCCGCATATAACTATTGGTTTGAAATTGCAAAAGGCGTGCATGAATCTTTACGGGAATTTTAATTTGGGCGATAGTTACTATGGAAGAAAACTTAAGCATCAGGTACATCTGTGAGGAATACAATCTCAGGATTTATGGTACACTGACTAAAAATTTATTGCAGGAAATAATCAGTATCCACAACACCACTCCTCATGCAACAATAGCGTTTGGCCGTACGCTGAATGCTGCGGTTCTTTTGGCTGCATCTTCAATTAAACCACATTCAACAGATACATTAAGTATACATATAAGCTGTAGTGGCCCCATCAAAGAAATACTGGTACAGATTGATGGCAAAGGAAATGTGCGGGGATATGTTGGTAATCCTGCTGTTGATGTTGAATTACAATCAGATACGTTGAATATATCAAAAGCGTTGGGTGCAGGAGTCATCACAGTAACCCGTGATTTGGGTTTAAAAGAACCATATAAAAGTGTATCGCCTATTATCTATGGTGATATTGCAAAGGATATTGCCTACTATTTGCTTGAGTCTGAACAGATTCCATCAGCCATTATTCTTACTGCCAATTGTGATAGAGACGGCGCCATTACACGATCAGCTGGCATTTTAATCCAGACGTTTCCCAACACACCAACACCTGTAATTGAATCTATTGAAAACAAACTACATACTGATTTTTCATTAGATAAAAAAATTGAAGCTGGCGTTAATTTAAAAGATTGTATTGAAGAACTTATTGGGAAAGACATTAAAGAATTAGGTTTGCTAAAATTACAGCATAGGTGCAGATGCAATAAAGAATTGTTGTCATCAATCTTAGAATCCGTACAAACAGAAGAATTAGCCGATATAATCAATAAAGATCATGGTACACTTGTTACATGTGTATTTTGTAAAAAAGAGTATCATTTCACAGAAGATGAATTACAAAGTATTCTTTTAAGAAAAGAAAAAATACATTAAACTTCTTTTTTGATCAATTACGCACTTTGCAATACTTCCGGTGGTGGTCCCCAGTAGAATTTGAGGCAATGTATGCCTTTTTCCCTGTGAAAATCAAATGTATATGACCTATTTTCATAATAACTGGGTAAATTATTAGGATAGTTATCGGTATTCATCTCTTTCAAACGCCTGCTGAAATATTCAAAAAATTCTACCAGCACATTTTCCACACAAAATGCAATGACATTAGCCAATGACATCTTCCATAACTTCTTCACATCCAGTAAAAATTCATACTCCGAATGATATAACACTAAATGCACCCGCTTCCAGGGATTATCCTTATTGCGTTTTCTATACGCAATCCGTTTAAATGCAATGGCTTTCTTCTTTTCCTTTTTTGCAGCATAGAGTATCATATACACAATGAGCGTTCTCAATGATATATCTAATTTTTGACAGCAGCTATCAAGAACAGCTAAATGCTCATATGAAATACAAGTAGTAGTTTCAAAATCCATTGAATCCTCCAAAGTAAATTATTTGTATCTATATCACGTGATTTATAAATTTATATTCAATATTAAAAAAATAAAGATTACTAGTTATAAAATAAAACAACAGTATTTATTCCTTAAAAATAATTTAACAGAAATACTTGTACACTCCGCCGCCGAAGGCCGCGGGAGTGTACATTAATTAAATTTTGTACATAATAATACATTTAGGAATTAACAATGATAAAACAATACATTTAACTATCAGAGTATATACCGTGATAAATCCTTATTCTTTATAGTAGGCCCTAACTTAGCTCGTACAAATTCGGCATTAATAACAAAATTCTTATGGGCATCGTCTAAATCTGGTGCATCAAAGAGTATATCCTCCAGTAACTTTTCCATAATTGTATGGAGCCTTCGTGCACCTATGTTTTCATGCTCTTCATTTAGTATCTGGGCTATCTTTGCTATTTCGGCAATACCATCATCAGTAAACTCAATATTAACGCCTTCTGTTTTAAGTAGCTCCTTGTATTGAAGGGTAAGTGAATTTTTTGGCACAGTTAGTATTTTCCTGAAGTCCTCCTCAGTTAATGAGGATAATTCTACCCGTATTGGAAAACGGCCCTGCAGTTCAGGAATAAGGTCTGAAGGTTTTGATATATTGAATGCACCAGCAGCTATGAATAATATATGATTGGTTTTTACAGGGCCATACTTGGTATTAACTGTTGTGCCTTCTACTATTGGCAATAAATCCCTCTGAACACCCTGTCGTGACACATCTGGCCCGGTTTTGGATTCAGCACCAGCAATTTTGTCTATCTCATCAATAAATACTATTCCCATGTCTTCAACGCGACGTATTGCTTCAATAGTCACTTTTTCCATATCTATGAGCTTTTCTGTTTCTTCTGAAATAAATATCCTCAATGCATCCTTCACGGTACTTTTTTTACGCCGTGATTTCTTTGGCATTAAATCACCTAACATGGATTGTATCTGCATATCTATATCTTCAAAGCCAGAACCACCCATAATTGACATAACCGGTATAACATTGGGTGCTTCGGATTCATATTCAATCTCTAAATCATCTAATTTGCCACTTTTGAGATCTTCCATATATTGTGCACGCATCTGCTCATACAATGTGTCAGATTCAAAAATGGATTCCCTTTCTGCATGAAAACCTGAAATCTGCCGTTCATCAAATTCAAATCCCTTTTTAGGTATAATGATATCCACAATCTTTTCATGTGCATTTTTTAAAGCCTTCTCCTCTACCATGGTACCATATTCTTTTTTTACCATGTTTACAGAGATAGAAGTTAAATCGCGTATCATAGACTCAACATCCCTGCCAACATACCCCACTTCGGTATATTTTGTAATCTCCACTTTAATAAACGGTGCATTAACCAGCCGTGATAATCGCCGTGCAATTTCTGTTTTCCCAACACCGGTTGGCCCTATCATGATTATATTTTTTGGTGCAATTTCTTCTTGTAGCTCAGGGTCCAATTTTTTTCTGCGGCTTCTGTTTCTAAGAGCTATCGCCACACATTTTTTTGCATCTTTTTGTCCGATGATATATTTATCCAGCTCACTGACAATTTGCCGTGGAGTGAGGTCACCATCTTCAGGAAACTGTATGTTAATATCACTCATTATGCTTTGATCTCCTCAATTATTATGTTGCTGTTTGAATAAATACAGATCTCTGAAGCAATGAGCAATGACTGTTTCACAATGTCATACGCATTCAACGTGGTGTTGCGTACCAACGCCCGTGCTGCAGCCAACGCATAGCTTCCGCCCGAACCAATGCCAATTATGCCATCATCAGGCTCAATGATCTCGCCATTACCGCTTATTAAATACAGGTGCTGCGGATTACCAACAATCAGCACTGCTTCCAACCTGCGCAATGCCCTGTCCAAACGCCAATCACGGGCAAGCTCCACCACGCTTCGTGGGATATTGCCGGAATATGATTCTAACTTTTGTTCAAACCGTTCAAACAGTGTCAGCGCATCAGCTACCGAACCCGCAAAGCCGGTGAGAATTTTATCATTGTACACTTTGCGGAGTTTCACCGCTTTACTTTTAATCACTGTATCACCTAACGTCACCTGACCGTCACATCCCATAGCAATAGTATTGTCTTTTTTAATTGCCAGTACTGTGGTGCCACGCATTGAAGTATTATTCATTATCATGTCTCCTGTGAGCATGGGGATGATACTTCTGATATAATTCTTTTAACCGCTCAGTTGTGGTGTGAGTATATTTCTGTGTTGTAGAAATACTCTCATGCCCCAACATATCCTGCACAGCCTTTATATCTGCACCTCTATTGAGTAATTCAGTTGCAAAACTATGGCGCAAGACATGTGGCGTAACCGATTTCCATAATTGTGCCATGGTTGCTCTTTTATCAATAATATAAAAAATGCCTCTTGTTGTCAATCGTTTGCCATTATTATTTACAAATAATGGTTGGGATATGGTATTGAACTTCTTTTTCCGTACACTTAAATACTCTTGCAGTGCCGTGATTGCAGTTTCATTCAAAAACACAATTCTTTCTTTTGACCCTTTGCCAAGAACTTTTAATCGTCCTGATTTACAATCGCAATCATCAACATCAGCTTGAGCAATTTCCGAAACGCGTGCACCAGTGGAATAAAACACTTCCAGCAGTGCCTTGTCGCGATAGTCACCAAAACTATTACATTCAAATGAAACCAAAGCCTGTATCTGGTCAAAGGTTAAAAATGTTGGCAAAAAATTTTTTTGTTTGGAATAGTGTATATCGCGGGCAGGATTATCTTGTATATAGTTATGGAATTCTAAAAACTTAAAAAAAGATTTTAACGTCGCAACCTTTCGTTCAATTGTTGAAAGCTCATTTCCTTTTTCAAAGCAATAATCTATAAAATCACGTATATGATGTGTTGTAATAGTGGCGATAGTTACTGATTCAGGGTCAACCGTTTCATATAAAAATTCCATGAATTGATTCAGGTCTTTGCCATATGATTCAACAGTCAAAGGCGACGCATTTTTTTCAGCAATGAGATATTGCATAAATTTATCAATATAGTGATCCATAATAATTTAGCTTACATGTACCTCTGCATCCGTTTTGTCTTCATCTAACAGTGTAACTGTATACCCACACTGTTCATTCAAACATATAAGCATCTCACCTTTTTTCTTTATCTTCCTTAGAAAAAGCAGGCTGCCACATTTAGGGCATACGTGTTCAGATGCTTCTTCGCGGGTAGCAAAATCACATTCAGGATACCTGTTGCAGGCATAAAATGCACCACGGCGTTTTGATGAACGTTTTATTACATCACCACCACACTTGGGGCATTTACCAAGTGGCAAAGGTTTTGCATTGGAACATTTTGGGAACGCAGAACAAGCCAAAAAGAATCCATATTTCCCTAAACGTTTTACCATTTTGCTGCCACATTTTTCGCATACAAGGTCAGTTTCTTCATCAAGTATATTTTTCATATCCTCAATATGTTCTTCGGCGTGATGAACTGTTAACTTGAAAGGTTCATAAAATTCCTTAATCATGCTGACCCAATCA
>Ga0308419_1002929_pt1 | contig 10846 bp, 9 predicted proteins | sample HotsprSampleMS50_FD_203674 | JGI IMG/M metagenome (GOLD analysis project Ga0308419, IMG submission 203674) | Hot spring phototrophic mat microbial communities from Mushroom Spring, Yellowstone National Park, Wyoming, United States - 20090730_MS50 ... | reverse complement strand
CTTGGCGGTAGATATCTTGAAGGATTCAGGGAGCATGAGTGGCGCTGGTTTAAGGAAGACTACAGACACTTCCGTAGGGACCTTGATTGCCCCCTGTGGGATGGTAGTGCTACAGGCGACACAATTCTTGTTTATGGAGAACAGGGTCTGGGAGATGTGATACATTTTATAAGGTATGCAAGGCCTCTTAAAGAAATGGGGTTTAAGGTGAGCCTCCAGTGTCATAGAGAACTCAAGGCCCTTTTCAGTAGGGCAGATTTCATTGATGAGGTCTTTTGCCTTGATGACCCCCTCCCATCTTTTCACTATCATTGCCCCTTGATGTCATTACCATACCTTTTCAAGACCACCCTTGAGACAGTCCCCTCAGAGGTGCCATACATTAGGGCCGATGCAGCAGATATAAAAAAGTGGGCCTCAGAGATCAGCAATAACGGCAGGTTAAAGGTCGGGCTTACATGGGCCGGGAGCAAGGAGCACAGAAATGACCGCAATCGCTCCATGCATCTGGGCTACTTTGAACCATTACTGAGGAAGGTTAATGCCGATTTTTACAGCCTCCAAAAGGGCGAGGCCTCTGTGGAGGCACAAGCCTATAGTAACCTCATTGACTTTACAGACAATATATCGGACTTTGCCGATACGGCAGCTATCATCAGCCTTCTTGATTTGGTAATCACCGTAGATACCGCCGTCGCCCATCTTGCAGGGGCAATGGGTAAAGAGGTCTGGATATTGCTACCTTATAGCCCTGATTGGCGTTGGATGCTCCAGAGGACTGACAGCCCTTGGTACCCTACAGCAAGGTTATTTAGACAGCCCCAAAGGGGTGACTGGCACAGCGTCATTGATGAGGTAATCGTGCAATGCAGCCGCTTGAGCTAATTAAGAAATACTACAACCCAGACTCAGAGGCCTACAAAATTCTCGTCACCCATTCAGCGGCAGTGGCAAGAAAGGCCTTGGATATTGCTGGAAAACTAACACACCTAAAGCTTGATATGGACTTTATCTTTGAGGCAGCGATGTTGCACGACATAGGCATCTTCAAGACCAAGGCCCCTATGTTTGGTTGCCATGGCGAGGCCCCCTATATTGCCCACGGATATCTTGGTATGGAGGTCCTCAAAGGTGAGGGTCTCCCAAGACACGCCCTTGTCTGTGAGCGCCATGTGGGCATGGGTCTCACTGCTGAAGATATAAAGAAGTTGGGAATTTCTATACCTCCACGGGATATGCTACCCATTACCTTAGAAGAGAAGTTGATCTGCTATGCAGATAAGTTCTTTACAAAGAAAAGGGGTAACCTCTCTTTAGAGGTCCCATTGAATGAGATCAGAAAGACGATTGCGTCATATGGTGAAGACAAACTAAAGGCCTTTGAGGAGATGAGACTATTTTTTGAGGGCTTAAAAGCGACTTCAACATAGTGAGATTTAGGGATTTAGGGATTTACATAACTCAGCAGACCACCTCACGCACCTTAGTAATACACAGCCTTTAGATAGAGCCCCCTTGCAGGGGCAGTGATACCTGCCCTTTTCCTGTCCTTTGAATTGAGTATAGACCCTATTGCACCCACGCATAGGTGTCCCCTACCAATGTCAATCAAGGTGCCCACTATATTTCTGACCATTTGTTTAAGAAAGCCATTGGCAGTTACCTCTATGGCTAAGAGGTCGTTCTGTAGGGTCTGACCTAAGAAGGGTATTTCGTTGATAACTGCTATGTCAATGCAATATACAGTCCTTACTGTATTTGAGACCTCAGATCCACTTGCCATAAAGCCTGAAAAATCGTGGCTGCCAATAAGGTGTCTGGATGCCTCTTTTAGCTTATCAAGATTGAGGTTACATCTTACATCCCACACAAAGGGGGCTATAAAGGGGGAAGTCTCCTGTCCAAGATGGATAAGATAGAGATAGGACTTCATCTTCGCATCATATCTTGGATGGAAGCCCTCATAGGTAGCTGTCAAGTCAATGAGTCTGATATCTGGTGGTAAAAGGGCGTTGATAGCCTTCTTGAGCCTTCTCGGGTCAAGCCCTGTAGTGGTATGAAAGGATATTACCTGCCCAAGGGCATGGGCACCTGCATCGGTCCTTCCAGCTGCCTTTACCTTGATCGTTTCATTAGTAATTCTGCTTATGACATCCTGCAACACCTTTTGAATAGTCAGGCAATTGGGCTGGACCTGCCAGCCCTTATAGTTTGTGCCACAGTATTGTAGGAGGCCCCTTAGATATTGCATTGTAAGGTATATAGCCAAGTTAACAGTGGTATGAAGATTCTATCAAAAAATCGGCCTCTACTTGTGGTATGCGAGGTCAGTGCAAAATAGGTCTCATAGCCTTGATGCAACTAAAGACCGTATGATGAAGAAGGGCGTAGAGGCTATTGCAAAGGTGGATCTCCACCTTCTGCACCGCATTTTTATAGGATAGTTAATTTGGATTACTCGTCTCTGGACAGCCACAGGCCTTTTTGGACCTATTTTTTCTACCAAAAAACCTCTCCTTAAGGCACATCTTACGGGGTATCTCCTCCTGTAATGGTGTCGTAGCAGGACTATCTTTTCTTAACTGCCACACACATACGGCATTTGCGATCTCATCATCAATAGCCACATTGACCCCTTCACACTCCACCACATAGGTTGGGTAAGTTTGATGGAGCTTTACCATTGCACCCGGTCTGAGTTGCAGTCCGTTCAATCTATGAAGATCAATGTCATCGGTAGCATTTATATAGGCAATACGGCCTGTTTCACCAATACTCATGTCTTTTAGATGCACCACAGGGCTTTCTACAGTCCTTACAGCCTTTACACAGCACTACCCAGGTGGTATAGGGAGACCATGTGGACACTGCATTGGGTGGCCAAGCATCGTGCAAATACTATTGACAAGCACATCACTAATGGTATGCTCAAACTCACAGGCACCGGTCTCAAACTCCATGCTCATACCCATCGCATCATACATGAGCCTCTCTGCAAGCCTGTGGGCACGAATAATGTGCCTTGCCCTTGCCTTACCCTTTTCCGTAAAAGATAGGGTCTCTTTGTCATCGTCAATGGTAATAAACTCCTCTGATAGCAGGGTATCTATAACATCTCTTTCAAAATCGCCCCCTATCTGTTCCCTTACATCCTCAATAGTTGACCTGCAAGACTCCTGTGCCCTCCACAGGGCCTCTAAGTATTCGTCTCTATCAATGGTCTCTTTCATGGCTATAAACCACCTCCAGTGGTGTAATTGCTAAAATACCAATCTTAAAAGATAATTCATAAGCCCTGCAATAAGAACAGAGCTTGTGGTGATCACAACCGCCATAATAACGGCATGTCTAAGGCCCAGCTGTTTTATTATGGCTGCTGCACAGGGAAAGAACATGGTTGCCAATGTAATGGCCACTATCCCCTGCACAAAATCCAGCACCCCTCTCTCTGTAAGACCTGATATAATGACCACTGCTGCCTCACGCCTCGCTATTACCAGTATCAGGGCATCCACCATGTCAGATGGTAGGCCCAAAAAACCCTTTGTAATAGGTGCAAGAAGAACCTTTAAGGCATCTAATGCCCCAGTCTTATCTAAGGTAAAAAGGCCTATTGATGCAAAAATAAACACTGGGAAGGCCTCCACAAGAAACTCGTGTAACCTATGGGTGGTCTTTGTCATGACATTTCTCAGATCTGGAAACCTTATTGGTGGGAGCATCTGTATGAAGGCCTCCTTACGGTCCTGAACAAGCAGTCTGTTTAATATGAGACCTGTTATGACCTCAACGGCTATCAGTACGCTTGTGGATATTACAAAGGCAAGGACACCGAGTTTACCAAGTAGGCTCATACTCAGCCCTATCTGCGGTGCACAAGGAACTGCAAAGGCGATAAGGAATATGGCTATGTACCGTTCCTTTTGAGAGGGTATGGTCTTGGTTGATAGTGTAGCCATCGTCTTACAGCCAAATCCCAACACCACAGGCAGTATTGAAAAGCCACCCATCCCCAACCTGCCAAATATACGCCTTGAGAGTATGCTGAGATTGGGTATGTATCCTACATCCTCAAGGATGCTATAGATCACAAAAAAGACCGATAAAATAGGTAATACTGTAAGCAATGCACCCACAACGCCCAAAGAAAGCACCCCATAGTCGCCTATAAGCATGTCCTGCCAAAAGCCCTCTTTTATAACAGTCTTTAACCACGACTCTACAGGGCTCCATAGTAGTTTTTCAAGAAAATCGGCCAGCTCATTGGCAATATTGACCACTGAGAAGTATGTAATAGCAAGGATTGAAAGCAGTATAAGTATCCCAGAGATCGGTGATCGGCAGAGCCTCGCTGCGGTCTCAGACATTGTAGTTACACTTACGCTGTGTCTCTTTACGATCTGTGCATAGACATTATCTACCCACTGACTGTAGGTATAGCTGATGAGGCTCACAGGGTTCGCCTTAAAACTATTTAGTAAGGTCATCGGCCTTTAAGGCTATCTGTTCTACCACACTGGTATCAACATCTTTTAGGATGCTCTTTAGATACCTGTCCTTTAGGAGCATCAGAAAGGCTACCTTGCGTTTATGTCTCATCCCCTCAGGAAGCATTGCCTCAATAGTTGAGATGGCAGACTCTACCATATCGCCAAATTTTACCGTTGCCTTTGGCACCTTTGCCCCCTGAAGGGCATTCTTAAGCCTGTTTGTGCCCGCCCCTTTTATGGCTATGGATTCCACAACAGGAATCCCTAATATCTTTGAGAGCCTTTCGGTGTCAATCCAGAACCCCTTACGGGTAGATTCGTCAATGGCGTTGACCACTGCCACCATCGGTATTGCCATGTCTATCAGTTCAGCCAACAGCAGGAGAGACTGCTTCAATTGATTGGCATCAATACAGAGCAGTATAATATCTACCTTGCCAGAAAAGAGGAGGTCCCTTACGGCAAGCCCTTCCTCAGATTGAATGAATAGGGAATAGATACCTGGAGTATCATAAATCTCGTAGTCTCCTTGAGGGGTACTGAAAGAGGCCTTTCTGATATTTATCGTTGAGAATGGATAATTGGCTATTAGCGTGTATTTGCCTGTAAGATTTGAAAATATCTGGCTCTTGCCACTATTGGGGTGTCCAATAATTGCACCTCTTGTGGTTGTTGACATGGCAAGTATTTAAACATATAATATGACTTTTGTAAATATCCACAAATCCTGTAAAGAAAAAGGGGGATTTTATGGCAGAACCGATAGGGTCAATGAATTCAATGGAGGACAGTAGCAGTGCAAGGGCCGCCACATCATCCATAGATGACCAGATGGATGCTGCGTTACGAATATCTGAGAAGATCATAGAGGTTCAGGACAAGGCAGATTTGGCCTCGGGCCCAATTGGGCTTGATGTGGGCACATGTAACATCGTGATGGCCCAAAATAGGGGCAATAGTATAAGCATATCCAAGCAGCAAAACGCATTCTTTGCCATCCCCCAATCAAAGTTCACAAGACAGATACTGCAAAAGAACGATATCGTCTTTTTTGAGCACAACAAACTCTTTTACATCGTTGGCGATTCGGCAGAAAATTTTGCCAATATGTTCAACGCCAATACCATGAGGCCTATGGAGAAGGGCCTCCTTACATTTAAAGAGGACGAAGGGGTTGCGATTATTCAGGCCATTATAAAGACCCTTGTGCAGAGGCCCAAGAGACTTGGCGAGATAGTCTGTTTTAGCGTCCCAGGAGAGCCTGTCAACGATGGACAGAGTGTATCAACCGTCAGTGGACACGAGACGGTAATAAAGATGTACCTTGAGAGCCTCGGTTATCTTGCTTTGTCAATAAATGAGGCCCTTGCAATAGTTATGGCTGAGATGGGAGAGGAGAACTTTACAGGTATTGGGATTAGCATGGGTGGTGGTATGTGCAATGTCTGTCTTGCCTATATGTCCGTTCCTGTGCTGACCTTCAGCATCCAAAAGGGTGGTGATGCCATAGATGAGAGCGTAAGCAAGGAGGTCGGTCTGCCTGCTACAAAGGTCAAGGGTATCAAGGAGGCAGGCATAAATCTCTCGGCCTTGCCCAAGAATAAGGTAGAGCTTGCCCTCCAGATGTATTACACAGATCTGATTAATACCATTGTGAAGACTATTGAAAAGGTGGCAGCCTCCTCTAACAGGATACCCAAGATATCTGACCCCCTGCCGGTGGTGATAAGTGGTGGCACTGCATCGCCAAAGGGCTTTAAAGAGCGCTTTGAGGTCGCCCTTAGGGGCATTAGGCTGCCCTTTGAGATAGCCTCCATAAGGATAGCCCGAGATCCCCTTTATACTACTGCAAAAGGTGCCCTTGTAATGGCTATGTCTGAATCTAAATAGGCACACTGATGATATGTCATCCCAGGCAGTGATCTTTTCCCCTGATGACATGAGAGGTGCCTTGATCTCAAGGATGCTTGAAAGAAAGGGCCTTAAGGTATCTCTCTTTAAAAACATTCGCAATGCCTCAGAGGCTATAGCATCTCTAAAACCCCATATACTGATAGTAGATACAGAGGGCTATTTCCCCTCAGAACTGGGCTATTTTGCCTCCTTGTCTCCTTTATTGGCAGACTCGGCCGTCTTGTTTGTGGCCAACTCCTCTATAAATGACACAATTAACATGCCCCACACAAAGGTGGATTGGTGTGTCTCATATCCCTTAGACCTCCAGATTATTGCCACTAAGGCCCTTGAGTTACTCAAACCTAAAGAGGCACAAGGGGATTTCAAACACCTGCTGCCTGACATTGAAAAGGGACTTACTGAAGAGGACAAGGTAGTGATAGAGGATGAAGACCTTGAGAAGGACCTCATGGGTTTCATAGGCCTGAAGTGACATAGATGTCAAAAAGGACCATAGCCATTGTAGGTCCAAAAGGAGGTATTGGAAAGAGCACCATATCGTCCAACTTAGCCATAGCCCTTGCTGAAATGGGGAAAAAGGTAACTGCCCTTGACCTTGATCTGGGGGGAGCAAACCTGCATGTGCTACTTGGGATAAAAAATGTCCCCCACAGCCTTGACGACTTTTTGCTGAAAAAGGTAGAGGATCTAAAAGACATACTCATAGACACTGAACTGAGAAACCTCAAGGTGATTTGTGGAGGCACAAACATCCCAGACATTGCCAATATGCCCTTTATGCAAAAGATGAAACTCATAAATCATATATCTCGCTTTGACAGCGATATAGCCATTCTTGACCTTGCTGCCGGCTCTTCATTCAATGTAATAGACTTTCTCTTTATTGCAAATCAACAAATCATCATCACCTCCCCTGAATCCCCCTCTCTTATAAAGGTCTATGGCTTTCTAAAATCCTGTGTCTTTAGGATGCTCTCGTTTCACCTAAAAAACGAGAGGGCCGAGGAGGCCCTTGAGGTGCTGACAAGGGCAAAGGACACTGACGCAAATCCACATCTAAAGACCATAAACGGTATCATTGGTGAGATAGAGGGGATCAATCCCGCTGCGGCTGAGTCATCTAAAAAGATGCTTACCGATTTCAGGCCTAACATAGTGCTCAATATGGTGCGCTCTGAGGATGAGACAAAGGCAGGCAAGGTGATTTGCTCTATGCTCAAGCAATACCTAAGCATAGAGGCAAAGGTCATTGCCTCTGTGCCAAGCGATGAGATGGTCAGAAGGGCGTTATTTAAGAATAGGCCAATGATGCTAATATACCCCGGCTCACCATTTTGTCTTGCCATTAAAGGTCTTGCTGAGAGGTGTATATACAATTAAACTCGGTAATTACACAAAAATTGGAGACATCACAGAGGGCGGAGTGGGGAAGTTTTTATATCTTCAATGCCCCAATTGCGCAGCTATTAAGGAGGAATGTATGAGAAGTTCCCCTCAAGGCACCCCTCTTAACCAACATAAGGAGACACCCCCTTGCCTCTGTGACCAGTGTCTTCGTTAAGCATGAACGGAAGCATTGGAGGTTATACAGATAATGCTCAGAAGACTCCGAGTTCAAAGGGTTCTGGCTGCCTTGCCTCCCTTATAAAGGCACTTTTGGGCTAATCTTTGACTTTACCATAAGCAAATTTAGGAGGGTTTCAATGGACCTATACGATTTTATAAATGAAACACCCAAGGGACTAAACAGCACGCTCCCTAAGGCTGAGGTGCCTAAAGAGACTGTCAGGCCACCACTTGAACAGGGGCAGGCAGTTCCTACAGAGAGCTTAGAGACTTTAAGGCAAGAGCGGGATAGTCTTCTCAGAGAGGTCACGGCCTTACAAGAAAGACTCACTTCAATGGAGGAGGAGCTCGCGAGGCTCAGAAAGGGCTCAAGCGAGTTTAATACCCTGCTTCAGACACTCAGGTCTGGTAAAGAGGAGTTGCTTACAAAGGTCAGAGACCTTGAATCACAGGTGCAGGGCCTTGAGGCAGAAGGTGCAAGGTTAAAGGTCCAGCTCCAAGAGGCCATATCTGAGAGGGATAAGGCAAGTGAAGAGGCCCAACAGGTCAGAGAAGAAAAAGACAAAGAGTTACAACAGTTAAAGGCCGAATTGTCATCGCTTAGTCAGAAAGTAGCCGACTATGAAGGCGCCCTTCAGCAGGCAAGTCAGGTTATTAACAGCAAGGACTTTGAGATTACTCAACTCAGTCAGAGCAATGTATCACTTCAGGAGTTACTCAAAAAAGAGGAAGAAAAGGTCACTAACATGTCATGCGAAAAAGAGAACCTCTTGTTTCATTTAGAGAGGATAAAGGCCGATTTCTCTCAGTATATCCAAAAGACAAAGATGACCTTTGCCGCTATATGTATAGCCTTAGTTATAGCACTTGCAGGGCTGTTTATATATTTTGGCAAGCGTCCGTTAGCTGAACATACAAGGCCCACTGAACCCGCACCAACTGTTAAGGATCCAACGGCGCCACCACAGGATGCCTCAAAGACCGATACAACAAGCGGTAAAGAACAGAAAGCCATTGAGGAAACATCACAAGCAAAAGAGACAGGACGGATACTTGCAACCACGCGACCAAAAGGGGCTGAAAGACCTGAAAGCAAGGTCACTGCCGAGACCAAAAAGGCTAAAGGGCCAGAGGTGGTAGAGGCCAAACCCTTAAGGGCTGCCTCTTTATCAGTGTCAGGCATAAAAGTAGAGCTGCTCCCTATTGGAAAGTCAGAGGCCCATAAGCTGCCACCAACCATGGAGTTTAGGCCAGAACCAGAGAAGTTTTACTACCTTATAGCTATTACAGGTGGCTCCAGGAGGTATTCAGTAAGACAAAAAGGCACCATACAAATTGACTTTATAGACAAAAATAACAAACTTGCCAGCCTCAGCGATGCAGTAAAGGTAGAGCAAATCCATCATGGGAGCAAAAGGGACAAGTTCACAAGAAAGGGTTACTATCTTGTATCTCATAGCAAGGGTTTTCAGGTCAAGGGTATAGTGATAGATAAACCAACAAAAGGTATTAAAAGACTCATCATATACTGAATCCACACCACCACAGTAGGGCCAGAAACTGACCGATTCTTCTAACAATATTTAGTGCGGAAGTGGGGAAGCAAGATAGTGCATTAGTAAAAGCAGTTTTTTTAGCCCCAAAAATGCAATTAGTAAAACTAATAGGGGATGGAGGGCTCCCCAAAATCTCCACAAGGTAGGTAACCACTTCCCTCTTGGAGCAGTATTTCAGTTAAGTTGTGCGTTAGAGGTTTTTAGACAAGGTTCAGAAAACCCAGCGTTAAAGGGCCTTGGCAGCCCTGCCTCCAGTGTAACTGCATTTTTGGGATTTAGGGAAATTTTAAAAAGGGTTAGTGGTTTGTTTCATTATTGGGGTTATTTGCTTCGGCAGTCTTTGTGTCCTCTTTTTTGTCTATAACCTTACAAAAGGCCTCAAGCCTCTGTTGTATAAGCCTGTAGAGGCTCCCATCATCATAACTACCGTCTTGACTCAGGGTGCCAACCTTCATGTTTGTGAGTATCTCAAGGCCCTCCTCTACGCGGTCAATGGCGTAGATCGTAAACTTGCCCTTGCTCACGGCCTCAATCACCTCGTCCTTGAGCATGAGGTGTTTGATATTCCTTGAGGGGATTATCACCCCATGACTGCCATTAAGCCCCCTTGTCTTACAGACACTAAAGAAGCCCTCAATCTTTTCATTAATGCCACCTACTGGTTGCACCTCACCGTTTTGGTCCATTGAGCCTGTAACTGCTATGGATTGTCTGAGGGGCACATTTGCTATGCTACTCAGCAGGGCATAAAGTTCGGCACAAGTAGCACTGTCTCCTTCAACCATCTCATAGAGCTGTTCAAAGGCTATGTAGGCTGTAAGGCTTAGTGGAGTCTGAAGGCCAAAGGTGCTGCCTAAGTAGCTCGTGATGATCATCACTGCCTTGTTATGGACCTTACCAGACATCTTTGTCTCGCGCTCAATATTTATAACACCTGCCTTGCCCGGATAGGCCCGCGCCGTAATTCGGGAAGGCTTGCCAAAACTATAGTCTCCAAGGTCTAGTACTGCAAGGCCATTGACCTGCCCTACCTTACTGCCCTCGGTCTCAATTATCAATGTACCCTCTTCAATCAGCTCCTGGATCCTCTGCTCTATCCTATTTGAGCGGTATATCCTCTCTTTAATGGCTTGCTCTACATGTGTCCTTGCAATCTCCTTAGCCCCTTCAAGGGTGGCCCTGTAGTCTGCCTCTCGTATCAAATCCGCCAGCTCGCTAAATCTCGTAGAAAGCCTCTCTTTATGACCCACAAGCCTTGAGCCTGACTCCACAATGGCACAGAGGGCCTCTCCCTTAAGGGGTCTTAGGCCTTCCTCT
>Ga0308419_1002928_pt1 | contig 10853 bp, 7 predicted proteins | sample HotsprSampleMS50_FD_203674 | JGI IMG/M metagenome (GOLD analysis project Ga0308419, IMG submission 203674) | Hot spring phototrophic mat microbial communities from Mushroom Spring, Yellowstone National Park, Wyoming, United States - 20090730_MS50 ... | reverse complement strand
CGTCTGGAGACTTGGTCGGCGAAGGCCGACCATCGGCCGCAGGCCCAAGAAGGGTGACTTCAGTCAGCGCTGAATAGATACGAAATATGAAGATCGAACGCGTCGAACTGCATCTGATTGAACTGCCGCTGGTACACCCCTTTGAAACGAGCTTCGGGCGACAGGTGACCCGCTCCTGCATCCTGGTGAGCGTCTGCGCCGACGGCCTTACCGGCTGGGGCGAATGTACCGCTGAATCCGGGCCGTGGTACTCCTGCGAGACGGTCGAGACCGCCTGGCATATCCTGCGCGATTTTCTCATCCCTCCGCTCCTGGGCAGAGCGATTTCCTCGCCGGCCGATGTGGTAACGATCGCGCGCAGGATACGGGGACATCCTATGGCCCGTGCTGCACTTGAGAATGCAGTCTGGGACCTGCTGGCCCGGGCCGATAATCTCCCCCTGGCTGCTCTGCTGAACAAAGCCGGCCCTTATAGAGAGCGGGTAAAGGTGGGGGTCAGCGTGGGCATCGAGCCGACTCTCGACGAGCTGCTCGAACGCGTGGCATACTATGTGGACGAGGGCTATGCCCGGGTAAAGCTCAAGATCAAGCCGGGATGGGATGTAGAGGTGGTGCGGGCTGTGCGTGAACACTGGCCTGACCTGATGCTCCAGGTGGATGCAAACTCCGCCTATACCCCCGCCGACACCCCGATCTTCGAGGAGCTGGATCACATGGGCTTGTTGCTCATCGAGCAGCCTTTCCACTACGATGACATCGTAGACCATGCCAGGCTCCAATCCAGGCTCCGCACACCTGTTTGCCTGGACGAGAGCATCCATGGACCGGAACATGCCCGTTGGGCGCTCGAGCTGGGAGCCTGCCGGGTCATCAACATTAAGGTGGGACGGGTGGGCGGACTGACTGCAGCCTGTCAGATTCACGACATGTGCACTGCCAGAGGCGTGCCGGTCTGGTGCGGGGGGATGCTCGAGACCAACATCGGCCGCGCGCTCAACGTGGCGGTGGCCACGCTGCCCGGCTTCACCCTCCCTGGCGACATCTCCGCCTCGGCCCGTTATTATCGCCAGGACATCGCCGGGCCAGATTTCGAGCTGAATGAAGATTCTACTCTGACGGTGCCCCACGGTGCAGGGCTGGGCGTGCACGTCATCCCGGAACACCTGGCCACAGCGCGCGTGCGTCACCTGGTCTGCAAGGGCGACTAACAGAGGCTGCTTATGGACAATTCTACACGACTCCTGTACGTTGATCTCTTCTCCGGCGCCAGCGGGGATATGCTGCTGGGAGCGTTACTTGACCTGGGCCTTCCCCTGAGCGACCTGCAGGCTGAGCTGGCAAAAGTCAATTTCTCCGGCTACGAACTGGAGGTAGAGCACCAGGTACGTTGCGGCATCCGCGGCACACGGCTGCACGTGCGCGATGAGGCCAGGGATTACCCCGCCCGCCACCTGCACGACGTGTTACGTCTGATAGATGAGAGCGCTCTTTCCGGGCGGGTCAAGAAAGCCAGTTCGGCGGTGTTCGAGAGACTGGCACGGGTTGAGGCCCGCATACACGGCATGCCTGTAGAGGAGGTCCACTTCCATGAGATCGGCGCAGTGGACAGTCTGGTGGACATAGTCGGCTTCATAGCCGGGCTGGAACGGCTGGGGATCGAGCGGGTTTTTGCCTCGGCGGTGCCGTTGGGGAGCGGGACGATCGAGACGGAGCATGGGCTGCTGCCGGTCCCCGCCCCGGCCACGCTGGCGCTGCTGGCTGAGGTGGGAGCACCCACACGTCCGCATCCCGCGCAGACGGAGATCCTCACCCCCACCGCTGCTGCGTTGCTGGCGGAGCTGGCCACCTTCGAGTACCCGCCGATGTATGTACGGTCTGCAGGCTACGGCTTCGGCCACAAGGAATTCCCCTGGCCGAACGTGGTGCGATTGTGGCTGGGCGAGGCCAGCGAGCCACTCCCTGTGCGCGAGCCAGTCGTGCTGCTGCAATGCAACCTTGACGATGTCACCGGTGAGGTACTGGGTTATACGATGGAGCGACTCTTCGCGAGCGGGGCACTCGATGTGTGGTTTACTCCGGTGCAGATGAAGAAGAACCGGCCCGCAATCGTTCTTTCGGCCCTGACCACTCCTGAGCGGGTCAGCACGTTGACGCAGGTGATCCTGCGCGAAACACCCACCCTTGGGCTGCGTATCTTGCCGATGGAACGGGTGGCAGCCGACCGACGTGTGCTGGAGCTGGAAACGCCCTGGGGGCCGGTGCGGGTTAAGGAAAAATGGTTGAGCGGTGAAAGAGTGGCTGCCTCACCCGAGTATGAGGACTGCGCCCGCATCGCCCGTGAACATGGCGTGCCTTTACAGCAGGTCCTACAGACGGCAGAGCTTATAGCCCGGCAGCTCGTCTCCACACCTGAGCCGCCAGTTCCCGGGAACGGGCGGTGATGGCTTCCTCATCAAGCGTGAGCAGGCAGCGGTCGCGCATCAATATCCGCCCCGCACACACTGTAGCGGTCACCGCAGAAGCCTCTACGCCAAAGATCACATGGCCTGCCAGGTTCTCTGCCGTCAGCGGGGTGATGGGATGATAGTCCAGGAAGACCAGGTCGGCACTCGCTCCCACGCTTAACTCCCCAAGTTTAAGTTCCGGCCAGAACACCTGCGCCAGGCGGGCGTTTTCGGCGCAGGCAAGCCGCATCACAAGATCGGGCGGCATGGCCCGGGGATCACGTTGCGCAAGTTTGTGGACCAGGCAGGCGGCTTTCATCTCCGCGAACATCTGATTGGAGAAACCATCGTTGCCCAGACCCACTTTGACCCCGGCCCGCACCATCCGCTCCACAGGCGCCACCCCCACCCCGTTATTCATATTTGAGCGCGGTTGATGCGTGACCCAGGTGCCCGTTTCGGCCAGCACCTCGATCTCGCTCTCATCCACGTGCACACAGTGGACGGCAATGGTGGCAGGGCCAAGCACTCCTGCCCGGTTAAGCCGGTGCACGACACGCTGACCGTATCTGCGCAATGCATCCTCCTGGTCTGAGAGGTCCTCTGCCACGTGGACGTGGAAGCCGCTACCCGCCTGCCGCGCGGCGGCAACGCAGTCGGCCAGTGTCTCGTCGGATAGCGTGAACGAAGCGTGCAGCCCAAATGAGGCCGCCAGCCGGCTGCGCTGCGCCCTCTTCTGCGCTTCTATGAAGCGGATGTTTTCGGATATGCCGGCCTGCGCACATGCGGGCCCGTCCCGGTCGCTGACCTCGTAGCAGAGGCAGGCCCGCACTCCCGCCTCCTCCACTGCTTCGGCGATGACATCAAGCACTCCCTCGATCGCCCGGGGGCTGGCGTGATGGTCAATCAACGTGGTCGTGCCGTGGCGTATGGCATCGCTCAGGCACACCAGCGCCGAGTACCGCACGTCCTCAAGCGTCAATGCCTTATCCAGCCGCCACCACAGTTGCTGCAGGAGCTGGGGGAAACTGGCTGCAGGATCGCCCGGCACACTCATCCCGCGGGCAAAGGCCCCATAAAAATGGGTATGAGCGCAGATCGAGGCAGGGAGCACCATCTGACCATCTGCATCCCAGCGCTCGACGGCCGGGTAACGTGTCGCCAGTTCGGTGGTCGTGCCCAGCGCTGCGATGCGGTCACCTTCGATCAACAGGGCGCCGTCCTCGACGATCTGGGGCTGCTGTCCCAACGTGGCAAGTCTGGCATGTGTGATCAACAGGGCCATCGGTCTGCGCTCCCGGTCCTGTAGCTCCAACGGAGGGACGGTTGAGATCGCCCCCTTCAGGCGCTGCATGCCGGGTTTCAGCCTGCGCCGACACTGCCCGGTGGTACGGCAAGCAGGAAGGGGCGATTGATTAATCGCCCGTAGTCGGTGCAGGCCAACCAAAAGCCTGCGTCCCCAAGCGGGCTACTTCAGTCGGCGTGTGCAGGCAGTTACCAACAGAAGTAAAAAAAGGCAGACAGGACATACCTGTTTGCCTTTACCATCAGGATACCTACTGCTTCTTACGGTTGCGGATGGTGGCCTGAGCCGCGGCCAGCCTGGCAACCGGCACCCGGTAGGGGGAGCAGCTCACGTAGTCGAGACCAACCCGGTAGCAGAAATCAATCGAATCAGGGTCACCGCCGTGCTCTCCGCAGATACCCATCTCGATCTTGGGGTTGGCAGCCCGTCCTTCTTCGACGCACATTTTCATCAGCCTTCCCACTCCTGCCTGGTCCAGGGTCTGGAAGGGGTTATTCGGCAGGATTTTGAAAAGCACGGGTTTGCCTTCCGCGTCCACGCGGCCGGTGTCAATACCGTCCACGTAGTCTTTGAGGAATTTACCCTCTGCATCATCGCGGCTGTAGCCGAAGGTCATCTGAGTCAGGTCATTGGTCCCGAAGGAGAAGAAGTCGGCATAGGGGGCGATTTCACTTGCGGTGAGGGCAGCGCGCGGGACTTCGATCATCGTCCCAAACATGTATTCGACTTCAATGCCCTCCTCCTGCATAACCTGCTTTGCCACAGCCTCCAGTTTCGTCCGTTCGAGTTTCAGCTCGTTGACGTGACCGACCAGGGGGATCATCACCTCAGGCTTCACCTTGATGCCCCGTTTAGCGCAGCGACAGGCGGCCTGGAAGTAGGCCCGGGTCTGCATTTCGGTCAGGCCTTTGTACATAATGCCGGCACGGCAGCCGCGCAGTCCCATCATCGGGTTGATTTCCCACAACGAATTAACCACGCGGAGCATTCTTTCCTTCTCGGCCAGCTCAGGTGAATCAGGGTCAGTGCAGCGCAGCCGCGTTACCTCTTCGATGAGGGCTTCCCGCGGGGGGAGGAACTCATGCATGGGCGGGTCTATCAGTCGCATAATGACCGGCAGTCCATCCATAGCCTCAAAGACTTCCTCGAAGTCCTTTTCCTGGAAGGGGAGCATCTCGTCGAGTGCTGCCTGTCGTTCCTCGTCGGTCTCGGCCATGATCATGCGCACTACGGCATCACGGGCACGCGGGTCGAAGAACATGTGCTCGGTACGGCACAGGCCGATCCCTTCGGCGCCGAAGATACGCGCCTGGCGCGCATCCTCGCCGACGTCGGCATTGGCGCGCACGCCGATGGCACGGATCTCATCAGCCCAGCCGAGCAATTCCACCAGGTAGGGCTGGTCCTCGTATTTTACTTTGAGGGTGGGCAATGTGCCCCAGAAGACCTCGCCGGTGCCGCCGTCAATGGATATGACGTCCCCCTCTTTCACGACACGGCCGTTGCTTTTGACCACGAATTGGGCCCGCTCCAGGTCCACGTGGATGTCCTCGCATCCTACAACGCCGGGGAGGTTCTTACCTCGTGCCACGACCGCCGCGTGCGAGGTCATGCCGCCATGCTGGGTCAGCACACCTTGTGAGGCCATCATTCCAGGCACATCATCGGGAGAGGTTTCCGGGCGTACCAGTATTACCGCTTCACCCTGGCCCCCCAGTTTTTTGGCCAGATTGGCATCGAACACCACTTTGCCGGTGGCAGCTCCCGGTGAGGCGTTAAGCCCTCTGGCGAGCAGATCGCCTGCTTCCTCAGCTCTCTTTTTGGCCTGAGGGTCAAAGAAGGGATGCAGCAACAAGTCCACCTCCGCGGGCTTGACGCGCATCACGGCCTCTTCCTTTGTGATCAGCCCCTCGTGGACCATATCCACGGCGATTTTGACTGAGGCAGAAGCCGTCCGCTGCCCCCGGCGCGTCTGGAGCATCCACAACTTACCGCGCTCCACGGTGAACTCCAGGTCCTGCATATCGCGGTAGTAGGTTTCCAGTTGACGTGCCACGTCTGCGAACTGGTAATAGATGTCGGGCATCACTTCCCGCAGCCGCTCGATCTTGAGCGGTGTGCGGATGCCGGCGACCACATCTTCGCCCTGCGCGTTTTCCAGGAAGTCGCCGTAGAGCACCTTTTCGCCGGTGGCGGGGTCGCGGGTGAAGGCGACGCCGGTACCGCTCCGCTCGCCCAGGTTGCCGAACACCATTGTGCAGACGTTGACGGCGGTGCCCCAATCGTGAGGAAGCCCCTCCGACTCACGATATGCCACTGCCCGCTCGCCGTTCCACGAGTCGAACACAGCTCTGATGGCGAGTTCGAGCTGTGTGTACGGGTCGGATGGGAAGTCCTCACCAAAGCGTTGCCGGTACATGGCCTTGTACTCTCCAACCAGCCACTTGAGGCCCTCCAGGCTCACCTCCGGGTCGGTCTTGACGCCTTCTTTCTCCTTGAGTGCAGCGAGTTTCTTCTCAAAGTGCTCGCGATCATATTTCATCACAATATCGGAGAACATTGTGATGAAGCGGCGGTAGGCGTCGTAGGAAAACCATTCGTTGCCGGTCAGTGCTGCCAGTCCGGCCCTGGTCTCGTCGTTGAGACCCAGGTTGAGCACAGTGTCCATCATCCCCGGCATGGAAACACGTGCGCCGGAGCGCACGGAGACCAGGAGGGGATTGGCAGGGTCACCGAAACGCTTGCCCGTCTCTCTTTCCAGTTCTCTGAGCGCCTCAAGCGTTTGTTCCCACATCCCGGGGGGGAACTGGCCGGTCCTCATATAATCTACGCAGGCCTCTGTCGTGATGGTAAAACTTGGGGGTACGGGCAACCCTGCCCCGGTCATATCAGCCAGGCCGGCCCCCTTGCCGCCAAGGATGATCTTCATCTCGTCCAGAGAGGGGTCATGGCCCAACTCCCTGGCGAGTTCTTCTCTGGCGGAACGAGAAAGATATACCCATTTCTTGGTCATAATCTGTATTCCTCCTACACATGTGCTTAATCGAGAATGTCGGCGGCACTCACTGCCACCCGACGCGGCACTATATTATACATTCCTTGCAGGGTAAGTCAACCTGCACCCTCGCGAGGGTGTCCGTCACTTCTGCACGAGAGATAGCAGGCTGTGGTCGGTTGTGGCGACTTCAGACGCGGCCTGGATGGCTACAGCCCGTCTCCGCCCGTGCCGCCGGACCGTTTATGACGAGCTCGGGCGCGGTCTGGAGAACCCGAGTCGGGAGGAGTTCTACGTTTTGCACCCACCTGTTGTCAACAACGGGAATCTGGCTACTATGGTCAGTACGGGGCAACGAAAACCGCCTCGCGGCCGGAGCGGGCCCGAGGCGACGGCCAGGACGGTGGGCGCGCCCTGGCAACAGGGATTCTACCCCACGAATAGCCATCCGGCAAATGCAGGGCCCGCCCGCCGTCAAGGCCAGGGCGGGCCGGTTCTTTGAAGAGTAACCCAAGTCCAGCCACCCATAGAGCGGTTGCGCAGCCCGCCGAACCCCCCGGATTGACAACGGAGCCCGGCAGGGTATAATGGCAATTAGGCGAACTGCACCATTTCACCCATCTGCGGAGGGAGCCATGACCCTGCGAATCCACGCCAGCGAAGTCCGCAACCGCATCGGCGAAATCCTGGCCCGCGTGCGCTACGGGGGCGAACTCGTCCTGGTGGAGCGGCGGGGAAAACCCGTCGCTGCCATCCTGAGCATTGAGGAGTACCACAGCCTGGACGAGATCCGTCGGCAGTGGGAAGCCCTCCAGCGGCGCCGGAGGTTTCAGACCATCCGGGCCTCGGCCGCCGAGAACGACCTGAGCGAAGAAGAGACCTTCCGGTTGCTCCAGGAGGGATGACGTGCGGGTGGTCCTGGATACCAACATCCTGATTGCCTTCCTGCTCACCCGGGGCCACACCATCTCCGCCATCCTGGACGGCTGGGAGAACGGCACCTTTGAACTGCTGGTCTCCCCGCCCCTGCTGGAGGAGGTGCGGCGCACGCTGGAAAAACCCGAACTGCGACGGCGGATTCGGCCCGAAGCCGCGCGGGCCCTCCTGGAAGCCCTGGAGAAGGATGCCGTTCGCATCCCCGGAGACCTGGTCCTGTATGGGGCGACCCCCGACCCGGACGACGACGCCATCGTTTCCTGTGCCGTTGAGGGGAACGCCGACGACATCGTGATCCGGGACCTCCATCTGCTGGGTCTGGGCGAGTATGAGGGCATCCCCATCCTGGACCCCACCGCCTTCGCCCGCATCCTGGAGAAATGACCAATGGCGAAATGACCAATGACCAATGACCAATGACCAATGACGAAATGATCACCAGCCCACAGGAGGCCCAAAATGCCCGATCTCAACGAAATCGCCCGACAGATTGTGCAGTTCCTGGCCCCCTTCCTCCCCTACCTGCTGAGGGCCGGAGAGAAGGCTGCCGAGGAAGTGGGCCGCAAACTGGGTGCAGCGGCCTGGGAGCAGGCCCAGGCCCTCTGGGCCCGACTGCGCCGCAAGAAGAACGTGGAGCAGGTGGCGCAGACTGTCGCCGCCCTGCCCGATAACCAGGCACTGCGTGAGGCGTTGCGTGAGGAGATTGCCCGCGCCCTCACAGAAGACCCTGCTCTCCGCGAAGAGGTCACCACTATCTTCAGCCGCGTGGAAGTCGGGGATGTGAAGCCCGGCGGCAAGGTGACCGGCGTCAAAACGACCGGAAAATCCCCCAAGAAAATCCGCAGCACGGTCAAGGCTGATAACGTCGCCGGAGAGGTGACCGGCGTGGAACTCCGCGACGAATAGGGAATTCGTTATGCCCATCGTCACATCTCTGCTGCAGGACTTTCGCAACTACGCCCAGGGCAGGCTGGAGGGGTTCACCGGCCGCGAGTGGCTGGTAGAAAAAGTCCGCGCCTGGTTGGGACGGGCCGACGCGCCGCCCTTCCTGCTCATCCTGGGCGAGCCGGGCATTGGAAAGAGCGCCTTCGCCGCCCATCTCTGGCGAGATCACGGATTGCCCCATGCCGTCCACTTCTGCATCGCCGAGCGCAGCGGCACGATTGAGCCGCTATCATTTGTGGAATCCCTGAACCAGCAACTGAAAGACAACCTGCCGGGCTTTGCAGAGGCTTTCCGTCAGGTGCAGCAAGAACGGTATGAGGATGCTCGCCGTCAGACTCACGTTGAAGCACAGGTCCAGACAGGGGATGTTGCTCCCGGCGGGGAAGTGATCGGGGTGAAAATCATCCAGCAAATCGGCGACCTGCCGCCGGAGGAGGCTTTGGATTTTGCCCTGCGCCGACCGCTGCAGCGAATGGCAGAAAACGACGCCCTGCCGCAAACCATCCTGCTGGTGGACGCCCTGGATGAGGCCCGCACCTACTTCAGCCGCCCGAACATCCTGGACCTGCTGGCCCGTGCCCACGACTTCCCGCCGCCGGTGCGCTTCATCCTGCTCTCCCGTCCCGAAGCGGACATTCTCGGTGCGTTTCGGGAAGTGCCGGTAGAAGTTATCCACGCCGAGAGCGAGGAGAACCGCCGTGACGTGACCGCCTATCTGCATCGTGCCTGGGAGCAGGACCCGGACCTGCGCCAGAAGGTGCAGGCCTGGGGCGCGAACTGGGACGCCGCTGCTTTTGTCGCCCACCTTGGGGAGCGCAGCGAGTGGAACTTCCTCTACCTGCGCGGCGTGCTGCCGTTGATCGCCCGCGGCAAAGTACCGGACCCCGCAAAACTTCCTGCCGGCCTGGACGGTTTCCACGAATATCTCTTGCGCACGCGCATTGGCGAGCAGGAGTGGCGCGCCTGGGGCGCTGACCTGCTGGAAACGCTGCTTGTCGTGCAAGAACCGGCGACGCTGGAACACCTGGCCCACCTGCTGGGCTGGGAGGCGCGCTCAACTCATGACCGCCTGCTGCTCATCAGCGAGTTGCTGGACCCGGCTGCCCTTAAGCAGGATCGGTACTGGCGCTACCACTGGTCGTTGGCTGAATTCGTCGCCGACCGGCAGCGTGCTGGTATCTGGTGGTGTGACCTGCCAGCCGCCCACTGCCGCATTGCCCATCACTACCTGAACGAATGGGGCGGGCTGGAGCAGGGTTTGCCCGGTCTGCGCCATAGGAAAACGCGCCGCACCGATGAGGGCTACGGCCTGCGCCACCTGGGCGCGCACCTGCTGGGCGGCGGGGAAACGGAAATGCTGCGCCGCCTGCTGACGCTGGAGCACGAAGGACGCAATCTGTGGTTCACCGAGCAGGAAGAAGAGGGGCAGGTGGCAGTTTTCCTGGAGGACGTGCGCCGCCTGTGGGCCTGGGCCAGAGCAGAGGACGCCCACGCCGCCGAGCAGGGGAACGAAGTCCCGCACCTGGGCGATGAAATCCGCTGCGCCCTGATCGAGACCAGCCTGCACAGCCTGGCGGCCAACCTGCCGCCGCAACTCGTGGCTTTGCTCGTCCAGCGTGGCCTGTGGACGCCGCGCCAGGCGCTCACCTATATTCGCCAGAACCCTGGTGAGTGGCAGCGCACTAGAGCATTTGAAAAGTTGGTGCCTTTCCTGCCGCCGGAACTTCTGCCCGAAGCCCTGGCCGCCGCAAGGGAAATCAAGGATGCAGGTGCCAGCGCCCGCGCCCTGATCGCTCTGGCGGCGCGCCTGCCGCCAGAACTGATGCCCGAAGCCCTGGCCGCGGCAAGGGAAATCAAGTATGCGGGTGCCCGTGCCGAGGCCCTGACTGCCCTGGCGGCGCGCCTGCCGCCAGAACTGCTGCCCGAAGCCCTGGCCGCGGCAAGGGAAATCAAGGATGAGTATCACCGCGCTGAGGCCCTGACTGCCCTGGCGGCGCGCCTACCGGAGGTCTGGCCCGAAGCCCTGGCCGCCGCAAGGGAAATAAAGGATGCGGATGCCAGCGCCCGCGCCCTGATCGCTCTGGCGGCGCGCCTGCCGCCGGAACTCCTGCCCGAAGCCCTGGCCGCCCTGGCCCACCGGTTGGCCGAATTGGGCTACCCTCAAGAAGCCCTGGCCGCCGCCAGGGAAATCCGGAATGAACCCGCCCGCGCCGAAGCCCTGGCCGCC
>Ga0308419_1002927_pt1 | contig 10860 bp, 7 predicted proteins | sample HotsprSampleMS50_FD_203674 | JGI IMG/M metagenome (GOLD analysis project Ga0308419, IMG submission 203674) | Hot spring phototrophic mat microbial communities from Mushroom Spring, Yellowstone National Park, Wyoming, United States - 20090730_MS50 ... | reverse complement strand
GGAAATGGCAGGTTAAATCCCTTTGTTATTTCATCTTCGGTGGGTTTCCCACCTACGGTGAAAGGAGAAAGCTTTTCTTCTATAACCTGATCGGGTCGGAAGCTATGTCCGAAAAATTTGGAGGCGAAATTAGCAACCGCCTGTCGTCTCTCCTGGGAACCGGCATTGGGATGAGAAACCATGGTGGCGCTGGTACCAATGTGGATGAGATTATCGCCTCCGCAGTGTTGTTTTAACCTCCTTATCAGCATAGCAACATCTGCCCCTTGCCTCCCTCTGTAAGTATGAATTTCATCAAAAACCAAAAATTTAAGCCCGCCGTTCTCTTTGTTGAAGAAAATTTTATCCTCAGGCCGTATAAGGAGCAATTCCGCCATAACATAATTGGTCAATAGGATCTGTGGGGGATTCCGCCGCATATTTTCTCGGATCTCTTCTGTTGTATCGCCAGTATACTTATTAAAAGTTACTGGAAATGGTCTTCCTATTCTTTTTTCATAATTGGACTTTAAGTTTTCCAGCGCCTGATGCTGAGAATTAACCAGGGCATTCATTGGATAGATAATCAAGGCTGAAACTTTCTGACCCAACGTTTCCTGGTTTTTAATTAAATAATCTATAATTGGCAGGAAATAACACAGGCTCTTGCCGGAACCTGTCCCGCTGGTCACGATAAAGCTCTCGTCAGAAATAGCCTTGAGGATGGCCTCTTCCTGGTGCTTATACAGAATATAGGGCTTACCCTCTGGTGTACTGAATATTCTGGCTGTTTCTTTTTGGATAAGCCCCTCAGCGGCCCATTGATCTACACTTTTACCACTTAAATAAGCCGGGCTAATCTGAAGCAGCGGGTCTGGCCAGAGCTTTGCCTCTTCTTTCAGAGCCTGGTTGATGAATTCGCGGGCTCTATCGTCTGCTATCAACAAAAAAGAATGAACAAAATCAGAATAATCTTTAAGAACCTTCTTGTGAAGTTCAAATATGGTGCTCACTTTTGTTTACCTTATCCCATATAATTTTTTTATTTATCATATATTTTAGTTTTCTATTCAAATAAAGGTTTTATTTGCCCGATAGCGATCTTCGGTTGGATTGATAGCATTTGGCAACTCTTGAATACTTGTTATGAGTTTAACTAACTTTTTGTCGCAGGTTAAAATATAGATATGGTCTCGCGGAATATCAAAAAAATCAATCAAATACTTAGTTGAAGCTAATAATATTAAATCAGAGGTTTGAACTTCTTTGCTAACCTTATACATTTGTTCGAAAAATCTATCGACTGAAATTATTATGTCCCGATTTGTTCCTACATCGTGAATCTTTACCTGCCGTCCTGCCTTGGACATTAATCTATGAGGTGTTGAAATTAATCTTCTGAGACGAATTGTCGCCTGATAATATGAGCTGGCATTTTCGATAAATTTCTTTTTATAGTACCATTTGGCCAATACCTTAAATGCTTCAGCAATGCAAACATCAGGTACATAAATTCTGGCCTGGCTTTTCCTCAGCTGTTTTTTTATAATTCTCCAATATTCAAGACACCTTTCAGCCCTAAGCTGTTCTTCGTGGTTCGTGAATTTGATATATTTTGATCTGTTCATTTGAGGCAAAGCCAAATATACCAGGACATTGGCATCTATTATGAAATAATTTTTGTGTCCCTCTGGAGATTTGGGTATCGTGCGCTTTTTAGCCAAGCTTATTCTCCAGATAATTTTAAGTTTAGATCAATTAAACGGCGGAGCAATTTTCTTCGGGCTTCCGGCGACACCGTAAACCTGGTCTGGCCGCGGTCATATTTATAAAAATTATGACCTAAGTTCAAGTCGTCCCAACCATAACAAGAAAGAATGGCTTGATCCATACCAATATGTAACTCACGGAGATGGATTATATCGGCATCTTGACAATCTGGGTCATGAAAGAGGTTATAGGCTTTGGTAAGACCAAACTGTCTGGTCAGCATAATCTGCCGACGATGTTCATGATAAGAAGTCCCGATTTGCGCTGCTTGTTGAAATATCTGCGGCATTTCTTCTAATCGGCATTTTCCTTTTGCCATATATTCATACTCTATGGGAGGAAACGGAAAGGTGTCGAAGCAATCTGTTGGCGTATAACGAATATCTGTTCTTAAGCTAGATGCTTGCTTCCGTAGCCAAACTTCATGGATGTTAGACTGAAGCAAAGCGAAGTGATATTCATCATCAAAGGCGAAGACAACAGTTGCATCACCGTAAACATATCCTTTAGGAACAAACACAATTGCGTGGAGCTCGCTTACTCTGCTACGCGCTAAAACTCGCTGCAGGGGTGCAATGGCCTCGCGCATGCCAGATCGGTAGGCGCCGAATTGCCACCAGTATTCGCGGTTGCGCTTGTCACCTGGTCCTGTCAGGCAGTCGCGCTCGGGTTTTACCCGCTCTTCCACAATACGAAGCAATTCAGGGTATTGCTGAGCTCGTTCTAATTCCCAATCATGAAAACATATTACATAACGGCTTGGTCTCTGTTCAGGATGACTATTAAGATCGTCGCCATTTAAATAATGGAAGAGACAACCTGCGTTACTCGGATCCTGAGACAGCAGGTATTCAGCTTCCTCTTTTTCTAACACAAAGCCTATGCCACGTACAATGTCTCCCTGGAATGCCCTGCCCTCGTTCTGTCGTAAACGTACCGGCTCTGATTCAGGTTCGGCATCCAGTCTGGATGAAATAAAATCTACTTGTTGACCATCAAGAATAGGAAGACAGCGTGTCGTGATATTTTTTTCGTCTGGCTTATGAATGGCGATCAAATTAACTTCAACATTAGCTGCTCCAGGCCATTTAATAAAGCGTTTGGCGAAGGTGATGACACCTCCTTGGCGTAATATAACCGCTAATCCAGACTTTCGAGTATCACCTTGTCCCATTGTATTGGTTGCCACCATACCTAATCTACCCCCCGTCTTTAACAAGCTAAAAGCGCGGCGATAAAAGGCGGCGCATAAATCAGCCGTGCCGCCAAATGGAGCAAAAATTATTTTCATCCACTTACGATAATTTTCGCCAAAGGCTCTACTTATTTTTAATCCTCCCAGGAACGGCGGATTACCCAGTATGACGTCGAAGCCTCCGTTATTAAATACTTCGACGAACTCCAATGCCCAATGAAAGAAGCGGCGTTCTAATTCCGCCTGAAATACAAAACCATTTTGACGGGGATCAGGTAAAATGCCGCGCGAAAGGGCATCCTGCAAGCTTATTGTCGTCAAGGGGCTGTGATTAGAACTATATGATTGGAAGAATGCCGCAGTCCATACATTGGCAGCCAGAAGCAAACGGCAAAAATCGGTGCTATCTCTCAAATCATGATAACCCTTTGACTTGGCTCTCAACTCTTCAACAGTATCTTCTGGTATATCTAATATGCCTTCCAGTTCTGATGCAAAGCGGCTCAAGATTTGAGTGACAATTTCATGTTGAAATAGTAAACTCTTGCGCTGATCAGCATTTTCCTTTTTTGCTTGGCGAGCCAGGGCACGGCCATCGTTGCCGTGAGGTTGATAAGCTTCATCCGGGATTCCATTTTTTAGAGCGTCGAGACCAGCAATTCCAACCAAAGAATCACCGCACCGAATATGGTGGTCAAGAAAAGTAAGTGGTTTGCCTTCGCAATGAGCTTCCAGCCACAGGGCAACCTTACAGAGTTCAACCGCTAAGGGATTTTTATCCACGCCATAAATGCAATGAGATATCACGTCTCTAACAGCTTCGCGGATAGCGTCAGGGGCTGGCTCATCTTCGCCAGTCCGTATTCTTGCCAGTTCCTTTCCGAGCCGGCGGGCAGCAGCCAGAAGGAAATGACCTGAGCCCGAGGCTGGGTCACAAACTTTTATTGATAAGAGGGCTTTTTCTTTTTCTTGTTTAGTCTTTAAATTTTTTAATCTTTCTTCTATCACCGGGTCGAGAGCGAAGTGAACTAGGTCGGCAACTAACTCTGCTGGAGTGTAATAAGAACCAGTCAATCTACGTTGAGTGCCAGAGCCGAAATCAAATTTCGGGCTTTGCGGATTGCTTCTATCTATAAAAGGTTCAAATTCAAGGAGGCTTTCATAAACAGAGCCAAGTTCCTCTACATCAAGGGCAGAATAGTTTACTTTAAGGGGAGGGCTGGAGTTATTTTCGCGATAATAAAAGAGATACCAGAGTGCTTCGAGCAAATTCCGATTAGAAATGGTGAATTTATCAAAATCAGTTTCTTTAAAAAGATCGCCGTTAAGTGGAGAGGCCTTGAGATATTTAGCTAACTTTTCATCTCCGAATACTTTCCACAATACTCTGAGACCTTGCCAGAGGTCGTCATAATTGTTATATGTTCGATAATCATCAACCAGCTTTCTCAAACGGCTAATTGAATAATGGTTGATATAGACAGGATCAGAGCTGATCAAGCCCCTTTCTTCCGAGACAAGAAGGAAAAGAAAGCGGTATACAAGGCTGAGAAGCTGCTGATAAAAGTCTTGTTTATTGAATTGTTCATTATCAGAGGAGCTTATTAACTCTCTTAACTCAATGTTTTTTGGGTGGCTTAGGAAGCCGTTCCCCAGAATTTTCAAGCATTCGGTTACTCCATCGCGCAGATTTTCGCGGACCCGACCGCCTTGTTCTATCGTGTATTGGCGGTATTTTTCCAGAAGACATTGGCTGGCATCTTCAGATGTTTTTGGTAGTCGGGATCTATGCAGGAGGCGATATAAAATGGCAAAATCTTCAAATAACTGGTCCTCCATAATGGTCTGGAGGTCAAATTCTAAGTAGGATTGGCGCCTGATATAGGTACTATCCCGCAAGAGCCTTATGGTAAGACCGTTGGTGACTATTCCCCAGACATTGTCTGACCTGTTTAAGTATTCCTGAACAAGGGCGTGAGGCGATAAACGCGGACGACCGGAGGCAGCTACCTGACCGAGGTTTTGCCCGGCACCGACAATATGCACCGGTGGGGCATTTTCTTCAGAACCGGCGCGGTGAGATATGGCAAAAGATAGATCATCTATGATGTAAGCTTTGCGGTTATATTCTAAGTTATAACCGAGGAGGCGGAAGAACGGAATCATAAAGAGGTCACGAGTTTCAGAGGTGCCGGTTTCGTTTGCAGGCCATTTTTGTTTCTTTTCACTGAATACGCTCCAGTATTTTCTGGCATCAGCAAAAACCGATGCTATCTCATCCAGAAGATTGGTATTTGGTTTAAGACCGAAATCAACTGGTCTTTGTCCTTCAATATCAGCCCTGGCTATTTTTTCCAGTATATCCGGGCTGAATAGCCCACCTTCAATTTTGATGCCTGGGAAAACCTTCATCTTGTCACCACCGGTTGCAGGACTAAAATTCCAAGCAGGTCAGGCGGCAGTTGAGGTTCAACGTTTAAATCTCTGACTTTAAGATGCACCGCCTGCCTGATACGTTTTTGACTATCTTTTAATTCTAAGGCTCGGTTATATATCTGGTTAAGAATGTCTTCAGTAATAGGGTCTTTTTTACCCCAGTCCGCAGGCTCGGCAGACCAATTTCTCAGATCATTTAGGGCAATAAGTATTAGCTCTTTCTTTTCATCCAGGGGGATATTTTCAGCCGGGGCAGCTTTCTCCAGCAAAGAAAGAGCTTCTTCTTTGGTCAGCCATTCAATCTTTCCGCCTTGAGCCTTGTAATATCCGGCAACCTGCACCTCTTCTGCAAGTAGAGGATCCTTTTCAGGGATTTTAATAAGGTATCTGATCCGAAGAAGTAATAAAGTTGTTAACCGGTTAACCCAGCTTGTCCTGATAGCTCCGCAGCGAGAAACCAGTTTGTGGTTTTGCTCGGAATCAGGGGAGGAACGCAGAGCTTCTTCCATAGCATACTGAGCCAGGGCGCTGACAAAAGGATGATTCCGGCCTATGTATTCGGCTCCCGCTGGAGTTGGGGAGATAAAGCTTATTTTCCAGTATTTGTTTTTTGACCTGGGTAGATTTCTTTTTATTAACTCTGGAATATTGTTTTGATCGGCAGAAATAAGATTTAATGAATAAACCTGGTCATTTTTAATGAACTGGATGCCAATTTTTTCTAACATAGATAGAACAAAAGATTTAACAGTCTCCGGGTCACCCAGAACTGAATCTGTTAGTTCCAGTTCTCTTTTAACTTCTTCTAATTTTATTGCTTTCTGGGCAAAGCGAGTTCTATTTTCTTGTTCTCTTCTTGAATCAATTTCCCATTTCTTCTGAAATTCAATAACTTCAGGAATATCAAGGCCGAGTTCTAACTGTTCAATGGCAGCAGTCATTCTTTTCTTAAAGAAAAGAGCATTAATCAGAGCCTCCATTAAACTTTCATTTTCTTCGGGCACCGGGACGTAGGTTCCGAGAGTTTTTCTAATTTCTTTGGCTTTATCTAAAAGGACTTGAATAATAGCTCCGTCAACAGGGTTGTTTTTACCGTAAAATCTTACAGCCTTGACTTTAGGCTCTTTTTGTCCGTAACGGTCTACCCGCCCTTCTCTTTGTTCCAGCCGGTTTGGATTCCAGGGCAGGTCATAATGTATAACAGCCGTAAATTTTTCCTGAAGATTAACGCCTTCTGAAAGACAATCAGTAGCGACCAGCACGCGAGGTTCATCTGGGCTTATGTCATCGATTTTGGCTTTTCTTTCATCATCAGGAATTCTTCCGTGAAGCGTGACTACATGAACTTTATCGCCTAAAATATTTTTGAGATGCTCACCTAAATATTCGGCTGTAGCGACATACCGGCACCAAATGATTGGATTATATTTTTCTTTTAGAAGGTCTTTAACAATTTCGATACATCTGGATAATTTTTTATCTTTTCCGGTGTTTAAGATCCCAGAAGCCAGTTTTCTAAGTTTAACTAATTTACTTTTTTCATTATCGTTTAAGGTTCCTTCGGCGTCTTCTATTGGTGGCAAGGGATTCTCGTCGTCTGGTGATTCGGCGGTTGGCTCGTAGACAAATTTCTCATAATAACCGCCTTCCTCATTCAAATCATCTCTTTTAAGGCGAGCGCTAAAAGCCGCCTCGGCTGCCTTTGGGCTGGACATCACACATCTCAAGAGGGCTAAAGCCCCCCAATACCGCATACGTTGTTTTGTTTCTGTAAGACCTTCAGCAGAGGATACAATTTCAAAACAGAAATCATAAGTTTTCTTGAAAAGCTCAAGATATTCTGGTGAGAGTTCGTAAGTCTCGTCGCTAGTAACTCTTTCTGGAAAGATTCTTTCGGCTCGTTCCCATGATTTTTCAATGTCTTTTCTGGTTCGCTGGACAAAATGCCTGGCGAGCTTTTCTCTTTCCCTCTCAGATAATCCACTAAGGTTAATATCATTGAATTCCGGATTAAGTAATGTAAGAAGAGACTTGAAAGCCTCAGGGATGCCGCTATGAGGCGTAGCAGTAAGAAAAATCATATGCCTTGGCGGAGTTTTAAGGGCAATTTCTTTGAGCAGCTCGTGTCGCTGTTGCTGGTTCATGTTATTAGCTGCCTCAGCAGCTCCGTGGACCTCATCAACTATTACGAGTTCAGGACAGAATTGTAAAAATTGATGCTTATTCTTATCACTTTTGACCCAATCTATGCTTATAACCTGGATTGGAAATTGCTGATAAATAGTTTTGCCGGGAGGGACCTTCTTTTCAAGCTGGGAAATAGTTCCGGACCTGATTACAGTCGGTTCAAGGTTGAACTTTTCTTTTATTTCTTTTTCCCATTGTTCGCACAGATAAGGTGGGCATAGAACGCTAAAAATCTTTATTTCACCACGATCCCATAATTCTCTGGCTACAAGCAGAGCTTCTATTGTTTTGCCGACTCCGACGTCATCAGCGATAAAAACTCTTATGGGGTCAAGACGCAGAGCCATTAAAAGCGGAACAAATTGATATATTCTTGGACGTATTGAAATTCTTCCCAATGAACGGAAAGGTGCTGCTCCTTCTCGCAAAGAGAGCCTAGTCGCTTGCCAGAAAAGGAAGCAACTTCTGGCATCCTTCACATCATCGGGATTGGGCAAGGGGAAGGAGGCTGGAGTTACTCGCTCAGTAGGAATATCATAGCCAATTAAATTTGTAAGTTGTTTATTGATGGCGACAACTTCATCCGGCGAACCAGCCAGAGGCCGGAGAAGATAAACATCTGGATTGTCAGATGGCAGAAGGACCCATTCCCGGTTGCGGCATTTTACAATAGTTCCCACATTCATCGAAAAACCTTTCAATCCTATTAATGCTATTTAGAAAAAATTCTAAAAAATTTCAATTAATATGTTTATTTTAGAGCAATAATTAACTCAAGTTACTGCTTAGGGAACCAATCATTGAGGTCTAGCTGACCGATATAAATGTATTTGAGCCCGTCAGCCCTATTTACCGGAGCAAAAATTGCCCGGAATTCATTCACATAGAAACGGCCACCAGCAAAACCTTTAACTCCTCTTATCATATGAGCGACACTGGCTGCTCTTTCTTTGCCGATAACCGAGCTGAGACGGACTCTTTTCTCGACAAAAGGCCTGGGGCTGTATTCATAACGGATATCATCACCACCTGCTTCATGAGGTGCTCCCCATTTTTTGGACAATAAAGAGGCTTGTTTAAGGTGCATTTTTGACCTGCCTGTCTTACTATTTTAATCATTTAAATTACCCAGCTCAACAAACTCTTTGCTGGCTGTATGTCCAAAATATACGGCCATGTCAAATTTTGTTCGCAGTTTGGCCATCGTAAACTCTCCATACTTCGCTCCTAATTAGCTGCCTGGGTCGGCTCTTGCTCTAACAGTGGTCCCAGCTTATCAGCTTTGATACAGGTATTCTCATTAGTCCGGTCCTCAGTATATTTGATGAGATACGAAGTGGCCAGTCTAAGATAGGGCTCAATAGAAGGAAACTCTCCAACCACTCTGCTCCTCCTTCTTATCTCCGGGTTGGTCCTCTCCAGCACGTTGGTTGAGGAGATGCGCCGTTTATCCACCTCCGGGAAGTTATAGAACTGAAGTGAGTCCTCTAGGCCATCTTCAAAACAGCTCATGGCCTCAGGATATTTACTCTCATACTCTTCAATAATGAGCTTCGCTAGCTTCTCTGCACTCTTCTTATCTGGTTGCTGCCAGATCTGCTTCAGCCTCTCTCTGCTAACCGAGCCTTATCTTTATGAGCCACCCTGGCCAGGATGTTCCTCATAAAGTGGACCTTGCATCTCTGCCACACCGTCCCCAACCACTCCTTCTTCACCGCTGCCTGGATGCCTCTATGAGCATCTGAGATGACCAGCCACACCCGCTTTACGCCTCTTCTCTTTAACCCCTTTATAAACTCCCGCCAGGTGTCTTCACTATAATCCTTTTGATACATCGTAAAGAAAATCCTCCTTTTAGTGCTCAAGAGTAAACAGCAATATTTGTTATTTTAGTGGTTGCGGGATTTTTGCTACCTTTCATCATATAGGAGTTTCTAAAAAATATTTAAGGGGGAAACCGGAAATTTTGCAATTATCAATCTTAAAAAGGCTTTTTCTCCCCCACTTCTATTCAAATAACTGGCTATCCACCCCGCCTCTTCCATATACTCTCCTTAGACTGGATACTATGTCTTAACCCAAAAGAACTTTCAACTTGACATCAAATAACTCTTAAATTTATCACTTTTAGCAAAGGGGATAAATAAATTCAATGCCATGGTTCAGGCCAGGTCAAGTTTTGTTCGCGGTCTGGCCATCGTAATCTCTCCATTTTTTCAAAATTGGCTAAAAAGGGAAAGTTTGGCCAAGCGGGGGAAATTAAGCACAAAAAAATAAAAAAAATTTTTTAAAAAGTAGTTGACAAATGGCATAAAATAGCTTATATTGTAAACCGAAAGAAGGGACAATGGCAGACACCAGCGAAAAACCCGGGTTAGACCCAACCTTCCCCCTAAGGTTGAGAGCAGCCCGTTTAAAGGCCGGCCTTAGCCTCGAGGACCTGGCTCAAAAGCTTGGGGGAATAGTTACCAGACAGGCCATCGCCAAGTACGAAAAAGGCCTGAGCAGCCCATCCCCCGAGGTTCTGGAACACCTCCTCCAGGTCCTCGAGATCCCTCCTTCGCCTGACATTCCGGAAGAAATTCCCGAGGAACCAGAAGAATTCAGGGAAATGGTCAAGGCCTTCCGGCCCAAGAAAGCAGGCCCTGTCTTGGTAGAAAAGAGCCAATTCGAGATTTATGACATCAGCCCTTATGCTTGTACCACGGCTCCGAAGGAATTGCCCCAAACTCCAGCCGCCCGCGCCTTTCGCCTGCAACAGGCCTGGTCAGATTACTCGCCGGAAGAGGAAGTTGAGCTCCGGCCCGAACCGCGTCTTCCCAAAAAGCAGGCCCTGGCTCTGAAGGTAATGCTCGCTGAAAAAATGAAAAACTACCTCTGGCTGGAAAGGCTTCTTCGCCAGGAAAAAGCGTTTAACCCAGCGCTGCAAGAGAAAATTAAAGATAAAGCCAGTGCGGAAAAGGCTGCCGAAGAGCTGCGGCGGCGATGGGACCTGGGCACCGGCTCGGTGGTCAACCTGCTTACCTTCCTGGAAGAGCAGGGCATTAAGACGTTCAAGTTGGAAGGTCCAGAAAAATTTGAGAGCCTGTCTGGCTTCTACCGCGGACAGCCGTTCATCGCTGTGGAGAAGAGTCTGCCGGTGGATAGGATGAGGTTTAAAACCGCAGCTGAGCTGGCTCAGGTTTTGTTTGGTTTTTCCAGCGAGGCGGAAATAATCAGGCTTTACAACCGTTTTGCCGCGGCCTTTCTGCTGCCGGCGAAAATACTGGAAGAGTACTTCCTGCCGGCTGGCC
>Ga0308419_1002924_pt1 | contig 10864 bp, 9 predicted proteins | sample HotsprSampleMS50_FD_203674 | JGI IMG/M metagenome (GOLD analysis project Ga0308419, IMG submission 203674) | Hot spring phototrophic mat microbial communities from Mushroom Spring, Yellowstone National Park, Wyoming, United States - 20090730_MS50 ... | reverse complement strand
TCAACTTCGTCGCTGATGCGCTGCCGCTCGTCTGCATTGACAATCACGCCATCAATGGCCGCCTGATGCTTGTCGGCCAGTTCGCGCCGGACGCGGTGAAAGGTTTCGCTGTCACCGTCGGCTGCCGTTCGGGCTGCAGTGATCAGCGCGTCAGTGACCTTGATGGTGTCGGTCGGGGCTTTGCCCATGGCCGAGGTGACAACAATGACGCGCTCCCATTGGGACAGCGCGCTGCGCGTGATGCGCGCGACCTGGTGCATGGCCTGGGCGTCTCGCACCGAGGTGCCGCCGAACTTCAAGACTACAAGTGACATAGTGTGTTGCGTTGCCAACCCTGTACCATGTTGAATCTGATTGCGGCCTGGCCGCAGACCGGGCGATTATACTCTGAGGCAAGCGTGTTAAAATACATGCCCAATGATCAGACCGGCCAGGTCTGGCATGGTTGACGAGCCCCCATAGCTCAAGGGATAGAGTGCCGGCCTCCGGAGCCGAAGATCGCAGTTCGAGTCTGCGTGGGGGTACTTTCCCCTCTCTATCTTTTACCTTGCCTGCCTGCAAGGCATCCCGCTACGCTCGCTGGCCGCCAGCCTCTGTAGCGCCGGCCCGCAGCGCAACGCCGGCTATGGCCAGAGCAATGCACTCCGCCAGAATCGCGCCCCCAATCATCAGCGTGATGGTGAACCAGAACATCTCTGGATAGAGCCGGATCAGCGTGTCAGTGGCGAGGAACAACCACGTGTCGCCCTCGAAGAAGATGCGGTGGAACGCGGTGAAAAACACATCCCAGCCGACCACGGCAAAGACGCCCAGGCCGACAACGCTGACCCCCGTGGCGACGACACCGGCGATCAGCGCGCCGCCAACCAGACGCCGGGTGGCCCGGCGCGCCGCCAGCGCAATGACGGCAATGCCGGCCAGCGCCGTAATGACAGTGTGCAATGGAAACAGCCAGCCGATCAGATCGCGCACATCCTGCATGTGGCGGATCTCGCGCTCGTTAAAGGCCGGCGCGCCGTCGCTCAGGCGCGCTTCGCGCAGCACGTCCACGCCGCGCGGGCCGATCACACTGTCCATGCCGATCAGGCCGAGCCGCAATCGCTCCTCGTCGCTCATGCCATAGACTTCGGGCGGAAAGTTGGGAAGGCTGTAGAGAAACGGCACCACCCAGGGCTGCATGGCCAGCCGGATGGGGACAAGCGCCACCACGATCGGCGTGGCGACGACAATCAACACTTTGACCAGCGTATGCCAGCGCGTTTGCATCGCCGGATTCTACCCCGCGCAGCCTGTGGCCGGGACTGGGCGGGGCGCGGCAAAGTCTGCTATGCTCCTGGGCGCAAGTGAAGACATGCCGATGTCATCAGGGCGCGAAAAGGGTTTGGAAGATCACAGCGCGGCCATCCCGCAGACAGGCCCGCCGGCAAACATTGCGCGCGCCGGCGACCTGCTGGCAACCTGCGAGTTCGTCGAGTTCGCTCTGCTGTTCGGATCGTATGCCCGCCAGACCCCGCTTGCCTGGAGCGATGTCGATATCGCTGTCCATGTTGCGCGCCCGCTAGACCTGCTGGAGATCGGCGGGCTGACCGCCGCGCTGGAGCGCGCTGTGGGCCGGGACGTGGATCTTCTGATCCTGAACACGGCGCTCGAACGGAACCCTGCCCTGGCCTACCGGGTTGTCGCCGAAGGTATTGTGCTGTTCTGCCGCGATGATAAGACCCTGGTGGACTTCAAGCGGCAGGCGATACTGCGCTACCTCGACACGGCCTACCTGCGCGAGCTGGTTGCGCGCGCGTTTGACGAGCGACTGCGGGCCGGTCGGTTTGGGACAAGAGACAGCTCTAGCTCATCACCATTCCGCCGTCCACCTCAATCGCCTGAGCGGTGATGTAGCGGGCGTCCGCTGAGGCGAGGAAAGCGCACAGGCCGGCGATCTCCCACGGCTCGGCCAGGCGCTGCATCGGACAATCGTGAGCGCGCCGCTCCAGCCACTGCTCCACCGTCAGACCGTCGCGCGGCGCGTTCTGCCGCGCAGCCGCCAGCAACAAATTTGTGCGCGTGTTGCCGGGGCAGACCGCGTTGACGGTGACGCCATACGGCGCCAGCTCCATCGCCATCGAGCGCGTCAAGCCGATCACGCCGCTCTTGGCGGCAGAATATTCGTGCGTGCCCGGCCAGCTCACCTTCCCGGCCATCGACGAAATGTTGACGATGCTGCCGCCACGGCGCTGCATCAGGATCGGCGCCACAGCCCGATTGCACAAGAACACGCCGGTCAGGTTGATGTCCAGCATGCGCTGCCACTGCTGCAACGTCATCTCATTCAGCAAACCGCCGGTGTAGATGCCGGCGTCCGCGATCAGCACATCAATGCGCTGCCAGCGCGCCATCACCCGGGCAATGCTGGCATTCACTTCATCCGGCGCGGAAACATCGCAGTGCAAGTCAATCGCGTCGTTGCCATAGCCGCGACACGCCTCGGCAGTCGCGGCATTGGCGGGATCGTCGATATCCAGGCAGGCGACGCCCGCGCCTTCGCGGGCAAAGCGCAGGGCGCAGGCCCGGCCAATGCCATTGGCAGCGCCGGTGATTACGGCCACCTGGCCGGCAAAACGGGGCGATCCAATCTGTTGTTCAGTGGGAGGCAGGAATTCTGTCATGCACAGTTTGTAACACACTTTTCCGAGTCCGGCGCGCCGCGCGTCGGCGTGGATAATGGCCGGCGTGTGTGTGACGCCGGAATTGCCGGCTGGCAAAGGTTGACCGAGTTGACACGCGCTGCGCGCAAACGACATGTTGAAAGCCGGCGCCAGGGAGCTTGCAAGCGATGACAGGAAACCGTTCAGGCGCGAAAAGGCTGCTTTCAAATTTGTGCCCCAACTGCGGCGCGCCGCTGGATCTGTCCGGCGTCGCGCCCGATCAAACCCACATTCAATGTCAATACTGCGGCTCGTCGGTGGCGTTGCCGCAGCGGGAAAAGCCGGCCCCGCCCGCAATGCGCATCACCATCATCGAGTCCAACCCGCCGGAGCGGGCAGAACAGCCCTCCGCCCGAAACAGAGGCTGCGCCTCTACGCTTGCCTTTGCTGCCGGGATTCTGATCCTGGGTGTGGCCGTGTTGATCGCCCTGCGCGACGCCGGCCTGCTGGCGCCGCTGCTCACCGGCCTGCCCGCGCTCTCTCTGCCCGCGCCGGTTTTTGGCGCGCCCTACCTCATGCCGCGCCAAAACGACGGACCGCAACAAATCTTGTATTTGAGCATGGCCGATCGCCAGACGTTCGCCGTCAGCTGCGAGCCGGCGGCGCGCCGGGAGAACTGGCGCAGCCCCCTGTTCAACGCCAGCTTCACCGACATGACGCTGGCCGCCGACGACGAGCGCGCTTACATCGCGCACGGCGACGCGTTGACAGCCCTCAACCGCAGCGACGGCTCAGTCGCCTGGGAAATTGCGCTGGCGTTTGGCATCAGCCCGCCCCATGCGTGCGCAGGCGGCGCCTGTTTGCAGGCGTTCGGCAATCACGTGGTGGCGCGTCTGAAAGACGGAACACTCATGGCGCTGGACGGGCCTGGCGGACGAACCCTCTGGACGAAGCGACTGAACACAGTCAACGGCGGCGTCTTCAACGCCGCCGGCCAGCCCGCCGTCGTGGACACCATCGACAACACGAGCAACGCGGCGCAATGGCAGGTGTTCGACGCGCCCAGCGGGGCAATCGCGCTGCACATTGCGCCGCGCCTGACGGGCGAGCGCGGACGCGACGTGCGCGCCGACGTCAACGACGCTTACATCCTCTCGCCGGATGGCCGTTTCCTGTACGTCGTCGCCGGGGGCAGCCGCGCGGCGGTGTGGAAGTTCGACGCGCGCAGCGGCGAGCAGATCTGGGCGTATGAGGATGGCGCCGGCGGCGGAACGGCGCTGCTGCCCTTCATCGGCGCGCTGCCCTACCCGGTCACGAACAACGCGCTGTTCGTGGTTGAGAATTCGAGCGAGGCAACCGTGGTACGCATCGATGCAAACACTGGCGAGGCCAGCCGCATCTTCAGCCAGGATCGCGTCGAAATCCGCGCCGCGCTGGCCGGCGACGACATTCTGGTGATCTCGGCGCAGCCCACCTTCGACCGTTCCAAAACAGAGCTGTGGGGATTGGATACCGAGACCGGCGGGCGAGCGTGGCAGATGCGCCTGAAGACGCGCCACGCCTTCGACGACTGGGCGCTGGAATCCTACAACGGCCGGCTGTTTCTCGCGCAGACACAATGGGAAGAGGGGCGCGCCCTGTTCGACGCGCTGGACCCGCGCACCGGCGTGAGCGCCGGGCAAATCTCCGTCCCCATCGCGCGCGCCGACCTGAACGGCGCAGCGTTTGCCCAGGGCGTCGCCTGGCTGAACATCGGCAACAGGCTGCACGAAGTGAGCATGAGCGACGGACAGGTGCGCTCGACCTGGCCGTGAGCCGAATCGCCGGGCAACGCGCAACAATGCCGCCGGCCGTGATATAGTCTCACGGCGATGTCGTCGTCCCCCACCCCAAAACAGTGGTTCTGGATGATCGTGGTGAACGTCGCCGTGTCGGCCATCACCACTTTGTTTGTGGTGCGCGCGCTGATGGCGCCCATTGCGCCGGCCCCGGCCAGTTCGCCCCCTCAGACGCCCGCGCCAGCGGCCCAGACCAATTCACAACCCACCCCCACCCCGGCAGGGGCCGAACAATCGCCCCCGGCCAATCCACCGCCCACAGAGACCGCTGCGCCGCAGCCGGCGGCGCCCATCGTCGCGCCGGCCCCCACTGCCACCCTGCCGATAAGCAGCGCCCAGGTGCGCATCAGCACTGTGCTGTTTCCCGGCCAGTTGTCGCGCGAGGTGGTGGTGCTGGTGAACGAAGGCGACACCGTGGACCTGACCGGCTGGGTGCTGGCCTCGTCGAGCGGCATCGCATACACCTTCGGCAATGTCACCCTGTTGAAGGACAGCTTCATCAATCTGCACACAACAAGCGGCGCCGATGTGCCCACCGACTTGTTCTGGGATCGCGCCGAGCCGGCCTGGAAAGCCGGCGACTGGCTGACGCTCTCGAATGGCAATCAGGAGATCGCGACATTCACCGTCGTGGAAAGATAGCAACGCGCGCAGCCCTCGCCGGTCGGACAAGCCATGCTCACACACGCTGATCTGAAGAAGCTGTTGAACGCCGGCGCCGGCCCGCGCATCGACATCGTCAGCCCCGCCGTCGCCACACCCGAACGCATTGCGCGCGGCCTGGCGTCGCTGGCCAACGCCAAAGGCGGCGTGCTGATCGTAGACCTGGAGGCCGGGCAGAGCCGGCGCGCCGCTTCGCCCGACCCGGTCGAACTGCGCGATCGCGCCATGCAGGCCCTGCTGATGACCGAGCCGCCGCTGATCGTGCCGCTGCCGTATTTTTTGCCCGCCGAGCCGGACACATCGCCGCAGGCGCTGATCGTGGAAGTGCCGGACGGCCTGCCGCACGTGTACAGCCTGGATGGCCGCTATGTCACCCGCAACGGCGCGCGCATCGTTGCGCTGCCGGGCCGCGCCCTGCGCGAACTGATTCTCGCCCGCAGCGACGACGCGCGCGAGTGGGAAGCCAAGTCGCCGCCCGGCAGCAGCAAGGAAGACCTGGACTGGGCGCGCGCAGAGAGCTACGCCGCCGGCGCGCACAGCCTGAACGAGCCGACGGTGGAAGACGTGTTGTTGCGGCGCGGGTGCATTGTGATGGCGGGCCGGCGCGTGCGGCCCACCTATGCCGGCCTGTTGTTGTTTGGCCGGCAGCCCCAGCGCTGGGTGCGCGGCGCAGAAGTGATGGCCGTGCGCTTCAACGGCGCCAGCATGGACGATGTGTTCACGCGACAGACCATCGGCGGCGCGCTGCCCGATCAGATTCGGCGCGCCGAGCTGTTCCTCTCCGAAAATCTCAGCCGGCGCGCGCGGGTGGGCAACTGGCGGCGCAGCGAAGAGCCGCCCTACCCGCCGGGCGTGTTGCGCGAGGCGGTGGTCAACGCCATCGCGCACCGCGACTACCGGCTGATCGGCAACCAGATCCATCTGCTCATCTTCAGCGATCGGGTGGAAGTGCGCAGCCCCGGCAAGCTGCCCGGCCACGTCACCTTAAAAAATCTGCTGCGCGAGCGATACTCGCGCAACGAAGCCATCGTGCAAGTGCTGGCCGACATGGGATTCATCGAGCGCCTGGGCTACGGCATCGACCGCATGGTGCGCGCCATGAAAGAGAGCGGCCACGAGCCGCCAAAGTTCGAGGAGACAGACGGCGGTTTTTCAGTCACACTGCTGGCAAAGAGCGCGCCGCGCGAGCGCGCCGGCGAAGCCGCCGGCGTGTTGCCGCAGACGGCCCAGCAACAGCGCGCTGAAAGGATGCTCGACTATTTGCGCGCGCACGGCCGCATCACCAACCGCGAGTATCAGGAGTTGTGCCCGGACATCAGCGCAGAGTCGTTGCGGCGCGATTTTGTGGAGCTGGTCGAGGCCGGCGTCATCCTGCGCGTCGGCGACAAGAAGGGCACCTATTACATTCTGAAGTAACGAAGCGGATCACTGCGGCTGCGCGGCCGGCAGTTCGTCGATCGGCCGGATTGGCCCGTGCGCGGGATACACGACGGCAGCGCCGCGCTCGCGCAGACGCTGCCACGTGGCAAGCGCAACCGGATTGTCGAAAGCGTGCGCCGCCGGCGGCAGGTCGCCGGTGAACACCGAACCATCATCGAGCAGAAGCGAGACACAATGGTTCGAGTGGCCAGGGGTATGCACGATTTCGCCGGCGATGCCCATCGCGTTGCGGTAACATACTGCGCACATCCATGAGCACAACGGACGCCACGCCTATCCGCCGGCAGTATCTGGACTTGAAGCGCAAACACGCCGACTGCATCCTGTTCTTCCGGCTGGGCGACTTCTACGAGACCTTCGACAGCGACGCCGAACTGGTGGCGCGCGAGCTGGATGTGGTGCTCACCTCGCGCGCGGTGGGCAAGGATTTGCGCGTGCCCATGGCCGGCGTGCCCCATCACGCCGCCGAGTCCTACATCGCCCGGCTGATTGAGCGCGGCTATCGCGTCGCCATCGCGGAGCAGATCGGCGCGGAAACGATCAACGGGCTGGTGCCGCGCGAAGTGCGCCGCGTCATCACCCCCGGCACGGTGATCGAACCGGCCATGCTGCAAGCCGAAGCGCCCAACTATCTGGCGGCAGTCGTCATCAGTGAAGACGGCGAACGCGCGGCGGAGGAGGCGCGCGCGTCTTCCGCCGGCCTGGCCTATTGCGACATCACCACCGGCGAATTCGCCGCCGCGCAACTCGACAGCCTGATCGAGCTGGAGCGCGAGCTGGCCCGCCTGCAACCGCGCGAAGTGCTGACGCCCGAAGCCGGGCGCGGCCAGCCGCCGGCCTTGCCTCTCAACGGCGCGGCGACGGCGCGCGCCCACCTGACCCATTTCCCCGCCTATCGCTTCGAGCACGGGCAGGCCCGCCAGACGCTGCTCGATCATTTTAAGGTTCACACGCTGGCCGGCTTCGGCATCGAAGACAAGCCGCTGGCGCTGCGGTCCGCCGGGGCCATCGTGGCTTACCTTCGCGAGACACAGCCGGCTGCGTTGGCGCAACTGACCGAACTGCGCGCCTACGACACCGCCGGCTTCATGGGGCTGGACGCCGTCACCCGCCGCAACCTCGAACTGACCGAAGGGCTGCGCTCGCGCAACAAGCAAGGCTCGCTGCTGGGCGTGCTCGATCACACCCTCACCCCGATGGGCGCGCGGCTGTTGCGCGCCTGGGTGGCGCAACCGCTGCTCGACCGCGCCGGCATCGAAGCGCGCCTGCGCCGCGTGGACCGGCTCTACGCCGACGCGCTGCTGCGCGCGCAAACGCGCGACGCGCTGAAGCACATGCCCGACCTGGAGCGCCTGACCAGCCGCGTCATCACCGGCGTCGCCGGCCCCAAAGACCTGCTCAGCCTGAAGGCAGCCGCTCGCCAGGCGCTGGCAGTCAACACACTGGCCGTCGATGAATCCCTGCCCACCGCGCCGTTGACGCAGGTGATTGACCTGATTGAGGCGGCCATCAAAGACGAGCCGGACGACGACGGCTTCATCCGGCCTGGCTACTGCGCCGAACTGGACGGCGTGCACGCCTCGGCGCGCGAGGCCAAAACGTGGATCGCCGGCCTGGAGCGCGTCGAACGCGAGCGCACCGGCATCAAGTCGCTCAAGGTCGGCTTCAACAAAGTCTTCGGCTACTACATCGAGGTCACACACGCCAACGCCTCCGCTGTGCCGTCGGACTACATCCGCAAGCAAACCCTGACGAACGCCGAGCGTTACATCACGCCAGAGCTGAAGGAGCGCGAGGCGCTGGTGCTGAACGCCGACGAGCGCATCGCAGAGATCGAAGCCCGGCTGTTGAAGGAGCTGCTTGCGGCAATCGCCGGCCAGCACGCCGCTGCGCTGATGACGGCGGCGCGCGCGGTGGCGCGGCTGGATGTGGCCGCTACGCTGGCCGAGGTTGCCGCGCGCAACCACTACTGCCGGCCCGCCTTCAACGACGATGGGCGCATGGAAATTGTGGCCGGCCGCCATCCGGTGATCGAGCAATTGCTGAAGGAGACGCCCTACACCCCCAACGACACCCGCATCGACCGCGACGGGCGCATCCTGATCCTGACCGGCCCGAACATGAGCGGCAAGTCGAGCTATATGCGGCAGGTGGCGCTGATTGCGCTGCTGGCGCAGATCGGCAGCTATGTGCCGGCGCAATCCGCCGATCTGTGCCTGGTGGATCGCATCTTCACCCGCATCGGCGCGCAGGACGAATTGACCGCCGGCCAGAGCACCTTCATGGTCGAGATGGTCGAGACGGCCAACATCCTGCATCATTGCACGCCGCGCAGCCTGGTCATCCTGGACGAGATCGGGCGCGGCACCAGCACCTACGACGGGCTGGCCATCGCCTGGAGCGTGATCGAGTTTCTGCACAACCACCCGGAGCGGCGGGCGATCACCCTGTTCGCCACGCACTACCACGAGTTGATCCAACTGGCCGAGAAGCTGCCGCATGTGCGCAATTACAACGTGGCCGTGAGCGAAGAAGGCGGGCAGGTGGTCTTTCTGCATAAAGTGATTCCGGGCGGGGCCGACCGCTCGTACGGCATTCACGTGGCGCAACTGGCCGGCCTGCCGCCGGCCGTGGTGCGCCGCGCCCAGGACATTCTGAAACAACTGCAAAACGGCTCGCTGCAAGCGCCCGCCGACGACTTCAGGCCGGCGCAGCAACTGCCCATGTTCATCAGCGAACCGCCGGCTGTGGCGCGGCTGAAGGAAATCGACCCCGACGAGATGAGCCCGCTGGAAGCGCTGACGACGCTGTATGAGCTGAAGAAGCTGTTGAAAGACAACGCGCGCCGGTCGTGACTTCAGGCCGGCGCGCATCATCCTGAAAAGCCAATGCGCGACTTTGTGGTTCAATGTCGTCTGCGCAGAGTATGCATCGCGCAGAAGGGCAGATTTTGAAGTTTGAAGAACGGCGGTGCTTTGCGCCTGGGAGAAGAGAAGATGGCCGGGAATCTGACCGAGCAAGCCCTTCAAGAGATTCTCAGACGAATTTTCGAAGTGGCGCACCCCCGACAGGTGATCCTCTTTGGCTCAGCCGCCAGAGAGGATATGGCGCCGCACAGTGATGTGGACCTTTTGGTAGTGGTGGAGAGTCCTGTCCATCGACAAGCGAAAGTCGTCTATGCCTTGTGAACCAGAAGCCGGGATGCCCATACGCGCCCGGCAGGAAGAAGACAACATGAGCAAGCACCTGTCGAAATTCCAAGACCTGCTGCGCGAACTCTTCCTGTTCGACTGCACCGATCTGGACTTCGGTATCTATCGGATCATCAACCACAAGCGCGCAGTTATCGAACGATTTATCAGTGAGGACCTGCCCAATAGCGTTGCTGAGGAGCTGAATCGCGACGCGCTGGGCGCGCAAGCGCAGGCCGCCCAGGCGCTGGAGGACGCCCGCAAAAAGGTGGCAGAGACGCTGGGCAGGGACGCCCTCGATGCCGAGGGCAACTTAAGCGAAGGATACTACACGACACCGGTCGGCAAGGCCTATCTGGAAGCCCAGCAGCGCGCTAAAGGCAGCCGCGCGGGCGAGGCGCTGGAAGCGGACATCTACAATCATCTTTACACGTTCTTCAGCCGTTACTGGCAGGATGGCGACTTCATCTCCAGGCGTCGCTACTCGCGGAAGGAGCGCTACGCCATCCCTTACAACGGCGAGGAGGTGTATCTCTATTGGGCCAACCACGACCAGTATTACATCAAGACCGGCGAGCACTTCACCGATTACACCTACAGGCATCCCAACGGCGTGACGGTCTATTTCAAGCTATGTCAGGCCAATGTCGAGCAGAACAACGTCAAGGGCGAGAAGCGCTTCTTCCTGCCGCGCCTGGACGAGATCGCCTGGGACGCACAAGGACGGACTTTGACCATCCCGTTTGAATATCGCCCGCTCACGGCGCAGGAATCCAGCGCGTACGGCCAGGCTGCGCCGAACGGGAACGGGAACGGCCAGAAGAACGGTCAGGACGCCATCATCGCCAATGCTGTGGATGAGATCCCCAAACGCATCAAAGATCCCGCAGCTTTGGCTGCGCTCACCACCGAGCGGCGCAAGGACGCTAGCGGAAATTCGATCTCCTGGCTGGCGCACCACCTGCGGCAATACACCCGTCGCAACACCAGCGATTTCTTCATCCACAAGGACCTGAAAGCGTTCCTCTCGCGCGAGCTGGACTTTTACCTGAAGCACGAGGTGCTCAACCTGGACGCGATGGAAGCCGCCGGC
>Ga0308419_1002923_pt1 | contig 10866 bp, 9 predicted proteins | sample HotsprSampleMS50_FD_203674 | JGI IMG/M metagenome (GOLD analysis project Ga0308419, IMG submission 203674) | Hot spring phototrophic mat microbial communities from Mushroom Spring, Yellowstone National Park, Wyoming, United States - 20090730_MS50 ... | reverse complement strand
CCGGAGCGAAGGGGTGCCCGCAGGCCGCGCAGCGCCGCAGGGAGAACGCCAGTTCCACCCCCTCCGGCGCCCCGGCCACTTCCTCCAGTGTAATCGCGCCGGGCGGGCAGACCTCCTGGCAGCGGGAGCAATCTTCCTGGCAGACGCCGGGGAAACGCAGGAAGCGCCGACCGTCCTCATCCCGCAGGGCGATCAGGCGGGCCGGGCAGACCGACGAGCAGGCCCGGCATCCGAAGCACAGGTCCGGGTTGACGATCAGCCCCCTCATAGCCCCCTCCTCTCCAGGCCAGCAGCCCACTCCCGACCTGCCACCGCCCGCCGCCAGGCGGCGAAATCGGCCACGCAACGGTAGGTCAGCGCCCCGCTGGGGCAGGTCAGCGTGCAGGCTGGCTCTTCCCGATGCGGGCAGCGGTCACACTTGTAGGCCCGCTTCTCCTCCAGGTCCAGCCCAACTGCCCCGAAGGGGCAGGCCCAGAGGCAGAGTTCGCAGCCCGTGCACCGCTCCGCCAGCAGCCGGACCTGGTTCCCGTCCCGCACCAGCGCCCCGGTATGGCAGACCGCGACACAGGGGGCGTTCTCACAGTGACGACAGAGCACCGGGACGCCGCCCCCATCGGCCGGGACCACCCACACGTTCCCCCGACCGCCGTGCTCCCGCGCGCAGGCCACCTCGCAGGCGTAGCAGAGAATACACCGTTCCGGACGGAGAAGGATTTCCCGACCCATCGCTCATCCCTCCTCTGCGGGTGGAGCAACCCGCTCCAGCGTGCAGGCCGCCACTTTGTAGGACGGAATGCGGGCCTCCCGGTCCAGTTCCTTCATGGTCAGCGCGTTCACCCCGGGGAAGTGGAAAGGCAGGAAGACCAGCCCCGGCCGCACCCGGTCGCTGACCTGGACCCGGGCCTCTACCTCCCCCCGCAGGGAGCGCACCCGTACCGTCTCCCCGTCCCGAATCCCCAGCCGTTCCGCGTCCTGCGGATGCACGGCGACCCAGACTCCGGGGGCGTAGGCGGCCAGTTCCGGCAGCCGACGGCTCAGGGAGCCCGAATTATAGTGGACGACCACCCGCCCGGTCGTCATCCAGAGGGGGAAACGGGCGTCGGGCGCCTCTGGCGGGAGCCGGTGAGCGACCGGGAAAAACCGTCCCCGACCGCTGGGGGTGTTGAACCGTTCCCGGTGCAGGATGGGCGTCCCCGGGTGGGCAGGGTCGGGGCAGGGCCAGAAAATCCCCTCCGGCGCGCCGGTGAGCCGCCGGGGCGTGATGCCCCCGTAGGCCGGGACGGCGCGGTTGATTTCGGCCAGGACCTCCTCCGGGCCGGGCGCGCGCTCCCAGAGCCCCAACCGTCTCCCCAGTTCGCCGATAATGGCCAGGTCGGCGCGGGCCTCCCCGGGCGGCTCCAGCACCTTCGGTGACCACTGGACCCGGCGCTCGGTGTTGGTGTAACTGCCCGATTTCTCGGCCCAGCAGGCCGTCGGAAGGACGACGTGGGCCAGGCGGGCCGTCTCGGTCAGAAAGAGGTCCTGGACGATCAGAAACTCCAGCCCTTCCAGCGCCCGCACGGTCTCTCCCGATGCCGGGTCGGAGACGACAGGGTTCTCCCCCATCACGACCATCGCCCGCACCCGACCCTCCAGCGCTGCCTCCATCAGTTCCACGACGCTCAGGCCGGGGGCGTCCGGCAGGTCCTCCCGTCCCCACAGACGGGCCAGGCGTCGGCGCCCCTCTTCGTTGGCGACGGGGACGTAGCCGGGGAGGAGTTCCGCCAGCGCGCCCATATCGGAGGCACCCTGGACGTTGTTCTGGCCCCGCAGGGGGAAGATACCCGCGCCGGGCCGCCCGACCTGCCCGCAGAGGAGGGCCAGGTTGGCGCAGGCCAGGACGTTGTCCGTCCCCACCGTGTGCTGGGTGACGCCCATGCAGTAGACAATGGCCGAAGCGGGGGAACGGGCGTAGGCGCGGGCCGCGCGGAGGATGTCGCCGGGGGGCAGGCCCGTGACTGCCGCTGTCTTCTCCAGCGAATACTCCTCCAGGACGGCCCGCAGTGCGTCCAGCCCCTCCGTCCGGGCGGCGATGAAGCCGTAGTCCGCCAGACCCTCCCGGAGAACGGCGGCGGCCATGCCGTTGAGGAGCGCGACGTCCGTCCCCGGCCGCAGGGGGAGGTAGAGGTCGGCCATGTGGGCAGTGGGGGTGTAGCGGGGGTCGGCGACGACGACGAAGGCCCCCCGGTCCTTCGCCTCCCAGACCCAGCGGGCGACAACGGGGTGGTTCTCGGCGAAGTTGGAGCCGATAATCAGGATGCAGCGGGACTCCGCCAGGTCGGGGATAGGGTTGGTCATCGCGCCGGAGCCCAGGGCACGGCTCAGCCCGACCACCGACGGGGCATGGCAGAGGCGGGCACAGTGGTCTACGTTGTTCGTCCCCAGCAAACGGGCCAGTTTCTGGAAAAGGTAGTTCTCCTCATTGGTGGCTTTAGCGGAGGCCAGAAAGCCCAGCGCGTCCGGGCCGTGCTCCTGGCGGATGCGGGAGAGGGCCCGGACCACCCGGTCCAGTGCTTCGTCCCAGTCCGTTTCCCGGAACCGTCCGTTCTCCCGGATGATGGGGCGGTGCAACCGGTCAGGGTGGTGGATGATTTCGGGGGCGACGTTGCCCTTGGGGCAGAGGGCGCCCTGGGCGACCGGGTGGTCGGTCAGGTACTCCACGCCGACGGCCCGGCCGTCCTCCACCCTCAGCCCCAGGCGGCATCCGGCGCCGCAGTAGGGGCAGAGGACAGGTATCAGGGGCATGGGGACCTCCGTGACAGGGAAACGTGAAGAGTGAAACGTGAAGGGCGAGGTCAGACATCCCGTTCCTCCCGCATCCGGCGGATTCCCTCGGCGGAGTCGGAAAGTTGACCGTATTGGGCCCGCAACTCCTGCTGGAGGAGCCGGATTTCCCGTTCGGTGGCCTGGGTGATGACGCGGGACCGTTCCCCGGGAGAAATGAGCCGCCTGACCTCCTCCCGGAGCGCGCGGGGAAAACGAGAGAGACCCGAACGGTATCGTTCATCAACATCCCTTGCACATAAAAATTGTCTGTACAAATCGTACGTCGTGAGGGGGGCCCTTTCAATTCCCCCTCAGCGCTCCGGGATTTGGAAGGAGCGCGAAGGACGCAGAGCGGAACGCGGGGAGGTTCTGCGTCCTCCGCGTTCATCCGCGTCCGATTCACTCCTTACGGCAGGATGGCGAAGACCCGCGCCGGGAAGCCGGAGCCGTCCTTTGGCTTGGGGAAAGCCACCACGACCAGCGCGCCGTATTCCGGGACCTTATCCAGGTTGGTCAGGAGTTCAATCTGGAAATGGTTGGTGTTCAGGATGTAGGCCTCCAAGGAGTAGTCCCCCTTGCTGGTGGCGAAGCCGGGGTCGGTATCCGTTGTTTCATGACCCGAGGCAGTGATCTTGCGCTCCTCGTAAAGGTACTTCAGCACCTCCATGCTCCAGCCGGGATAGTGGGCAATCCCCTGCGCGTCCTCGTTCCGCATCGCCGCCATATCCGGCCAGCGCTTGGACCAGTCGGTGCGCAGGGCGACGAACGCGCCTTCGGGGATGGGCCCGTACTTCGCCTCCCATGCCTTCACATCGTCCATTGTGACGGTGTAATCCGGATTCTGCGCCACCTTCTCGTGAATGTCTATGACAACCAGGGGGAGAATCATCTCCTTGACGTCAATCTGGTCCACAGTGCGCAGTCCCTTGATGAAGTGGGCCGGCGGGTCTACGTGGGTGCCCCACTGTCCCACGTGACAGAACTCCTCGGCGAAGAAGCCGGAACCCAGGGTGCCCTTTCCCTCTTCATACCAGTAGAGGGTGGTCCGTTTTTCATCCGGAAAGCCGGGCCAGTGGGGGATGCCAGGATGGAAGGCATGGGTGAGGTCAACGAACTGTTTGTTCTTCAGGATGGCGTAGATTTCCATCAGCGAGGGCTCTTTGGGCTTCGGAGCACAGCCTGAGAGCAGTGCGGCAATCAGCAGGGCAATGAGAACAACAAGAGACGTTTTTCTCAGCATGGTTGACCTCCTTTCAATATGTGGTTTGACGGGTGCAATCAGTGGATCATCGGGTCGGCGGCTTTGCCGCCGACCCGATGGTTTTATCCGGCCATCCGATAACTCCGGGCCACCTCTTCCGCCGCCTCCCGGCGGGACATGCGCGCGAAGTCCTCCTCCTCCGTAAAGACCAGCGCGCGGGTGGGGCAGGCCTCCACGCAGGCCGGGAACTCCCGGTCGGGGCAGCGGTCGCACTTCAGGGCGATGCGCCGTTCCCACTCCCGCCCGATGACCCCGTAGGGGCAGACCATGGTGCACATCCAGCAACCGATGCAGCGCTCGGGGTTGTGGGTCACGATGCGGGTAACCGGGTCCTGGGTCATCGCGCCGGTGCGGCAGGCGGCCACGCAGGGGGCATCCTCACAGTGGCGGCAGAGGAAGGGCATCTTCCGCTCCAGGACGTACTCCACGTAGAGGCGCCGGCGGGGGCGCGGGGTCTCGGCGATGGCCCCAAAGAGGGTCCGGGAGCGGGAGTGCTCCACCGCGCAGGCCAGTTCGCAGGAATGGCAGCCCACACAGCGGTCCAGACGGACAAAGATTTCTCTCATGGCTCACCCCCTCTCACAAGCCCAGCGCGGCCCGCTTTGCAGCAATGTGATCCAGGATCAGGCGGGCGGCCTTGAACGGGTCGGGCTCCACGGCGAATTTGCCGCCGACCACCCCCTCGGCCCCAGCGGTGAGCAGTTGCGTCACGTTGGGGCTGCCCAGCACTTGGGGAACGGCGCCCAGTACGGTGAGGATGCCCGAGGCGACCACGTAAGCGCCGATGCTGACGGCCTTCTCGCTCATCCATTCGGGCGCCGCTCCGGCGACGGGCAGGTCGCTGATGTCCACGCCCAGAGCGTTGGCGATGGCGGCGCAGGCCACCAGGATGCGGCTGATGTCCACACAACTGCCCATGTGCAGGACCGGCGGGATGCCCAGCGCCCGGCAGACGCCCTTCAACCCGTCCCCGGCCTGCTCCGCTGCTTCGGGCAGGAGCAACCCGGCCTTGGCGCAGGCGATGGCGTTGCATCCGGTAGTGACGACCAGAACGTCGTTGCGGATCAGTTCCCGGACCAGGTTGACATGCCCGTAGTCCTGCTGGATTTTGGGGTTGTTGCAGCCCACGACGGCCACAATGCCCCGGATGGCCCCGCTCTTGACCGCCCCCAGCAGCGGGTCCAGACTGCCACCCAGGGCCGCCAGTATGGCCTCCACGCTGAAGCCGACCATGGCCTCGCTCTTCACATCCGGGATGAAGACGCGCGCCCGGTTTCGGTTGGGGTAGTTCTCCACCGCCGCGCGGACGATGGCCCGGGCGGTCTCGTAGGCCGTCTCCTCGTGGAATTCCATATGCACGGCGCCGGGGAATTTGGCCTTGGGGGAAGTGGAGATGAATTTGGTGTGGTAACAGGCAGAGAGGTCGGCCAGCGCCGGGAAGATGCACTGGACGTCCACCACGACGGCCTCCACCGCGCCGGTTATCACCGCCAGTTCCTGGTGGAGGAAATTCCCGGCGATGGGGATGCCGTGGCGCATCAGCACCTCGTTGCCCGTACAGCAGATGCCCGCGACGTTGATGCCCTCGGCGCCCACCTGCCTCGCCAGCGCGACCAGTTCGGGGTCCCGCGCGGCCGCGACAATCATCTCGGAGAGGATGGGCTCGTGGCCGTGGACAATGATGTTGACCTGGTCCCGCCTGAGCACGCCCAGGTTGGCCTCGGCCCGCTTCGGCTGGGGGACGCCGAACAACACGTCCTGCAGTTCGGTGGCGATCATGGAGCCGCCCCAGCCGTCGGCCAGACCGGCCCGCAGGCCGTGCAGGATGAGGTTGACATAATCGTGGTCCACCCCCATATGGGTGCGGTGCATAATTTCCACGATTTCCCGGTCAATGCCGCGCGGGTCAATCCCCAGTTTCTCCCAGAGGGCCACACGCTTCGGCGGGGCCCGTCGGGTGAAGCGGATGGGGCCCTCCTGCTGCCCGAACTCGCCCAGCGCGGCCTTCGCCAGGTCCAGCGCGACCTCCTCTTTGGGCCGTCCGGCCTCGGGGATGCCGTACTCGGCCGCCAGCCGCCGGAGTTTGGCCTCATCCTTGATCTCGTACCCTCCGGCCCTGCCCTGGGCGGTCAGTTTGAGGGTGTGGGCCACGTCGCGGGCGTGGTCGGAGTGAGCCGCGGCCCCCGCCGCGATGGCCCGCAGCAGCCCCCGGGCGACCATGGTGTCGGCGGTGGCCCCGCAGACCCCGCGCGAGGGCCCCTCGCCGAAGGGGTCAATCCGGCAGGGGCCCATGTTGCAGTGGCGGCAGCAGAGGCCCAGTTCCCCAAATCCACATTGCGGTTGCTGCTTCTCCAGACGGTCCCACGCCGTCTCCAGGCCCTGTTTTTCGGCCAGCGAGAGCATCACCTGAGCCGCAGGGTCTATCGTTCTCCGCAAGGCTCTCTCTTCCATTGGGCACATCTCCTTTCTTGCTGGCGCTCTAAAATGGTGGACAATACAACGCAGGCCCTTGGGGGTCGGATTGCGAGGTCTCTTTCCCGAAGCATCACCTCCTTTGCGCCGCAGATGCCGCAATCACCCGGGCAGTCCTTATACAGCAGGGTAATGGAGGCCAGTTGGAAGGTGGGGAGGCACAGAAGCAACCAGAAGCATTTTTACTATACACCCGTAAGGGGGTTATGTCAAGCCCTGGCGCGATTTCACCTTTGCGGCAAGTTGTGCGATAATATACCCGAGCCCCGGAACGGGCTTCGCTGTTGCGCCCGACGCTTTAGCGTCGGGTGAAATCTCAGACCTATGACCAGTACAGACGACCCTCTCCGCCTTCTCGCCGACGGGATGCTGGGACGGCTGGCGCGCTGGCTGCGGCTCCTGGGGTACGACACGGCCTACGAGAAGGACGCCAACGACCTGGAACTGGCCCGCCGCGCCCGTGCGGAAGGCCGCATTCTCCTGACCCGCGACCGCTCGCTGGCGGCCCGGCGGGGCCTGCAGACACTGCTGATCACATCGGAGCGGGTGCAGGAACAGGTCCGGCAAGTAGTGGAGACGTTGGGACCGGGCCCCCCCCCCCCGCCCTCTCCCGCTGCAGCCTCTGCAACGTGCCGTTGGAGCCCGCCACTCCCCAGCAGGTCGCCGACCGGGTGCCCCCCTACGTCCTGCAAACGCAGAAGCGATTCGGCATCTGCCCGACCTGTGGGCGGATTTACTGGGCCGGCACACACCTGCAACACATGAAGCGATACCTGGGCAAATCCCTCTCATTCGGGTCGTCGGAAAACGCTGAAAATGGGTAACTATTCCGCCATCACCCCAGCCTCCCCTCTCACGCTCGCCATTCGGCGGCGGGAGAGGGAAGGAAGTGGAACGGGGTTTAAGGCGGGCGGCTTCGCCGCCCGCCTTAAACCCCACTCTTTCTCCCTATCCAGGCCCGGCGCGCAGGTGCACACCCAAGCCGTACCCAGAGTTTGACATCTCCTGTTTTCCGTGATATAGTCTGTGCTGTGGTTCTGGACCAAACTCCATGTTTCAGGGGGTGGGGGATATGCAGGTTGCACGGTCAGAACAACTGGTGGAGCGGTTGCGGGAACTCCAGCGCAACACGCCGGACGTGGAGGCATCCGCGCTGGTCAGCGTGGACGGCCTGACCATCGCCTCGGCCCTCCCCTCCGGCGTGGAGGAGGACCGGGTATCGGCGATGTCCGCCGCCATGCTCTCCCTGGGCGAGCGCATCGCCGGAGAATTGGGGCGGGGCGGGCTGGACCAGGTCTACGTCAAAGGGGCCGGCGGATACGTCCTCCTGGCCGCCGTCGGCACCGAAGCGGTTCTCACTGTCATGGCCCGTTCCACCGCCAAACTGGGCATGATCTTCCTGGAGATGCGCCGCGCCGCCGAGGACCTGGAACGGATGCTGTGATCGGACCACAGACCACAGACGACAGACCACAGACCACAGACCACAGACCACAGACTGAGATATGCCCAAGTACATTTTCTGCACCGGAGGGGTGCTGTCCAGCGTGGGGAAAGGCGTCACCGCGGCCGCTATTGGCCGCGTGCTGAAAGCGCGCGGGCTGCGCGTCACCATCCAAAAACTGGACCCCTACCTCAACGTGGACCCCGGCACCATGTCCCCCTACCAGCACGGGGAGGTCTTCGTTACCGACGACGGGGCGGAGACCGACCTGGACCTGGGCCACTACGAACGGTTCATTGACGAAAACCTCACCCGCGCCAGCAACGTCACCGCCGGGCAGGTCTACGCGGAGGTAATCGCCCGCGAGCGGCGCGGCGATTACCTGGGCGGCACCATCCAGGTCATCCCCCACATCACCGACGAGATCAAACGGCGCATCCTGCTGGTGGGCCGGGTCTCCAACGCCGACGTGGTCATCGTAGAGGTCGGGGGGACGGTGGGGGACATTGAGGGACAGCCGTTCCTGGAAGCACTGCGCCAGATGCGGCGGGACGTGGGGCGGGAAAACACCCTCTTCGTCCACGTTACCTTTCTGCCTCACATTGGCGCGACCGGAGAATTGAAGACCAAGCCCACCCAGCACAGCGTGCGGGAACTCCGCTCCATGGGCATCCAGCCCGATATGATTGTCGCCCGGGCCGACTATCCGGTGGATCGGGGGCTGGTGGAGAAAATCGCCCTTTTCTGTGATGTGGAGCGGGAGGCCGTGGTGCCTATGGTCACCACGCCAATTCTCTACGAGGTGCCGCTGCTCCTGGAAGAGGCGGGGGTGGGCGAACTGATCGCCCGGCGCCTGGGCCTGGAGGCCACTGCCCCGGACCTCTCTGACTGGCGCCGCCTGGTGGAGGAAGTCCGCCGCCCCAAACCTGTGCTCACGATCGCGATTGTCGGCAAATATGTCCAGTTGCACGACGCCTACATCAGCGTCCGGGAGGCCCTGCGCCACGCCGGGCTGGCCCTGGGGTACGACGTGGACATCCGCTGGGTCAATTCCGAGGACCTGGAGAAGGGGCGGGGGTGGGACCAGTTGGAAGACGTGGCGGGCATCGTCGTCCCTGGCGGGTTCGGCTACCGGGGGATTGAGGGGAAAGTGCTGGCGGCCCGCTGGGCGCGCGACCGCTGCATCCCCTACCTGGGCCTCTGCCTGGGGATGCAGGTCATGGTGATTGAGACGGCCCGCCGGGTAGTGGGGAACGACTCCCCTAACAGCACCGAGTTTGACCCCCACACCCCCTACCCGGTGATTGACCTGATGCCGGAGCAGCGCGGCGTGATAGACCTGGGCGGGACGATGCGACTGGGGCTCTACCCCTGCCGCCTGGTCCCCGGTACCCGCGCCGCGGCGGCCTACGGTGTGGACGAGGTCCAGGAGCGCCACCGCCACCGCTTTGAGGTCAACAACCGCTTCCGGGATATGCTGGAGCGCGGAGGGCTGGTGTTCAGCGGCCTCTCACCGGACGGCCAACTGATAGAGATTGCGGAGGTGGCGGACCATCCGTTCATGGTGGGAAGCCAGTTCCATCCAGAATTTCGCTCCCGTCCTACCCGCCCCCATCCGCTCTTCAAGGCCTTCATCGCCGCCGCTGCCAACAGGACACGGATGAACACGGATCTCACGGATCGGCACGGGTAAAAAATCCGTGTTCGTAACTGCCTGCCCAAGAATCGTTCCGTAAAAAACCACGAAGGACACGAAAGCTACACAAAGGGCACAAAGGATGATTTTCATCCCTTTGTGTCCTTTGTGTGGACTTTGTGCCTTGTGGTAGGCAATTACCCGTGTTCATCCGTGCTCATCCGCGTTTACCCGTGTCCCATTCAATCCAACTACAGGAGCAACCAATGCCCGAAATCACTGTCGCTGTTGTCCAGATGCAGCCGGTTCTCGGCCAGATGGAAGAGAATCTGGCTAAGATGGGCGAGTTCATCCGCCGTATTGCCACCGAACAGCCGGTGGATCTCATCGTCTTCCCAGAACTGGTGACGACAGGCTACGAGGTGGGGCCGCGCTTCCCGCAGATGGCTCAGCGGGTGCCCGGCCCGGCGGTCAACCTGATCGGCCAGCGCGCCGCCGACTACGGCGTCCACGTCGCCTTCGGTATGGTGACCAAAGAGCGGGTGGAGAGCATCCTCTACAACTCCGCCGTGCTCATTGGGCCGGACGGCGAGGTGATGGGCCAGTACAACAAAATCCACCTGCGAGGTGAGGAGCGGATGGCCTTCCGCCCCGGCTACCGCCTGATGCCCTTTGAGACCGATTTCGGCATCATCGGGCTGATGATCGGGTGGGACCTGGCCTTCCCGGAAGTGGCCCGCAGTCTGGTCCTGGACGGGGCGGAACTACTGGTGGTGCTGGCGGACTGGGAGGCGCCCCGCCAGGATGAGTGGCATACGTATCTGAGGGCGCGCGCCTATGAAAACGCGGTCTTTATGGCGGCAGCGAACCGGATCGGGGAAGAGCCCTCCTACACCTTCTTCGGCCAGAGCACCATCATCGGCCCGACTGGCCGTATCTACGGGATCGTGGACGAGCCGGTGGAGGGGTATGCGGTGGCCCGATTGGACCTGAACGAGGTCCGGCGGCAGCGGGAGGAGACGCAGATTCTCCAGTGTCGCCAGCCGATGTCATACCGGGCCATTGTCCGCAAGTATTAGCCGTCAGGGGTGAGTCGTTAGCCGTCAGGGGTTAGCCGTTAGGTGTCATCCGTCAAGACATCGTTCCGCTTAGCGGCTCTTTAACAGCAGAGAAACCGCCAAGACATCGTGCCAATCCTGGCCAGAGCACGGTCAGCCATTACTCCCAGGTGCTCTGCCCAACCGACCC
>Ga0308419_1002920_pt1 | contig 10874 bp, 10 predicted proteins | sample HotsprSampleMS50_FD_203674 | JGI IMG/M metagenome (GOLD analysis project Ga0308419, IMG submission 203674) | Hot spring phototrophic mat microbial communities from Mushroom Spring, Yellowstone National Park, Wyoming, United States - 20090730_MS50 ... | reverse complement strand
CCTCTTTGCGCCGCGCTACTGCTATTGGTGAAGTTAATAATCCGTTGATAGGGTCGGTGGCTTCTATCAGCGCCTCCCGCCCGTTGCTAAGTTTTACCGTCAAGAACACATGAATATTAGTTTCATAGACAATAGTTTGAAAGCCTGCCTGATTAAGTACGTAAGCAAAAACAATCGTTCCACTAAGGCAGTCGTAATGACCTGATTGCAGCACATTTGTAAGCGTGCTGCCTTGTCTGTAATGTTTGAGATATTTAAAAACCCTTCTGAAAACAGCCCGCAAACGCTTTTCTTCCGCTTGGGGTAAATCTTTTAATACATTAGCTGAAAGCACGGCTAAATCTGCCTGCAACTGGGCTGTATCCGCTGATTGCGTTTCACAGCAGAAGAATTCAGAGGCAATTTGCGCCTGTGCTAAAACATACATCCAAAAGATAAGAACAGATAACAAAAGGGTTTTCAAGGGCGTAAGAGATTAACTAAGTCATACAATTGATTTTTTTATAACACAAAATTAACAATTTTGTAACATTAAGACGTTTGATGTCTTGCTTTTGTTGCTTGGTTAGATGTCTTTTTTTACGAATACATGGGCAGGCGAGGTTGGCAGCTAACTATTTAATTTTCAGGCGATAAAATCATATATTTGCAACGCTTACAAGCGTATTTTATTAACTATTTGATTATCAGGCCTTCCATGGGTAAAATTATTGCTATTGCCAATCAAAAGGGCGGTGTGGGAAAAACCACGACAGCCATTAATCTCGCAGCCAGTTTAGCAGCATTAGAATATAGATGTTTAGTAGTAGATGCCGACTCTCAGGCAAATTCAACTTCAGGGCTTGGCTTTAACCCGCGTGAAGTGCAAAAAAGCATCTATGACTGTATGATTAATGAAACCCCCGTTCAAGAGATAATTAGAGAAACTTCTTTTGAGTTCTTAGACCTGATTCCCTCACATATAGACCTTGTAGGCGCTGAAATTGAGATGATTAATATCCCTCGCCGTGAGGAGCGTATGAAAACCGCCCTTGAACTGGTAAAAGACAAATATGACTTTATTTTTATAGATTGTTCGCCATCGCTTGGTCTGATAACAGTAAATGCCCTTACAGCTGCCCATTCGGTAATTGTACCGGTTCAGTGTGAGTATTTTGCATTGGAGGGTTTGGGTAAGTTGCTCAATACTATCAAAATTATCCAGACTCGTCTCAATACAGCATTACAAATTGAAGGTATATTACTCACTATGTATGATGTACGCCTGAAACTTTCCAATCAGGTGGTAGAAGAGGTGAATATGCACTTTAAAAACCTGGTTTTTCAGACCATGATTCCTCGTAATATTCGCCTAAGCGAAGCACCAAGTTATGGTATGCCCGCTATCGCTCACGATGCGGAAAGCAAAGGCGCTCTTAGCTATCTGAATTTGGCACGTGAAATTCTCAATAAAAATGGTATTGCTAAATAGTCCATGTCCGACAAGCCACAACTGAAAAAGCGCACCGGTCTGGGTAGAGGACTGAGCGCCTTACTGGAGGATAATACAACCGAACAACTTTCTACAGATGCCGTTTCGCAGGTAGTTTCCGTTGGTTGCATCTATGAAATTCCTCTAGAGCAAATCGAAGTAAATCCTTTCCAGCCACGCACAGAATTTGACCGCGCAGCCCTTGAAGAACTTGCCGAATCTATCCGTGTACAGGGCATTATTCAACCTATTACCGTTCGTCAGTTGGCACCGGGCAGCTATCAGTTGATTTCGGGTGAACGCCGCTTGAAAGCCTCCAAACTGGCAGGTCTTACGCAGATTCCCGCCTATATTCGAACTGCTAACGACCAGCAAATGCTAGAAATGGCGCTCATAGAGAACATTCAGCGTGAAGAACTCAATGCTATTGAAATTGCTCTTAGCTACCAGCGATTACTGACTGAGTGCAATTTAAAACAGGAAGAACTCGGCGAACGTGTAGGTAAAAATCGCACTACCGTTACTAATTATTTGCGACTTCTGAAACTGCCGCCCGACATACAAGTAGGGCTTCGCGACCGCAAATTGTCTATGGGACATGCGCGCGCACTCATTAATATTGACAACGTTGATACCCAACTTGCCATTTTTAAAAAAATTTTGGAAGAAGAATGGTCTGTGCGCAAAACCGAAGAGGCAGTTAGAGCGTTACTAACTAAGCCAGAAACAAAGAAGTCTATCGAAAAAACTGCTACTCGTTTGCATCCAGAAATAGTAGAACTGCAAAATAGGTTATCCAACCGCTATGGAACACGCGTACAGGTAAACCGCAACGAACAAGGAAAAGGCGAAATCAAAATTCCATTCTTTTCCGATGAGGATTTAAACCGCATATTGGAATTACTCGACTCACCTAACCAATGAATCAATACAAGTATCTATTAAGACGCTGCTTTGTACAAAAGTGGCATTTTTGTTTGTTGGGCATCTTACTGGCAGCAAACATTAGCCATTGGGCGAAAGCCCAAATAAACAGTACAGGCGATATTGGCATGGATACCGTTGCGCTCAAAAGGCGATTAGATTCTTTAAATCGATTGATAGAAGGTCCTAAACCCATCTCCGAGCCGACAAAAGCAGCCTTACTTTCTGCCGTACTGCCGGGGCTAGGGCAAATCTATAACAAGAATTTTTGGTATCTGAAAGTACCTGTCATCTATGCCGCAGCCGGAGCGCTCGCTTTTGCCCTGAATTTTAACCAACGAAACTATACGGGCTTCCGCGATGCCTATCAGTACAGGCTTGATAAAAATCCGTTTACCACGCCAGAACCAAAATTTGACAGGGGCAATGACGATGGCATCCTCTCACAGCGCGACCGCTTCAGGCGCGAGCGCGACTATACCATCATTCTGGGAATAGGTTTGTATTTGCTACAAATAGCAGAAGCTGCTACTACTGCACATTTGAAAACTTTTGATGTGTCCGATGAACTTTCTATGCGCTTCAAGCCAAAAATTGAACCTATATCTATTCAGGGAACACCTGCACTGAGTGTAGGGCTTGCGATTCAATTAGACCGTCCGGCATGGAAAAACTGAACAAATCGGCTTGCTGTAAGTTAAGTAATTATGCAAATTTTAGCATACTCTTCAGAGTATGCAAATAATTGATTTTCAGCAAGTAATGATAGCGCACCTAAAGGGCGCGATACGTTTTAAATTGACTGAATACTTAATACAGCAAACTATTTAAAGAAGCCATGTTCAGATTATTTTCAAAAAAGAACGCCCCCGAAAAAGAAATCGCACGACTGACCAAATTGTATGCGCAACTTTCGGAAGATGCGATGCAATTGCAGCGCAAAGGCGACATCAAAACTTTTGCCCTGAAAACATCAGAAGCAGAATAGGTGATGAAAAAATAGAAACTCTCAAACAATCAGGCAGTTAGTTGGCTGTAGCATCTCCGCGAGTAACTTATTCTGACTATCCAGATGGAAATGTTGTGTGGCAAACAATCGTCCAGCATTGCCAAGAGAAAGCAAATGCTCATTGGAGGCGGCAGCAAATTCGCGTACGCACTTGTTCAATTGTTGATAGTTGCCTGTGGAAGCTGTCCATCCGCAACAGGCTTGCCTAACAATGGTTGCTGCTTCTCCTTCTCCTGAAAATATCACTGGTAGACCGGCAGCCATTGCTTCATACAACTTGGAAGGAACAGTGCCATATAAGCGCTGTTGTTGTGGGATAAGCGCGCCGTCAAACTCAGCTAATAGGTTCGGTATCTCTCTGTGGTCGACCGCCTCGTGCAAGTGACAATATTGTTCGTTGGCTGTACCTGCTAGCGAAGTCTTTAATTGATTGCGCAGCGGTCCGTCCCCAAAAATGTGCAACTCAACTCCCAGTTGGGCAAAAGGAATCATTCGGCAAATATCTTCTAGACCCTGCGCCTTGCCAATCAACCCAAAATAAATTAGGCGGCGCAAAGGGCGAGCGCCAATATGTTTTTGCTTGTAATTTTCAGGCAAAATGCCAACACGGTACAATATTACCTGCTTTTCAGGCACATGCTCTCGGATGTAAGCGACAGACTCATCCGACTGTGCCATAATAATATCCGCCTTTTCATAAAGGAACAACTCTGCTTGTTTGGCCCATCTGAAAAGCAGACTTTCACGGGAGAGAACACCCATTTGAACAAGCACGTCAGGCCACAAATCGGAAATATTGAGTATGAAACGCGCTTGGTTTTGCTGGGCTAACCACCAACCAAGCAAAGCAAGCGGCAACGGCGGCGACTGTACCATCACCCATTCGGGCGCAAAAGCCTTCACTCTTTTCCCCTGCCACAACATAGCAAAAATAAGCGATAGGGCTGAAAATAAGCGAGGGAGTATGTTTACCGAAGCAGAGGGCAGCAATGCACACCGCCAAACCTGATAGCCTTTAAAAAAATCTTGATGAAACCATTTGCCGCGAAAACGCTCTGCCACCTTTCCGTGCGGATAATGTGGTAATGCTGTAAGTATTACAACCTCATGCCCTGCCTGCACTAAGCCATCCACTATCCCCTGCATGTGGCGTGGACAGGCTCCCTTATCGGGAGGAAAACTTGGCGTAACTAATAGCACTCTCACTAACGGTCAATTTCTCCCAAAACTATGTCAATTGAGCCTAAAACAGCAATTAAATCAGCAATCAGTCCACCACGTGCCATGTGAGCAATAGCAGACAGATTGGAAAACGAGCAAGAACGACACTTTACCCGCCAGGGTATATCACTGGCAGGCTGGCTGCGAAAAAAGAACCCTAACTCTCCTTTGGGAGTTTCTGCCCGTGAGTAAACTTCCATTTGCTTTTTCATACGAAGGTTTTTAGGAACTGCCGCCTGCGGGTCAAAATCGCGGGTGCGCTTGCAGTCGGTAGTCAAATGCTGCAAACACTGTGCAATTATGCTTACACTTTCCCGACATTCCAGCAATCGCACATAGGTTCTGTCCCAGCAATCACCCTGTGTACCCATTAAACCCTGACCAATGGGTATGTCAAACGTCAATTCAGGATAAACAGAGTAAGCATCTACCTTGCGCAAATCATATTTCAGACCCGAAGCGCGTAGCATAGGCCCTGTTACACCATGATTAATAGCTGTTTCTAAGGGCAGTACACCGATATTGGCGGTACGCTGAATAAAAATTTTATTCTCAATTAACAGTTGTTCACACTCTGTCAATTTAGGCTGCAAATATTGGATAAATTCTTGGCATCTCTCCTCGAAACCAACCGGCAGGTCGTAATACAAGCCACCAATCCAGATATAGTTGTAAAGCATTCGTGCACCACATATCCATTCCAACAAACGCAAAATATGTTCACGGTCGCGCATCATCCACAAGAAGGGTGTAAAAGCGCCCATGTCAATCCCGTAAGTCCCAATCGCAACAAAATGCGAAGCCAGCCGGTTCAGCTCTGCTACTAATACTCTGATAAACTCTACCCGGCGAGGTATTTTACCCTCCAAATCAAGCATTTTTTCTACCCCTAACACATAGGCATGTTCGCAATTCATAGCGGCTACATAATCGAGCCTATCCACATAAGGAATGATTTGATGATAGGGCAAATGCTCGGCGTGTTTTTCAAAACACCGGTGCAAATAGCCCAAATGAGGCACCACATCGATAACAGTTTCGCCATCAGTTAGCACCTCGAGGCGCAGCACGCCGTGAGTGGAAGGATGCTGAGGGCCTATGTTCAAAAGAAAGCGCCCCTCGCCTAAATCCTCTATCTTATACTTGGTAGGTTCTGATATCCGAAGGTTGTCTTCGGCAAAATCATATGTAATACTAGGCATGGTTTACAAAATTAACGCAGAGAATTGTATAAGTTTGATAATCCATTAGTGAAATTTTCCTATTATGAAGGCATGTTCAATCCTGATTAGGCTTCTGTTGCTGCTAACTATTTTTTACCCCTTCTGTGCACACAGCCAGCAAGTGTCAATTGTCGATATTGAACAAGTAGAGCAACTACTGAATAATCAGTCAGATACACTGCACATTATCAATTTTTGGGCTACATGGTGTGCGCCTTGTGTAAAAGAACTGCCCGATTTGATACGCATTGGCGAGACCTACCAAGTCAAAAATGTGCGTTTATGGCTTATCAGTATGGACTTTCAATCTACGTTAGACAATAAATTAAAGCCATTTCTACGCAACAAAAACATTCGGCATCCTGTCTGGCTGTTGAATAATACTGACTATGACAGTTGGATACACCGCGTAGATGGCAACTGGCAGGGGGATATTCCTTTCACACTAATTTTCAATAACCAACGTAACAAGCGAGCAGTTATCAGCGGCGAAACGAACTATGAGCAACTTGTGCAACTTTTGGAGAAAATGCTTTAAATTGGTATAGATTTAGAAAGTACATATACAAACCCAAAAGTTCCAACCATAAAAAAGATGAAAGCAAAAATTCTATTATGGGCTGCCCTTTTTTTGGGGCTTGCACTCATAGCACAGGCACAGCGCACAAGTGGACTGCAGCCCGGTGATGATGCGCCTGATTTTCAACTCAGAAATATTGACGGTCAGATGGTCTCATTGGCTGATTACAAACAGGCAAAAGGTTTTATTATAGTTTTTACCTGCAATCATTGCCCGTTTGCTAAGTTATATGAAGACCGTATCATTGCTCTTCATAACAAATATGCGAGCAAGGGCTACCCTGTAGTAGCTATCAATCCCAACGATGCCACTAAACAGCCAGAAGATAGCTTTGAAATGATGATACAACGCGCCAAAGAGAAATCTTTTCCTTATGTATACTTGCAAGATGAAACCCAAGAAGTAGCACGCACCTATGGCGCAGCGCGCACGCCACATGTATGGGTTTTGCAAAAACAGGACAATAATAAGCTAAAAGTAATGTATGTAGGTGGTATTGATAACAGCCCAGAAGATGCTGCCAATGCCACTGAGAAATATGTAGAACGCGCCATTGACGAGTTACAGGCAGGTCGCATAGTCAGCAAAACAATGACCAAAGCTATTGGCTGCACTATCAAATGGCGCGATTAGAACTGCTAATTTAGTTGCAGTTCTTTTACAATGCGGGCTATCTTAGCTTTTAGTTCTTGCTCAGTAGCGTCAAAAAATTCTTTGCTACGCAGTTGTGTATGGAGGCTGAAATAGAACTTGATTTTCGGCTCTGTACCTGACGGACGGGCAGAAACTTTGCAACCGTCGGCTGTATAGAACTGCAAAACATCGCTTTTGGGTAACAAAATAGGCTTTTCTACTCCTTTGAGTAAATCATACTCTTTCTGTGCCTCATAGTCTAACATACGGGTTACAGGACTGCCATCAATAGTCTTAGGCGGATGATTCCGCCAGTTTTGCATCATAGCCTTAATCTCTTCGAAGCCGCTTTTGCCTTTTTTGGTCAGTGACACCAAACTTTCATAGAAGAAACCATAGCGCAAGTAATTATCTAACAGCATATCGAATAAACTCATGGCTTTATCTTTGGCATAAGCGCAAAGTTCGGCTAACATACCGCAGGCTGCAATGGCATCTTTATCACGCACAAAATCACCTATCAGGTAACCGTAGCTTTCTTCGCCACCTGCAATAAACTTTTCAATACCTTCTTTTTCGCGAATCAACTGAGCAATATACTTGAAGCCGGTCAGGGTATTGTAGCATTTAACACCATTAGCCTCAGCTATGCGGTCTATGAGTTCGGAGGTAACAATAGTTTTGATAATCATCTGATTACCATCTATTTTACCTGCATTTTTCCATGCCTGAATCATGTAGCCAATAAGCAATACGCCGGTTTGGTTGCCATTGAGCAGCACCCACTCTCCTTTATGATTTTTCACACCAATACCTACGCGGTCAGCATCAGGGTCTGTGGCCATCACAATATCAGCATCAATTGCTTTTGCTTTAGCAAGTGCCAGACTCATGGCTTCCCGCTCTTCAGGATTTGGATAAATGACCGTTGGAAAATTACCGTCAGGTTCTGCCTGCTCTTCTACCACGTGTACATTGGTAAAGCCCATTTTTTCCAACAAGTGGGGAACTAAGGTAATGCCCGTGCCATGAATAGAAGAATAGACAATTTTTAAATCGCGCTGGTTGGCAATCGCCTCTTTTGAAATGGAAAGTTTTAGTATTTCGTTCAGGTAAGCCTCATCTACATCAGCACCGATTATTTGAATATTTTCAGGTTTTCTATTGAAATAAATATCATCTACCGATGAAATAGCATTTACCTCGGCGATGATATTTTGATCATGCGGTGGAGTTACCTGCGCGCCGTCTGTCCAGTAAGCCTTATATCCGTTATATTCTTTGGGATTGTGAGAAGCCGTTAGCACAACGCCACTATGGCAACCCAAATGCCGAATAGCGAAGGATAATTCGGGGGTGGGACGCAACGACTCAAAAAAGAACACCTTGCAGTCATTAGCAGAAAATACATCTGCAACTACGCGGGCAAATTCAGCACTATTATTACGGCTGTCATGCGCAATAGCTACTTTAATTGGCTCATTGGGAAATGTTTTTTTCAGATAGTTGGCAAGTCCTTGTGTGGCAGCGCCTACGGTGTATTTGTTCATGCGGTTAGAACCTATGCCCATAATCCCGCGAAGACCGCCTGTGCCGAATTCAAGGTTGCGATAGAAAGAATCGGTCAGTTCTTCTTCGCTCATTTGGCGAATAGCGGTTTTAGTGAATTCATCGTAATTGCCTGATAGCCAAGTGTTTATCCTTTTTTGAGTTGCTGCATCCATATGTATTAGGGTTTATTGTTTATACTTTTGGTGTAACGACTTGTAAGATAACAGAGGCTTCCTGAAAAGTCAAAAAAATGCCATTTCTTTGGGGAAATGACATCTTTTTAACCTGTTAAACAATCAGCCATTAACTGTAATCGTAGATACTTGGCGGCTTAATTCCTTCTATGCGCAGGCAAATAGTGAGCTGCCCGCGATGATGAATAGCTTCTTCCTGCAATACATTCAACATGCGCAATGGATTCATTGTTACGCCAAATGTGGTTGCAATAGGCTTTACAGCATCCTCCTCGCTCATATTCTCTACAATTTGCTGTAAGTGTGCTTTTACCTTGTCGCCGTATGCGATAATCTGACGGGCGCTGTATACTTCGTCTATCGACAAAGGAATCAAGTTTAAATCTCCCTTGTTCATTTGCCCTGTTTTCATTGCGTTGCCAATCAGTAGCGCTGTCTGATAAACGTGCATGGCAATTTGTTTAAAAGACATATTATCGGGTGAGGGCTTCATGTCCAACTTCTCATCGGGCATGGCAGCCACTATTTTATCAAAAGATTTGTAAATGTTATTGACAAGGCGATTGTAAGCCTGTTGTACCAATTCAAGTTTTGTCATTGTTGAGCATTTTTTAGACAAAATCAATAACCGGCGGCATGTCCATCTTTGCGGCTTTCAGAAGCACCGTAGTATACTTTTTTCTCCGCATCATACATAATAGCCTGATAGCCTCCGTAACTGCCAAAACCAAAACCCACCTGATGTCCCATGCGCATCAGTTCGCGGATAGTTTCATAAGCAAAGCCACTTTCCAGAGTGATTTGTCCGCCGCGAGGCATTCGGGGATCTGTGCCGGTAGGGTCAGTACTGCCTAGGTGGTCTATTCGCGGCGCATCGCCTGCTTCCTGCAAATTCATGCCAAAGTCAATCAGGTTCATAGCGATAAGTGTATGACCAATGGGCTGATAATCTCCACCCATGACGCCGTAGCTTACCCATGGCTTGCCGTTTTTAGTGATAAATGCAGGAATAATGGTATGAAACGGGCGCTTGCTGGGCGCGTAGGCGTTGGCATGATTTTCATCCAAATGAAATAACTCGCCGCGATCTTGCAACATAAACCCTAAGCCCGGAGGCACCATGCCGCTACCCATACCGCGATAGTTGCTTTGGATAAGAGAAACCATGTTGCCTTCCTTATCAGCAGTAGTCAGATAAATGGTTTCCTGTGCAAATCCTTCGCCGGCCTGAAAATTGTGGCTAGCGCGATTCGGATTAATCAATTTGCGACGCTCTGCCGCATACTCTTTGCTAATCAGTTGTTTAACAGGCACTTTTGCAAATGCAGGGTCAGCATAGTAGCGTGCGCGGTCTTCAAAAACCAATTTTTTGGCTTCTGTTACCAGATGGATATGTTCGGGACTACCAAACTTGATTTTGCTAAAATCAAAACCTTCCAGAATATTGAGCATTTGCAATACGGCAATACCCTGTCCATTAGGGGGTAACTCCCATACATCATATCCGCGATAATTAGTGCTTACAGGCTCTACCCAATCACTTGTATGAGAAGCCAAATCTTCTACGCTTAAAAATCCGCCTTGTTCCTGAATAAATTTAGCAATAGTTTGCGCGATAGTTCCCTTGTAAAATGCATCACGCCCGCCCTTAGCAATCTGACGCAAAGTATTGGCCAATGCCGGATTTTTAAATATATCACCTTTTTGCAGGGCTTTGCCGCTGGGCATATAAGTTTCTGTAAAGTTGGGAAATTTCGGATTGTTGCCAAAGCGCAATGCAGCGCCTTGTAAATAATAGGCGATTAACTCTGTTACCGGAAAACCATTTTCAGCATAGCTGATAGCGGGTGCTAAAATGTTTTCCATCTTCATTTTGCCAAACCTGCCGTGCAACATAAACCATCCATCCACGCACCCGGGTACACTTACAGGCAGCGGCCCGTACGATGGAATACTTTTCATGTTGTTTTTTTTAAAGTATTCCATCGTAAGCGCTTTGGGTGAGCGCCCACTAGCATTGAGTCCATAGAGTTTTTGCGTTTTAGCATCCCAAACAATGGCAAATAAG
>Ga0308419_1002919_pt1 | contig 10877 bp, 9 predicted proteins | sample HotsprSampleMS50_FD_203674 | JGI IMG/M metagenome (GOLD analysis project Ga0308419, IMG submission 203674) | Hot spring phototrophic mat microbial communities from Mushroom Spring, Yellowstone National Park, Wyoming, United States - 20090730_MS50 ... | reverse complement strand
CGGGCGGAGCGGTCTATAGCCCAGCCATGACCGACTTTATCTTCATGGTCAAGGATACCTCGTATATGTTTGTGACCGGGCCAGAGGTGGTCAAGACCGTTACCCACGAGGAGGTGACCGCCGAGGAGCTGGGCGGCGCGGTGACCCACACAACCAAGTCGGGGGTGGCCGATGGGGCGTTCGAAAATGAGATCGATGCGCTGATGCAGTTGCGCCGCTTCTTTGACTACCTGCCGCTCAACAACCGCGAAAAAGCCCCGGTTCGCCCGACCAGCGACGACCCGCAGCGGTACGACTATTCGCTCGATACGCTTGTGCCTGCCAACTCCAACCAGTCCTACGATATGAAGGAGCTGATCCTTAAAGTGGCTGATGAGGGGGACTTTTTTGAGCTGCAACCCGATTATGCCAAAAACATCATCATCGGTTTTGGTCGGGTCAACGGGCAGACGGTAGGGTTCGTAGCCAACCAGCCGATGGTACTTGCTGGGTGCCTTGACATCAAAAGCTCGATCAAGGCAGCGCGTTTCGTGCGCTTTTGCGACGCTTTTAACATCCCGTTAGTCACCTTTGTCGATGTGCCCGGTTTCCTGCCGGGGACTGCCCAGGAGTATGGGGGAATCATCAAACACGGCGCGAAACTCCTTTTTGCCTATGCCGAAGCAACGGTGCCCAAGGTAACGGTCATTACCCGCAAAGCCTACGGCGTGGCCTACGACGTGATGGCCTCGAAACACCTGCGCGGCGACGTCAACCTGGCTTGGCCCACTGCCGAGATCGCGGTGATGGGGCCAAAAGGGGCAGTGGAGATCATCTTTCGCTCGGAAAAGAACGATCCGGAGCGGATCGCCGCGCGCGAAGCCGAATACAAAGAGAAGTTCGCCAATCCATTCGTCGCGGCTCGTCGCGGTTTCATCGACGATGTGATCATGCCGCACGCCACACGTGCCTCAATTGCCCGGGCGCTGGCGATGCTTGAAACCAAGGTGCTCGACAATCCGTGGCGTAAGCACAATACCATGCCGCTCTAACCTTTGCCGCACGGAGAAAAAGGATGTTTCGCAAAATTTTGATTGCCAACCGCGGCGAGATTGCTTGCCGAGTGATCAAGACGGCGCGCAAGATGGGGATTACCACCGTTGCTGTCTATTCAGAGGCGGATGCCCGATCACTGCACGTGCAGATGGCCGACGAGGCGGTCTGTATTGGTCCGGCACCGGCGCGGGAGTCATACCTTCGTGCCGACAAGATTCTGGCTGCCTGCCAACAGACTGGCGCCGAAGCGGTCCACCCTGGCTACGGGTTTCTCTCGGAAAACGAAGCCTTTGCCGAACTGCTTGAACAGAACGGGATCGTCTTCATCGGTCCAAAGGCGCCGGCGATCGCTGCAATGGGCGACAAGATCGCCTCGAAAAAACTGGCCCAGCAGGCCGGTGTTAGCACGATTCCCGGCTACACCGACCCGATCGAATCGGTGGAGGCAGCAGTGGCGATTGCCCGCGAGATCGGCTACCCGGTGATGATCAAAGCGTCAGCCGGCGGGGGGGGTAAGGGGCTACGTGTTGCTTACAACGACGAGGAGTGTCGCGAAGGGTTTGCCTCCTGCCGAAACGAGGCGCGCAACGCCTTTGGCGATGATCGGGTTTTTATCGAAAAGTTCATCGAAGAGCCGCGGCACATCGAGATTCAGATCCTTGCCGATGCCCACGGCAATCTCCTCTACCTGTTCGAACGGGAGTGTTCAATCCAGCGCCGCCACCAGAAGGTGGTGGAAGAGGCCCCTAGCCCCTTCGTCACCCCTGAAATGCGCCGGGCGATGGGGGAGCAGGCGGTTGCGCTGGCGCGTGCGGTAGGGTACCAATCCGCGGGCACGGTCGAGTTTGTGGTGGGCAAAGATCGCTCCTTCTACTTCCTGGAGATGAACACCCGGTTGCAGGTGGAACATCCGGTTACCGAGCTGATCACCGGGCTCGACCTAGTTGAGTGGATGATTCGGGTTGCGGTAGGAGAGCCGCTACCGTTTCGTCAGGAGGATCTGCGCATCAACGGCTGGGCGATCGAGTGCCGGATCAACGCCGAAGATCCCTTCCGCGGCTTTCTGCCTTCGACCGGTCGACTGGTCAAGTTCCAGCCCCCTGCTGAGGTGCCAGGGGTGGTGCGGGTCGATACCGGGGTTTACGAAGGTGGCGAGATCTCGATGCACTACGACTCGATGATCGCCAAACTCATCACCCACGGGGCAACCCGCGACGAGGCGATTGCACGGATGCGCGATGCGCTCGATGGTTTTGTGATCCGTGGGATTGCCTCGAACATTGCGTTTCAGGCAGCGCTGATGCAACATCCGCGCTTTTGCGCCGGACGGCTGACTACTGGCTTTATCGCCGAAGCCTACCCCAACGGCTTCTCGGTCGATGCGGTACCGCACGAAGATCCGCTGCTGTTGAAATTGATTTGCGCTGTGCTCGCCTATCGCGAAGAGGCAACAGCCGCTGCGATGCGTCCGGGGCGTCCTGCAGGGGTCTGGTTCGATGCTTCGATGGCTGCTTCTGGCGTGAACCGCGGGACGCTTCGCCCATATGTACCGGCGCACACGCTCGTTCTCTTCGACGACCAGGATGAGGCAAAGCACCGGGCCGCAGCCAAAGGGGAGATCGAATCGCCCACCTATGGGACAGTGGCCAGGATCGAGGCGCTTACCGATTGCCGCTACGCGGTCCGTTCTGGTGAGCGCAGCATCGAGGTCGACCTCGACCCCCACTGGCGACCGGGGGAGATCCGCTTGACGGTGAATGTGGCCGATCAACCGCTGGTGCTGCAAGTAGAGCGAGAGGGGGCATGGTATCGCGTCAGCCATCGCGGCAGCCAAGTGCGCGTTCTCGTGTTGCCTCTGCATGCTGCCAACTGCTATGCCTACATGCCGGTGAAAGAGCGTGCTGACCTCAGTAAATTCCTTCTCTCGCCAATGCCTGGGCTACTACGCGAAGTCTCCGTTCAGGTGGGACAGACCGTAAAAGCCGGTGAGCGGCTGGCGGTGATCGAAGCGATGAAGATGGAGAACATCCTGCGCGCTGAACGCGACGGCGTGGTCAAGGCGATCGTGGCGCAACCTGGAGCCAGCGTTGCCGTTGATGAGGTGATTCTTGAGTTTGAATAGGTGCTTGACGGCTGCGCAGTAAGGCTTGGCGTTCCCGGGCGATCCCCTCGAGCTCTTTTTCGATTAAGCGCAACTCGGCCCGGTAACGCCGCTCGCGCTCTTTGCGTAGCTCCAAATAAGTTCGGTGACTGGCCAGCTGCTCGCGCTCACTCTCCCCCTCCCTCTTCTGGCGCGCAGAAGAGGCAAGAGCGGCCAGTTCTTGCTCCAGCTCTGCGCGTAACTGCCGGCGCTGAGCATCTAACGCCTCTTGCCGCTCCGCTAACCGCGCCAACGCCTGCTGAATGGCCGGGTCCTGAGCAGGCAGATGCGCCTCTGGCTGCGCTTGCCGGGTAGGGGGAGCGCTTTTGCCAGCTGGAAAGATCGTCTCGGTTGCCTGAGTACCACAGGGGCGCTGCTGCCAGCGGATGGCTCCGTTTGCTTCTTGACAGCGGTAGAGGGCATCGGCCGCTGCTGGGATAGAGACAACCAGGCAAAAGCTGGCACCCATTGCCAGGCAAAGCATGGTTAGGGCGTTGGCACACTGATAGCAGCAACGCATGGGGTCCTCCTGGAATCGGTCATGCCTCCAACTTAGGATAGAGTGGCAGCTGCCAGCCACGAGCGATGCCCATTGCTCGGAGTAGGAAGGCAACACCTGCGCCGATCATCAGGGCAAGGTCGTGTGGCAAAACCTGTTCGGTAACGACAAAGGCCGCCGCTCCCGCCGCGGCTGCGGTAGCGTAGATTTCACGGTGCAGGATCATCGGGATTTCGTTACAGAGGATGTCACGGATCAAGCCGCCAAAGCTGGCGGTCATCATCCCCATAATCACAGCAATAAAGCCGTTGGTGCCGGCGGCAAGGGCAGCCTGGGCACCGATCAGGCAAAAGACCGATAGCCCTACGGCATCGAGCCAATCAAGAGCGCGGTGGGCCATGATCCGCTGGCTAAAGCGCGGCGCGAGCCAACCTAACGCATAGACCAGCAGAGCGGTGGCCGAGGTGACCGCCACGGTGTGCCACGCCTGCAGCCAGAAGACAGGGCGACCCAGAAGAAGATCGCGCAATGTCCCCCCACCCACGCCGGTAACCGTTGCTGCCAGGATTAGACCGACCGGGTCGAGCCGCTTCTGCGCGGCGATCAGCGCCCCCGAAAGGGCAAAGACAACGACGCCAAAAAAATCGAGCCAGACAATGAGGGTCGAGAGCGGCACGACGCACAAGGGGTATGAAAGAGGATTTCCAAAGTATACTCGCTTGTCACTGGTATGGGGAGGGAGCAGAGGATGCGGGTTCTGGTGACAGGCGGGGCGGGGTATATCGGGTCACACACGGTGGTTGCACTGCTCCAAGCAGGTTTTGAGGTGGTTGTCTATGATAACTTCAGCAACAGCCACCCTGAAGCAGTCCGACGCATCGAAACAATTACTGGCAAAAAGGTTACCTTGATAGCCGGTGATGTCCGCAACCGGGAGCTTCTAACCCAGACGCTCACCCAGTGGCCCTGTGCCGCGGTGATCCACTTTGCTGGAAAAAAAGCGGTAGGGGAGTCGGTTGCGCAACCGCTTCTTTACTACGACCACAATGTGGTGGGAACCCTGCGGCTCCTGGAAGCGATGCGCGCAACCAAGGTCCATTGCTTGGTCTTTAGCTCCTCTGCCACCGTCTATGGTGAGCCGCAGAAGCTACCGCTTACCGAAGACCACCCTCTTTCAGCCACCAATCCTTACGGTCGCACTAAGCTGATCATCGAGGAGATGCTGCGCGACCTCTTTCGTGCCGAACCAACGTGGCAGATTGCGCTTTTGCGCTATTTTAACCCGGTGGGCGCCCACCCCTCTGGCCTTATTGGCGAAGATCCGAACGATATTCCCAACAACCTCATGCCCTATATTACCCAAGTAGCTGTGGGCAAACTCCCTTTTCTGCGTATCTTTGGTAACGACTATCCCACCCCCGACGGCACAGGGGTGCGCGATTATCTCCACGTGATGGACCTGGCAGAAGGGCATCTAGCAGCGCTGCGTTGGCTGCTGGCCGAAGGGCGGGGGCCGCAATGTCAGGCGTTTAACTTAGGAACGGGGCGTGGCGTCTCGGTGCTGGAGATGGTACAAGCATTTCAAGCCGCAAGTGGCCGATCTATCCCCTACCAGATTGTCGAGCGTCGCCCTGGCGACGTTGCAGCCTGCTGGGCAGATCCCAGCAAAGCGGAACGGGAGCTGGGTTGGCGGGCGCACCGCACTCTTGCCCAGATGTGCGCAGATGCCTGGCACTGGCAAGCGAAAAACCCCGATGGCTATCGCGGGGTTGAATGAACATGAAAATGTTGTTGCGTGTCAAAAACATTTTCTTTGTGGGATTGATGATCATGGCAACAGTTGCTAAGGCAGAAACCATCGTGCTCGGCATGGGTTGTTTTTGGGGCGCAGAGAAGCGGATGCGCGAACTCCCTGGCGTGCTCGACGTCGAAGTTGGTTACGCGAACGGGGAGGTCGAAGGGCGCTATGAGGCGGTGCTTGCACACGAGCAGGCGCTTCGCCTAGGTCTTACGAACAAGCGCAATCACGCCGAGGTGGTCAAGATCACCTTTGATCCCAGTAAGCTCAGCCTTGAAGAGGTGCTTGCCCATTTCTGGGAAAACCACGACCCGACGCAAGGCGATCGGCAAGGCAATGACATCGGCAGCAACTACCGCAGCGCGATCTACACCACAGTAGATACCCAGCTAGCCATTGCCCGGAAAAGCCGTGACATTTACCAGGAAGCGCTGAAAAAGGCGGGCTTTGGGACGATCACCACCGAAATCGCGCCGCTTACAAGCTACTACCGCGCCGAGGAATACCATCAGCGCTATCTGCAGAGAAATCCAAACGGCTATTGCGGGCTAGGCGGCACTGGCGTCAAATACCCGCGCCGTTCGCTGACCATCGAAAACGCCACCTCCCAACCCCTTGACCCGGCAACGCTAAACCGTGCGCGTCAGCTGATCGTCTTCGAAGCGGCCGACTGCACCTTCTGCCAGCAGTTCAAGGCCGAGGTGCTCGATCACTGGTCTTCGTCGGTGCCGATTGCGCGCACGTTGAGTTCGCAACCGCCGGCCGGATGGCTGCTAGAAAAACCCTTGTTTGCCACGCCAACCATCGTACTCTTTGAAAACGGCAAAGAGGTTTCGCGCTATACCGGCTACGATGGCGACAAGATGCGCTTTTGGAAATGGCTTGGCTTTTATCTGCTCACCCCAGAACAGCAGAAAATCGCCTTCGAGCAAGGCACCGAGCGCCCTTGGACCGGTTCGCATTTAGATGAAAAACGCCCTGGCACTTTCGTCGATCCGATCACCGGTGCGCCCCTCTTTAGAAGCGATGCCAAGTTCGATAGTGGCACTGGCTGGCCGAGCTTCTTTGCGCCCGTGCCTGGTGCGATCACGGAGCATCTCGACCTATCGCACGGGATGCGCCGCGTTGAAGTAAGGAGCGCCAGCTCCGGCATCCATCTCGGTCACGTCTTCGACGACGGCCCACCACCTACTGGCAAACGCTACTGCATCAACGGCAGCGTGCTAAAATTCGTGCCGGATTGATTCGTGCTTGGCAGGTGCTGCCCGGTGGAGTTTCAATCGTTGAGGGAGAGTTTCTTCATCTTTTCCCACAGCGTCTTGCGGCTGATGCCAAGTGCTGCTGCGGTGCGGCCGATCTGGTAGCCGTGGCGGGCGAGCGCTTCTTTCAGATAGGCCCGTTCGCATTCGCGCAGATAATCGTCGAGGGCGGTGAGGGGCTGGGCTTCCCCGCCGGTTTTTTCCTGAAGCGGGAAGAGGTCCCCGGCATCGATCAGGGGCGCCGTGCTGAGGATACAGGCCCGCTCCAGGGTGTGCCGCAGCTCGCGCACATTGCCCGGCCAGTCATAGGCAACCAGTGCCTCTTCCGCCTCGGGGGAAAGACTCTTGGCCGCTCCTCCGTGGCTTTGCGCATATTCCAGCAGAAAGCGGCGGGCAAGCCACAGAATGTCCTCGCGGCGCTCCCGCAACGGCGGGATGCGCAACTGGATGACATGGATGCGGTAGTAGAGGTCCTCGCGGAAGCTGCCCTGCTGCACCATGGTCCGCAGATCCCGGTGGGTAGCGCAGATCAGGCGCACGTCCACCGGGATGGAGCGTTCGCCGCCCACGCGCACCACCTGGCGTTCCTGGATCACCCGCAACAGCTTCGCCTGCATGGACAAGGGCATGTCCCCCACCTCATCCAGCAGCAGGGTGCCGCCGTGAGCCTGCTCGAAAACGCCCCGCCGGCTGCGGGTGGCGCCGGTGAAGGCGCCTTTTTCGTGGCCGAAGAGTTCCGTTTCCAGCAGACTTTCCGTCAGGGCGGCGCAGTTGAGGGCGACGAAGGGCGTATCGGCGCCGGCCAGACGATGTAAGGCCCTGGCCACCACTTCCTTGCCCACGCCCGATTCGCCGGTAAGGAGCACGATCTTTGCCTGCCGCGCAAGGCGGGGCAGGATTTCGGCGATGCGGGTCATGGCGGGGGAGGGGCCGAGTTCCAGATGATCGGCTGTAGTCCGCCGGCAGGGTTCGCACAGCGCCCGCAGTTTGGCCACCAGCTCGTCAAGATCGAAGGGCTTGGTGATGTAGTCGCGGGCGCCCAGTTTCAGCAGGGTGACCGCCTGATCGATACTGCCGTAGCCGGTGATGATGACCCAGGCCGGCACCCTTACCAGCCGCGAGGTCGCTTCACGGAACAGGCTCACCCCGTCGCTATCGGGCAGGCGGATGTCGGAGAGCACCAGCGTATAGTCGCGCTCCGTCAGGGCGCGCAGTGCCTCGCCCGCGGTGCGGAACCAGTGGGTGGGCAGACCTTCCAGGGCAAAGCGGTCAACCAGGCTTTCGCCCATGATGGAATCATCCTCGATGAGACAGAGCAGGGGTTGGCTGGTCATGATCTCTTGATGGGCAGAAAAAGTGTGAAACGGGTGAGGCCATGCTCGCTCGTCACATCGATGCGGCCGTCGAGCTGGCGCACCAGCTGATAGACGATCCATAACCCCAGGCCGCGGCCTTCGCCTTCCTCCTCCACGAAGGGCTCGTAGAGATGCTCCAGACGCTTGGGCGGGATGGTCCGACCATCGTTTTCGATTTGGAGCAATAGCCCATCGGCCTGGGTGTCAAGCCGCAGCGCGACACGCTTTTCCGCCGCATGGCAGGCATTGAGCAGGAGATTGAGGAGAATCTGCCGCACCGGAGTGGCCGGCAGGGGCACAGGCTCGTTGAGGGCCACCGCCCAGTCGAGCTGCAGCCGGTCGCGCACCTGGGCGTGGATGAGGGTGCGCAGATCCGCCAGATCGGTTGGGGACAGAGGATGGGATTCCAGTTTCGCATCCACTAGGAGTGCCCCCACTGTTTCGCGAATCTGGGTGAGGCCACGCTCGATCAGACCCAGCGTGCGTTCGGCGAGGGGGTCGCCCCGGCCATGGCGGCGATAGGTGCTGATGGCATTGAGCATGCCGCCCAAGGGATTGTTTACCTCATGGGCGATACCCGCCGTCAGGCGGCCGATGGCCGCCAGGCGCTGCGTGGCAACCATCTGTCTTTCCAGGCGCTGCTTTTCCTCCAGCTCGAGGAGCATCGCCTGGAAGCGCCGCCCCAGAAGCCCGATCTCGTCCGCGCCCGCATCAAGCCGGCATTCGCTGGGGGAAAGGGGGCCGCGGCCGGCGCGGGAGAAGCAGTCGGCCAGACGCAAAAGGGGCACCGCCAGGGCATTGCCCGCATACCAGCCAAGGGGCAGCAGGAGCAACAGCGCGGCAGCGGTGGCAATCAGGACCTGGCGCACGGTGGCATGAAAGTGGGGCAGCACCAGGTCGCGGTGATAGCCCATCACCACGCGTCCGAGCACGGTGCCATCCTCGGCGCGGATGGGTTGGTCGAGGAGAATCCATTCCCCCACCTCGTGCAACGGCTTACCCTCCGCCGCCAGCGTGGCCTTGAGTTCGGGTACCTCGGTCACCGGGGTGAGGGTGCGGAAACGCCTGGGGTCGCTCGCGGCGTAAATGCGTCCGCCACGGTCGATGACCACGAGGAAGCGGCGGTTTTCGCCTGCTTCCAGCGGTGTACGCAGAATCTCGAAAGCGGTCCACGCATCATCGTGCAACAACGCCGGGGCCAGGCTTCGCGCCACCACCCGGCCCAGGGCCGCGGCATTGGTTGCGAGCTGTTCCCGCGCATCCCGCCAGGCATGGGCGAGGAGAATGAGGGAGACGATGAGGGCGGTGACGACGATGACCAGGGAAAGCGCCAAAGGCACCTTGTACCGGTAGGAAAGATCTCGCCAGAGCTTCATGGCCGCCCCACCTGCCGCCACGCTTCGCGGATACTGTCGAAAAGGTGGCTGTTACCGGCGGTGAAACCATCCAGGTTGAGATGCTGCAGCAGACGGCGCCCCTCGGCGTCGTTGCTCATGCTAAGTAACACTGAGCGCAGGCGCAGCCTGTCCACTTCGTTTACGTGGGGCGCGGCCACCAGCGGGGGAAAGCCGAAGGGGGGCGAGCGGTGCACCACCCGCGTGCGGCTGGTGATCTCCGGATGCAGGCGCGCCAGCGTCTCATACACATAGCCATCTACTGCACCCGCGTCGGCAAACCCCAAGGCTACGGCCTCTACCACCTTGCGGTGGGACCAGGTAAAGAAGGTCCGCCCGAAATAGCGTTGCGGGTCCACCCCCATGGCTTTCAGTTGGGTCTGGGGGTAGAGCCAGCCGGAGTTGGAGAGGGGGGTCGGAGTAGGCGAAGATGCGTCCCTCCAGATCGCGCAGGCTCTGGGTGACGGTGTCCTCGCGGGGCACGATGAGGTAGGAACGGTAGCGGGGTTCACCCTGCCAGACGGGGACGGCAACCAGTCGCAGCCGCTCTTCCTCACGCACGAAGGGGTAGCCGCAAATCCAGGCGAAATCGATGTTGCCCTCCATGAGTTCGCGCACGATCTGCCGGTAACTTGCCCGCTGCACGAAGCGCACGGGCTGATTCAGGCGCAAGCCCAGATAGGCGGCCCACTGATCGAGGAAGCCGATCTGATCGTCGAGGAAAACCGGGGTGGTGCCGATGCGTAGCGGCGTCTTCTCTTCAGCGGCGGAGACCAGGCAGGCAAGACAGAGGACGGCGATCCAGAGGGCGCGTAGTAGCGGCATAACCCGTTACCAAATGGTGACGGCCGATGTTACCACCTGAATCCGTGGTCGTTGAATCTGAAACCTTTCCTGGGGGCTATTGGGCATGAATTTTCAGTCTGGCGACGCGGGTGATCTGTCTGCCAAAGCTCTTTCGAGGGGCAGTTGGCCTTCTTCCGCCCACGAAAGTCGTCCCTGGCGGGACGGCGTGACGTCATTTTCCTGCTCCGGGGCGAGTCGCTGCCTTCCACTGGCGCGGAACCGGGTATTTCGGTCAAGAGCAACCGCTGCGCCGCCCTCATGGCGAAGCTGCTTGCCAAAGCCGCTCTTGCAGCGCAACGAACACCTGGACGTGTTGGGCAACGTTGCGGCCAAAATCCAGCACCAGTCTCCTTGCATGGGCAACGAGCTGCGCTGCCCGGTACATGATCTCCTGCAGCACCGTCTAGCAACCCTACCCGCTTGCCAGGCCGAACTTCGGTGAATGCCCCGCCGCTTCGACTCTTTTTACCCACTGCCCCTTGTCTTGCCTTCTTGGGTTCCACTTGGTGATGAAGTCAAAGGATCGCCCCAAAGCAGCCCAGCGATCCCGT
>Ga0308419_1002910_pt1 | contig 10895 bp, 10 predicted proteins | sample HotsprSampleMS50_FD_203674 | JGI IMG/M metagenome (GOLD analysis project Ga0308419, IMG submission 203674) | Hot spring phototrophic mat microbial communities from Mushroom Spring, Yellowstone National Park, Wyoming, United States - 20090730_MS50 ... | reverse complement strand
TGAAGGACCAGACCTGCACCGTCTCGGCGGGGGTCCACGAGAAGCCGACGACGACGCTGAAGATGGCGGACGAGGACTTTCTGGCGCTGGTGGCGGGGAAGTTACCGGCGATGCAGGCCTTCACCAGCGGCAAGTTGAAGATAGAGGGCGACCTGATGAAGTCGCAGTTGGTGCAGAAGTTGTTCAGGTTCTGAAAAGTGAAACGTGAAACGTAAAACGTGAAGCGTGAAACGTAAAACGTGGAGGAGGGGCGATGACGTACGAGGAGTGGGAGAAGGGGGTGCCGGAGGAGATCAAGCGGGATTCGTTGTGGAAGATGAAGGCGTATCGGCTGGCGCTGTTTTTGGGGGACCTGGCGGGGCGCGATGCGGCCCGACTGGCTGAGAATCGGCATCTGGTCAGCCTGGCGGATCAGTTGTATCGGGCGGTTGGCTCTATCAGTGCCAACCTGGCCGAGGGGTACTCCAGGGGGTCCGGGCGGGACCGGGCCCGGTTTTACGAGTATGCTCTGGGTTCTGCCAGGGAGGGCCGGGACTGGTACTTCAAATCCCGTCACGCCCTCGGAGAGGCCGTCTTCCGGCATCGCCTGCGTTTCCTCACCAGCCTGATCCGGTTGATTCTGACAATGGTTCCGCAGCAGCGCGGGGGAGTCCTGCAAGTACGGGAGGCACCCCCGGTCTACCGCCTTTCATCAGACGGACCGGCTCTGGATGATTCCTGGGACGTCGCCGCATCTTTTCCAGCGGAGGACTGGACCCCCGGCCTGGAAGATGACCCCCTTCTTCACGACCCTACCTGGTCCTCCCTCCTCACCGACGTCCCACTCCCAGACTGACTTCACTTTTCACGTTTCACTTTTCACGTTTCACTTTTCACGTTTCACTTTTCACGTTTCACGTTTCACACGCATCAGGAGGTCCGATGCCCACAGGAATCCGCGATAAAGTCGCCATTATCGGCATGGGATGCACCCGGTTCGGGGAGCGCTGGGATGTGGGGGCCGAAGACCTGATGGTGGAGGCCTTTGAGGAGGCGCTGGCCGACGCCGGGATTGACCGCAAGGAAATCCAGGCCGCCTGGCTGGGCACCTGCTTTGAGGAAATCAGCGTCGGCAAGAGCGCGCTGTCCCTCTCCATTAACCTGCGGCTCCCGCGCATCCCGGTCACCCGGGTGGAGAACTTCTGCGCCACCGGGACGGAGGCGTTCCGGGGCGCGGTCTACGCGGTGGCGTCGGGCGCGTGCGACATCGCGCTGGCGCTGGGGGTGGAGAAACTCAAAGACGTGGGCTACGGGGGACTCCCCAACCTGGGGGCCACGGCGGGGAGCCTCAACTGGCAGTGGATGCCCAACATCACCGCGCCGGGGGCCTTCGCCCAGTTGGCCACCGCCTACGCCGCCAAATACCGCATCCCGATGGAGGACCTGAAGCGGGCGATGGCCCACGTCTCCGTCAAGAGCCACGCCAACGGCTCCCTCAACCCCAAAGCCCACCTGCGCCGCCCCGTCACCGAGGACGAGGTGCTGAACGCGCCCATTGTCGCCTACCCGCTGGGCCTCTTTGACTGTTGCGGCGTCAGCGACGGCGCCGCCTGCGCGATTGTCACCACGCCGGACATCGCGCGCGGGCTGGGCAAGAAGGACATCGTCACCGTCAAGGCGCTCCAGATTGCCCTCTCCAGCGGGGAGGAGATGGGGTACAACGAGTGGGACGGAACGTACTTCATGACCACCGCCAAATGCAGCAAAGCGGCGTACCAGGAGGCCGGCATCACCGACCCCCGGCGGGAAATCAGCATGATGGAGGTCCACGACTGCTTCTCCATCACCGAACTGGTGACAATGGAGGACCTGCACATCTCCGAGCGGGGGAAGGCGTGGAAGGATGTCCTGGACGGCTTCTTTGACTTGCGCGGCGGGGGGATTCCCTGCCAGCCCGATGGCGGCCTGAAGTGCTTTGGGCACCCCATCGGCGCCTCGGGCCTGCGGATGCTCTACGAGATGTACCTGCAACTGCTGGGGCGGGCCGGGGAGCGCCAGATTCCGAATCCCCGCTACGGCCTCACCCACAACCTGGGCGGCATGCCGCACATGAACATCTGCGCCATCACCATTGTGGGGTTGATGTAGCGCAAAAATGGGGGTTTGCGGCGAGCGGCTTTGCCGCCCGCCGCAAACCCCATTATCTCCCAATATGGAGACCGAACTCTTCACCCACCCCGAACTGAACCGCGAGGTCACAGCCATCGGCGGGCGCTACTTCTGGATGAAGGAGGGGCGGCTTCCCTTTGAGGGACGGGAAGTCCTCTACCTGGTGGGCTGCGCGGTTCTGGACACCACCTGCTGTGGCGTCGGGGGGTTCGGCTGCGCGCTGGTGCCGGGCTTTGTGGTGGAGTGGAAGAGCGCCGTCTCTCCGGAGGGGCGGCCTGTCTCCCGGGTGGAGCGGATACGGGATGAGGCGACCCAGGCCGAAATCCGCCGCCGCATCCGGGATAAGGAGCCCGTCCACCAGGTCAACTTTCTCTAACCCTCACCTTTCACGTTTCACTTCACGTTTCACATTTCACGTCTCACCATGCTCCAAACCCGCATCACCCAACTCTTCGGCATAGAATACCCCATCGTCGGCGGCTGCATGATGCACATCTCCGGCCCGGAGTTTGTCGCCGCCATCTCCAACGCCGGAGCGCTGGGCGTCCTGGCCTCGGCGATGTTCCCGGACCGGGAGTCCTTCCGGCAGGCCATCCGCCGCACTCGCGCGCTGACCGACCGGCCCTTCGCGGTGAACCTCAGCCTTCATCCTGCCGTCCGTCCCATAGACAACCACATCTACGTGGACGTCATCCTGGAGGAAGGGGTTTCTATCGTGGAGACCAGTGGGCACCGACCGCCAGAGGACCTCTACGCCCGGCTGAAGGCTGGCGGGGTGACGGTGATGCACAAGTGCGTCAGCGTGCGGCATGCCCTTACCGCCCAGCGCCTGGGGGCCGACGCGGTGACCGTCTTCGGCTACGAGGGGGGAGGGCACATCGGCGAACTGGGGCTGACGACGATGGTGCTGGTCCCGCTGGCGGCGGACGCGCTGGAGGTGCCGGTCCTGGCGGCCGGCGGCATCGCCGACGGGCGCGGGCTGGCGGCCGCGCTGGCCCTGGGGGCCGAGGGCGTGGTCATCGGCACCCGTCTCCTGCTGACGGAGGAGTGCCCCATCCACCCGAACCTGAAGCGGGCGCTGGCGGAGGCCGCCGAGACGGACACCCGGCCCGTTCTGGGTTCCCTGCACAACCAGATGCGGGCCTGGGACAACGCCGCTGCCCGCAAACTGGCCGAACTGGAGGCCCGGGGCGCATCCCTGGAGGAGATTCTGGCCGTCGTCGGCGGCCACATGACACGCCGGATGTACGAGACCGGAGAGGTGGACGTAGGGGTGACGGCCTGCAGCCAGGCCATTGGCCTGATCCGGGAGGTCCGCCCGGTGGCAGAGGTGATTCGGGGGATGGCAGAGGAGGCGCAGGCTGTCCTGAGACGGTTGCTTTAAGATGAGGGCTGGGGCGGGCCATTGGCCCGCCCCGGCCCTTTCCGTCGGAACGGATGGAGCGGATGGGTTAAGTCAGGATACACTCGTTGGGGGGCGGCGGCTTTGCCGCCGATCCCTCGGGTTCACAACAGCAGGGACACCCCCAGCCATGCCGCCAGGGCCAGGAAGACCAGCGCGGTCCCCAGTTTCACCGCCGCCGTCCGCTTCTGCAGGAACATCCCCAACTGCATGGAGGTGGTGCCGAAGTAGGTGAGGACGAAAACGACGCCCAGCGGCAGGATGAAGGCCAGGTTGTAGAGCAGAAGGTAGGCCACCGCGCGGGCCCGCAGCGCTGGCACGCTGACTACGAAGACGATGGTCGGCAGATAAAGTTGCCCCGTGCAGGCCAGTTCCAGCAGCGAGACCAGCAGCCCCGTGACAAATGCCCCCAGAACGTAGGCCGACATCCGTTGTCCCCGCCGGACGACGGCGCGGGCCTGATTCTTCAACCGGTCCGGCAGGCGCAGGGTCATCTCTTCTATTCGTCCCTGCCGTGCCTTCAGAAAGTCCCGGAAACTGAGCACCCCCAACACCAGGCAGAAGAGGGCCGTTAGCCCGTAGAGCCAGCGGCCCGCCATGGTGAGGGCGCTTCCCAGCAGGTCCAGGACCTTGTAGAGCCCCAGCCCAACCGTCAGATAGGCCAGGAAGACGCCCGCGGTGAACGCCCCCCCCACGACCAGGACCTGCCGTCCTTTATAGCCCCCGGCGGCCAGATACGCGATGAAGAAGATGAGAGTGGCGAACGCGCAGGGGTTCAACCCGTCCACCAGACCGGCCATGATGACGGTGAGCGGGCCCAGGGCGCGGAACCGTTCCACCAGCCCGGCCAGCCCGGTCTCCGGGTTGAAGTCCGCCCAGACTTTGGGGGCGCCAGTGGGGGCGTATTTCTCTATCAGCGCCTGGAGGTTCTGAGGGGTGATCTCTTTCTCGCCAATGAGGGCATCGTTGCCGATGAAGATGGCGGGGGTGTGGAGGTCCGTCCGCCCGGCCCGCTCCGCCAGCCACTGGGCCAGCGCGGCCTGCTCGTAGATGTTGAACTCCTCCACCACCAGTTGCGGGTAGCGCTGGCGGATGTAGCGGATGTCCGCCTCGGCGCGGCTGCACTCCTGGCAGCCGACCTGGTAGAAGTAGGCGGCCCAGATGGGAGCCTGGGTCTCGCAGGCGGCGGCCTCTTCGGGAGAGCAGATGCCGATGCCCCCCGGCTCCACACCCATGCCGGGGCCTGCAGGCGGGCTGCTGACGCCGTTCAGCGCGTCCGCCAGACCGGGGATAGGGGGAAAGTCCGCGCCGGTCTCCGCCAGGCACTTCTCCACCAGGCAGGGCAACTGCTGCCGGGCCTCGTCCTCCCCGATGAGAATCCGGTCGCCCACGACGATGGTAGGCAGGCCCCGCTTCTCCGGCGCGACCTGGAAATACTCTTCCGTCCGCACCAGCAACTCGTAGGCGGTGGGGTCGCCGATTTCCAGGTAGCGGACGTCCAGGCGGCCCGGGTACTTCTCCTCCAGCGGCCCCAGGACTTCCTGCTCCACCGCCCGGCAGTGGGGACAGTCCACCGAGTAGAAGTAGAGGATGTGGATGACGGGGCCGTCCGGCGCCGGGGTGGCCCCGGCCGGGCGCGCGAACAGGAAGAGCCAGCAGAGAAGCAGGACAACGATTGCGGGGCTGAGGGCATATCCTGCAGGGCTTCGCTGTTGAGCCCGACCGCCACGCCGTGAGCGGCTCGCCGCGTGGCGGTTTACCGTCGGGCGTGCGGTTTCGCCCGACGCTGAAGCGTCGGGCTGAGTTTGCCCGACGCTAAAGCGTCGGGCTAATTTTGCGAAGCCCCTTCGGGGCTGATAGGGTAGCCCACAGGGCTTTGCTGTTGAGCCCGACGGTTCACCATTGGACGGAACAGGGCAGCCCGCAGGGCTTTGCTGCTGAGCCCGACGGTTTACCGTCGGGCGGAGATCCTCTGCCGTTAAGCCCAACGGTTTACCGTCGGGCGAAGATTGAGCATCGTAAAATGGCATCCTTCCCCTCATTTTCCGCCAGACTCTGTAGCACATTCCAGATGTGGGACTGTCGTCCCCTGGGCATGATGCAAGGCCTGATTCTGGACGTAGCGCACCACCCAATCCAGTTGACGTTCGCCAAAGGAAATCACGCCGTACTCTTTCTGCCAGGCAAATTCGCAATCGGTACAGATTACGTGATTCACGAAATGGGAACTGTTGCCCTTCACTTCGCCAATAAACCGGGCCAGTGCCAGTTGGGGAGGAACGGAAGCAACCAAATGGATATGGTCCGATGTTCCCCCCACTGCGTGGGCGATTCCCCCCATTTGCACTACTTTGGCAGCAATGGCTCTGTGCAGCCGATCCTCAAAATCGGGAGCAATAAGGGGCTCTCGCCCTTTAGTCGTCCAGACAAAATGATAAAACAACCGCCAGAAGGGCATGGGCTCCTTATACCAATTGCATTTGTTTCGGCCAGCGCTTCATTGCCCGGACGTAAACATCCGGGCTCATCAGATTTGCCCGACGCTAAAACATCGGGCTAAGTTTGCGAAGCCCCTTCGGGGCTGATAGGGTAGCCCGCAGGGCTTTGCTGTTGAGCCCGACGGTTTACCGTCGGGCAATTTGTGCTGCGGGCGTGCGGCGGCGGCCGAAGGCCGCCGTCGCAAAACCCTCCCCTTATGCCAGCATCCCCCGGATGATAATATCCACCGCCTCGTCCTCGCTGAGGCCCCGGGCCATCAGCGTCTCCAGTTCTTTGCGGCTCACGGAGCCGATGGCGGCCTCGTGCGTGACGCGCGCCTGGTCGTTGCGGACGACGACGATGGGGGTGTTGCGGGCGACGGCTTGGTCGCGCACAATCTCCGTGCAGTCCATATGGCCGCGCGCGCCAGGGGCGTTCCCCTCCGCCGTGGTGTAGACCTCGCCAACAGCCCGGTCCCGCACCGCGACGCGGGTTTTCGTCAGCCCGCGGGCGTCGGGGCCGTTGAGGCGGATGGTCTCCTCCGCGCGGATGTAATCTTCACCCATCCCGTAGGCCTTGACCGTCAGTTCCGCCACCCCGCGCGCGGCCACATCCACCTCCATCCGGATTTCCATCCGGCCGATTCGCCCATGGGTCAGGTTGAACTCGTTCTCAAACCGGCCCCCCTCCTCCACAATGACGTGGCTGGTGGGGAGAACCTGGATGCCGCCGTGGGGGCCGTGGTAGTGGGCCTCCGTATAGCGCATCGTCGCCCCTGGCCCGATGCGGACTGTTGCGTCCATAATGTGCTGGAGGTTGACCGCGTTGGGGAAGGTGCAGTGGGCCAGGAAACCCACCTCCGCCCCTTCGCCAATCTCAAAGGTGGGGAGAATCTCCTGGATCCCCTCCTGCGGGATCATCCCGAAGCAGAGGTGAACGGGGTACTCCACGCGCGTCCCCGGGTCCACCCGGATGAGGGCCCGGATGCCCGTGGGGGTCTCTTCGGCCTCAATGTGGACGCCCGGGATTTCGTTGACCAGGAGGACCCGGTTGGCGCTGATGACCGCACTGGCGATACGGTCCGATTGGAGGGCGTCCACCTTGCCACCAGCCGCATCGTAGGCCTTCAGAATGGCCTCAAAATCGCGCGCCCACGCGGGATCGCGCCGGGAGAGGAGGGAAGCAGGGATAACGGGCGCGGTATGGGCCTTCATGCGCACACCCCCCGGGTGACCACCTCTTTGTAGGCATCGCCGTTGACGGGTTCCCAGGGCTGAGCGCCCAGTGTCTCCTCATGGGGACGGCAGCGCTGGGCAAAGTAGGCACGCACCTCATCCGGGTTGCCCGTTTTGACGACGGTCCCGCCGCACATCAAACTGGCCCGGTCAGCGGCGTCCGCCATCTCGTCCCGGTGGGTGATGAGCAGGACGGCCGTCCCCTCGGCGGCCATCTGCCGGATCAGGCCGGTAATCTCCTCCACGCCCAGGACGTCAATCCCCGAATCCGGCTCGTCCAGAATGGCCAGGCGGGGGCGCATGGCGTAGACGGCGGCCAGTTCTATCCGTTTGCGCTCGCCGCCGGAGAGGGTCGGGTCTACGGGGCGGCCCAGGTAGGCGGCGGGGGCCAGGGCGACGGCCCGCAGCGCTTCCTCCACGTGGGCGAGGGTGGGCTCTTTCATCCCCAGGGCGATGTAGTCGCCGGTGCGCAGTCCTTCAAAGCGGGCCGGCTCCTGCCAGGCCAGGGTGATGCCCCGGCGGGCCCGCTCCGAGACGGGAAGGTCGGTGATGTCCTCGCCGTCAAAGAGGATACGGCCCTGGGCCGGGCGGTATCCCGCGCAGCCCATCAGTGTATAGGCCAGGCTGCTCTTGCCGGAACCGTTCAGCCCCAGGAGGACATGGACCTCGGCAGGATAGACGGTCAGGTTGACCCCCCGGAGCACTTCCGCGCCGGGCCGATGGACGTGAACGTTTTCTACAACCAGTAATGGGTTCATAGCACACCTCAGGTCGCAGGTCGCAAGTCGCGGGTCGCAGGGCCTGCGGCGTATAGGATACCACAGGTCGGCGATTTCTGCCAGGAAATGACGGGGCAGGCATCATTTGGCGTCATCATCGGCGCGCGGCCCGCTCTATCCACTGGCGGACCCGCTGGGGCATTTCGTCCCGGTTCTCCATCGTCACCTCCCAGAGGGTGACCGTCGGCAGGGCTTTCAGGGCATCGGCCCAGGGGTGGGGGTGGGCCATCACCGTCGCCAGGACGGTGTACGGGCCGCCGACGGCCTGCAGGACGGCCTCCTTGAACGGCCCGCAGAAGAGTTCCATTTTGCCGATTTCGTCCACGACAACGATGCGCCCCTCCCGCATCGCTCGCTGGAGGGCTCCCACTCCCACCCGCGCGATGGCCTCCACGTCCACCCCGTAGCGGCCCACGCGCGGGGTGCGGGGGCCGCGAAACTCCACGTGGGCCATCACCGCCTCCTCCCCATCCAGGGTGACCAGGCGGAAGCCCTTGCGTCCGCCGGGCCCGCGAATTTCCTCGGTGTAGAATCCCCCGGCCCGGGGGCCCAGCGCTTCCACCACCGCTTTGATGACCGTCGTCTTGCCGATGCCGGGTCGTCCGGTCAACAACAATGCCTGGCCCATTTGCCTCCTTGACCACTGACGACGGACCACGGACCACGGACCGCGACTACAGATCACCGACCACCGTAGCCGTCATCCATCGCCTGTCATCCGTCGTCTGTCGTCTGCCGTCTGTCGTCTGTCGTCCGTTGTCCGTTGTCCGTTGTCCGTCGTCTGTCGTCTGTGGTCCGTCGTCTATCATCCGTCGTCCGTCAGCGCGTCCAGTTCCCTTTCCTGCTCCGGGTCCAGGGGCGGGACCTCGTGCTCTGCCAGTATGCGCTCGGCCTCTGCCTGGGCCCGTTCGGCCAGGCCCTCCCGTCCCGTGCGTTCCCATTCCTCCCAGGGGCGCCGCTCCGCCAGACGGCTCATCAGAATCTCCTCGGCACGGAGGTAGCGGACGGTATGGCGTTGACCGAGGAAGTTGCGGGAGCCCTCCATCACGGCGGCGACGACCTCCACTGCCAGCGCGTCCTCGTCCACCGCGAACCCCCGCAGAAGCCGCCGGACGGAGCGCGCGATTTCGTTATCACAGACCATCTGGGCGTAGGAGCCCATCACGCCAGCGGCCATCTCGCCGATGCCGGAGAGTTCGTCCGCGCCAGCCAGCGCCGGGATGGCGGCATTCAGGGCCCGCTCGTAGCCGCTCTGGATGTCCAGCGTGTGGGAGTTGGTGGAGAAACCGTAAACGTTAACGGGAAGCCCGTAGCGGTGGCCAATCTGAACGGTTGCAGCGGAGGCCATCCCCAGTTCCACGCCGCCCCAAACCGAGATACCGGAGCGGGGCTCCATCATCGCCAGCCGTCCGCAGTAGAAGACGGGCAGGCCCGGGCGCGCCAGTTGGGCCAGCACGAGGGAGGCCAGCACCTCCGCGTTCTGCTGGGCCAGCGCGCCCGCCAGCGATAGCGGCGCCGTTGCCCCGGCAATGGGGCAGGGTAGGGGGCCCAGTGGAATGCCCAGCCGCGCCGTCTCCAGAATCGCCCCGACCACATCGTCCGGAAAGAAAAGAGGGCTGACGGGAGAAATCCCCAGCGTGAGCATCTCCTCCGGCGGGCCGACGACGGAGGCCATCCGGGCAATTTGCCGGACCTCCTCCGCCGTCTGGACTCCAGGGCCATGGACGGGTTTGGTGGTGCAGGAGAGGGTGTGGCGGTACATCGCCAGGGACATCAGCGGGCCGGGGACGTCCTGGGGGGTGAAGAACGGCGTCACCGCGGTGACGCCGTCCAGCGCGTCCAGCAGGCGGGCGCTATCCCGCACATCCTGGACCGTGGCCGGGCGGCGTTTTCCGGTGCGGGGGTCATAGACGTCCCGCGCGCCACCTACGTTGTGCCAGGAAAGGGAACCGTCGCCCAGGGTCACCGTCTGGCCGCCCCGGCCGCGCAGGGTCACCTGGCGGGGACACTGCGCGATGGCCCACTCCACCAGGTCCGACGGAATCCGCACCCGGTCTCCGTGGACCATTGCTCCGGCCCCTGCCAGATGCTCCCGCCCTTCCGGGTGGGTCAGGACGACGCCGACCTCCCACAGGATGCGCAGGGTGGCCTGGTGGATGGCCTCCGTTTCGGAATCGGTCAGGAACTGGAGCGCTGTGGGTGATGACATGCTTATCCCATTATACCTTTCTGACGGGCGCTGTCAATTTAACCCAACGTTAACAATTCCTTCTTCCGCCGTTAACCACAGGCCGTTATGATCGCCAGCGGAATCAGAAAACTGAAGGAGGAGGTCAACCAACATGTCTCGTAAACTTCTGCTGTCCATATCCTTTATCGTGCTGCTGGCCGTCATTGCGGCCTGCCAGCCGACCCCGACCCCCGGGCCGACGCCGACGCCCCAGGTCGCCGTGACCGTCGTCCGGGAGGTGGTGGAAGTCACCCCGACGCCGGGGCCGGTGGAGGGGACCATCCTGGTGGACGGCTCCAGCACCGTCGCCCCCATCACGATGGCCGTCGCCGAAGAGTTCCAGAAAGTGTACCCCCAGGTGCGGGTGCCCGTGGGCATCTCCGGGACCGGCGGTGGCTTCAAGAAGTTCTGCGCGGGCGAAACCGACATCTCCGACGCGTCCCGCCCCATTAAGAAATCGGAGGCGGAAGTCTGCGCGCAGAACAATGTGGAGTACATTGAACTCCCCGTCGCCTTTGACGGCCTGGCGGTGATGGTCAACCCCGCCAACGACTTCGTCACCTGCCTGACGGTGGAGGAATTGAAGAAAATCTGGGAGCCGGACGCCGAGGGCAAAATCACCA
>Ga0308419_1002909_pt1 | contig 10896 bp, 8 predicted proteins | sample HotsprSampleMS50_FD_203674 | JGI IMG/M metagenome (GOLD analysis project Ga0308419, IMG submission 203674) | Hot spring phototrophic mat microbial communities from Mushroom Spring, Yellowstone National Park, Wyoming, United States - 20090730_MS50 ... | reverse complement strand
CGGGCGCTATCTGGACGAGTCACGCACCAAGTGCCTGCTAAACGAACCTCAGAACGTGCAGGTGTTCCAGTGGATGGCCGACCTGATCAATAAAGAGAAAGTGGCGCCCACTGCCGAGGCGGAAGGGGCCGGCTTTGGCTTCAATTCCGGCAAGGTGGCCATGATGCCGCAGGGCAGCTACATGGCGCCGGGGCTGCTGGAGGCTCAATTTGACTGGGCGGTCGCGCCCCATCCACAAGGCCCCAAAGGCCGCAACTCGATCATGTACAGCTCCGGATACGGCATCTACGCGCAGACCAAAGCCCAGGAGGCAGCGTGGAAGCTGGCCGTGCATATGACCCGCGAAGGCTCGGAGATTCTGGCCGTGACCGGCTTCTCCATCCCGTCTCGCCAGTCGATCGCCAACAAGCCCGGCCTGTATCTGAACGAGAAGACCATCCCGCACAACGTGCAGGTGTTCATGGACGCCTCGAAGTACATGAGCTTGCACGAGATCACCCCCACCTGGACACAGGAAGAGCAGATCATCAACGCCGAGGTGTCGCTGATGGTGAACGGCGAGAAGACAGCGCAAGAGGCGCTGGACGCTATCGTGCCACAGATCGACGCGTTGCTGGCTAAATCAAGCTAGACTTCGCCGCATTGTCGACGGCTGTCGCGCCGGCAGTGTTGTGAAGTCATTGGGAACCCGCGTCTCTCGATGAGGCGGGTTCCCGTTTGCCTATCTGGAAGCGCGTCCAGGCTAATATCCATGAACACGATCTTGACTCCCCGCCCCGCGCCGGCTGGCGCGCGCCACAAGGGACGGTTTTCGGGGTGGGAACGGCAGCAGGAAATCTGGTTCTATGCGCTGATCTCGCCCTGGATCATCGGCTTTCTGGTGTTTACCCTTGGCCCGATGATCGCGTCGGCGATCTTCAGCCTGACACAGTGGGATTTGTTGACGCCGGCGCAGTGGGTCGGACTGGCAAACTTCACCGAGATGGCGGCCGATCCGCTGTTCTGGAATGCGCTGCGGGTCACGATCGTCTACGCGCTGGGGAGTGTCAGCCTGACCATTGTGGTCGCCATGCTGGTGGCGCTATTGCTCAACCGCAACATTCGCGGACAGCAATTCTTCCGCGTGATCTACTATCTGCCGTTTGTCGTGTCGGGCGTGGCAGTCGCCTGGATGTGGCGCATCATGTACAACCCGGAGTTCGGCGTGATCAATCTGGCGCTGGAGTTTTTCGGCATCCAGGGGCCGCGCTGGCTGGCCAGCAGCGCCTGGGCGCTGCCGTCTCTGATTATCATGAGCGTGTGGGGATTCGGCGGAAATATGGTGATCTTTCTGGCCGGCCTGCAGGGCATTCCGCAACACCTGTACGAAGCGGCGGACATCGACGGCGCAACCGGCGCGGCCAAGTTCTGGCATATCACCCTGCCTCTGATGACGCCGGCTATCTTCTTCGCTCTCACCACCGGCCTGATCGGCGCGTTGCAGGCATTTACCACCGTCTACGTCATGACCTCTGGCGGGCCGGGCAATGCCACCATGGTGTATGGACTGTACCTGTACAACAACGCATTCAAGTTCTTCAAAATGGGCTATGCCTCTGCGCTGGCCTGGGTGCTGTTCGCCATCATTCTGATCGTGACATTGTTGCAGTTCAAGCTGGCCCGGCAATGGGTGTTCTACGAGACGGAGGCATGACGTGACGCGCGACATCGTGCGTGACTCGGTCACAATGCGCGCCGGCTCCATCGCGCGCGCCAGACTCATCGGCGACCTGATCGCTTATGCGCTTATTGTCCTGGGCGCTGCTATCGTCACGCTGCCGCTGGTGTGGATGGTGACCACGGCGCTGAAGCAGAACTACGAGGTGTTCCTGTTTCCGCCGCGCTGGGTGCCCGAAACGCCCATGTGGAGCAACTTCAGCTATGTTTTCGAGATCATGCCGTTTGGCCGCTTCATGCTCAACACGGCGATCATCACCCAGCTCAACATCATCGGCGATCTGCTCTCATGCTCCATCGTGGCGTTCGCCTTCGCCCGGCTGAAGGCGCGCGGCAAAAACCTCATGTTCCTGCTCGTGCTCAGCACGATGATGCTGCCGTTCCAGGTGACAATGATTCCGCAATTCGTGCTGTTCCGGCAGCTCAACTGGGTCGACACGTTCCTGCCGCTGGTCGTGCCGCACTTTTTCGCCAACGCCTACCAGGTCTTTCTCATGCGCCAGTTCTTCCTCACCATTCCCAAAGACCTGGATGAAGCGGCCATCATCGATGGCAGCAATGTTCTCGGCGTGTACTGGCGGATCGTCATGCCGCTGTCCGGTCCGATCATCGTGACGGTGGTGATTTTCTCGTTCCTGTACCACTGGAACGATTTTCTTGCGCCGCTGATTTATCTCAACTCGGAGCAGAACAAAACGCTGGCGCTGGGGCTGGCAAGCATCCTGGCTTATCCTGCCGGCGGCCAGGGGCGCTGGGAAATCCTGATGGCTGCGTCGACCATCGCGCTGGCGCCGTGCATCGTGCTGTTCTTCATCGGGCAGAAATTCTTCGTCCAGGGCATCGCATTGACCGGCCTGAAGGGATAATCCCTGTCCGGCGCAACGATGTGGTCGCCGGCTCAAGGCGCCTGAAGTCTCGACATTGGCGGCCGGCCCCGGCGCGATTCTGTTGCAAGCCTCAAGCAACAGCGCGCAGCTTCGGCTTACAATATGCCCAATCATGGCTGACCTGCCTGACAGTGCGCTTGCCGCCCGCGCGCGATCCATGATCGAGACGCCCCGCACGCGCGCGGATCGCCTGTTGTCTTTGATCTATGACGAGCATTACAAAGGCCGGCCTGTTTACGACACACTGATCCAGGACTTCAAATCAGCCTATGGCGCGCCGGATGCGCAAGCCCTGATCGACACGACCGTCGGCCTGGCCCTTCAGGATGCCGGGCGCAGCGCCGGGCGCAGCGCCGGGCGCAGCGCATCCTCTGCGACACCGGCCCATCCAATCACTGCGCCCCCAGCGTCGCCGGGCGCCGCACGCGCGCGTTCGAGCGCGCTGATTGGCGGGCTGGCCTTGCTGGCATTGTTGCTGGCGGCCGGCTGCGTGATTGCTGTAGTGGCATCGGGCGCCGCCAACAGTTGGTTGAATCAGGTGTGGCCGGCGGCCGCGCCAACTGCCAGCGCCACCGCCGTGATTGCCGCGCAAGCGACTGCCCCCGTCCCAACACGCAGCGCGCCCACACAAACACCATCGCCTGCGCCGCTCCCCTCACCCACGCCTGAAGCGACGCCCATGCCACAGCCTTCTGCAACGCCCCTGGCAAAACCATCGCCGGCCGCGCCGCAACCCGCCATCGCAGCCACACGCTCCCCGGCACCCGCCCTCTCGCCGGAACAACAAGCCGCCCTGGACCTGCTGCGCGCAGTGGACGCCGAGCTGAACCGGCTGTTTGCCCGCGCGCGCGCCTTGCTGGCGCAATCGCAGGCCAACCCGGCGCTTGCTTCTGACCCCGACTGGCAGCGCCAGACGAGCGATACCCAGGCTGCCATTCAGGCGCAGTATCAGCGCCTGCAGGCGCTCCAGGCGGCTGCCGGCCAGCCCGCGCCAACAGAACCCCCTGTTGTTGCAGCAGCCGTTGCCGCGCCCCCCGCCGGCGGATCGGCGTTGGGCAGCATTCGCGGGTCCGCCTACCAAGATCGCAATCAGAACGGCCAGCGCGACCCCGGCGAGCGCGAGTTGTACGGCATGTGGTACAAGATCACCGCCGACGGCGATTGGCACGTGTGCGGCTATGTGGGCGACGACGGCACATTCGGCGTGCCGGTGAGCGCCGGCTACTACGAAATCCTGCCGGTGGCGCCGCCGGGCTACCGCGCAACACAATCGCGGCTGAAGGTGATTGTGCACGCCGGCCAGGCTTCTCTGGAGAACAACATCGGCTTTGTCGTGGACCCTTCTGCGCCGGGCGATGTGTGCACCCAGTTTGAGCCGGTTCGCCCATGAAGTCGCGCAAGCATCGCTGGGGTGACAGAACAGATGCGCACAGAACGCCGGGAATCAAGGGGAAAAATGGGGCAGGGGCTTCAAGTAACCTTCAAGCTTGTCTCATAACGCTGCGCCCCTCATCAGGTTGTCTTTGTTTCTTTCTGACTTGCCGGTTTCGGAACCGGTCTTCGACCGACTCACCTTAAAAGAAACGCCGACTTCCTCTTCGGTTGTTCTCTTTGGCTGTCTTTCAGGCTGTCTTCCAAGCTCTAGGTTAGAGCGTGCCTGACTGCTTGATCGTGCTCAGCCTCGAGTTCGCTTTGCCTTTGCTGTTTTCTGATTGCCTAAAGATGATTGCTCATCTTGTGCAGGCTAATCAAGTTGAAGCATTGGCTTTCGCTGTTATGAGGTCGCTTTCCAATTCCTTGGAGCTCCCTGCTTGCACTCATTGTATGAAGCGCCGACGGCGCTGTCAAGCCTTTTATGTTTCCGCAACAGAGGAAATCCGGATTTTGCTTGAAGCGCGTCTCAGCCTTCTGCTTTGCGCGCCAGGATAAAAATGCGCTCTTCGCGCTCCGGCTGCTCGACAGGCGTGTTCAAATCCTGCCCGCGCGCAAAATGCGCCGCTTGAAAGCCGGTGTCGAGCAGCGCCGCCTTGACCTGCGCCAGGTCGAAGATCGAGTTGTACGCGAATTGCTCGAAGCGTTCGTAAAGCCCGTCGGCGTTGCGCAGGAAGCCGGTCATCAGCGTATAAGCGCGGTCGCTTTGCCCATCGCAGATGCCGCGATCGATCACGACCATATCCTCCATTTCGATGATGCGGATGTTGTTCCAACGGCGCAATCCGCTGCGCGTGTTCAGGTCAAAGATGAACCAGCCGCCGGGCGTCAGGACGCGAAACACCGACTGAAAACAGCCGGCCAGGGCGTCGAAGCCGGGCAGATGGTTGAGCGCGTCATATGTGGACACCACCAGCCCGAACGTCGTATCGAGGATGAAGTTGGAGGCGTCGGCCTGAATGAATCGGGCCTGGCCGGCTGCCACATGCGGCGCGCAGTTCTCGCGCGCCATCGCCAGCATCGCCTCGGACAAGTCGATGCCGGTCACCTGATACCCACGGGCGAGAAAATAAGCCGCCAACTGACCCGTGCCGCAACACACATCCAGCACAGACCGGTTCATCCGGCTGATCTGTGCGCGCTCATAAAAGTCCAGGATGCGCGGCGCGTGCTCGTTGGCGAAAGCCGACCAGAACCGGTTGTACGCGCGCGGGAAAGTGCGATTGTAGGCTTGTGACATGTGAACCCCGAATCAGATCGTGAAGGGACAGCGCCACCCCCTGGCTCAAGGATGCGCTGGAATGCGTTGTCCGGTCTGCGCGTCAAAAAAGCACAGGGCGTCCGATGGTGGGAGCGCGACTTCCACCTGGTCACCCACGCTAACCGGGTCGTCGAGCGAACCAGTGGCGGCGAAGAAAAGCTCGCCGTTGCGCGCGTAGATCGTCTGGGTGCGATAGGCCATGTCCGGCTCGACCGTTTCGACCATCCCGCGCAAGACACCTGGAGTGGCCGGCCCCTCTGCCGGGATGCGCCAGCGCATGGCCTCGGGCCGCGCGCCCAGAGTGACGGGCTGGCCGGCCCGCACCTGCGCTTTCACGCCTTCAGGCAGCGGCACAGTCACGTCTCCCATCTTCAACGACCCGCCATCGATCACGCCGGCCAGCAGATTCATCGGCGGGCGGCCCAGGAAGCCGGCCACAAACGCAGTGCGCGGGTCGTCGCGCAGCGACTGGTAAGGCCCCATCTGTTCGATCTTGCCATCGCGCATGACCGCCACCAGATCCCCCAACGCGATCGCCTCCACCTGATCGTGCGTGACGTAGATAGACGTGATTCTGAACCGGCTGATGAGGCGGCGGATTTCCACCCGCGTCTGCGCGCGCAGTTTGGCGTCGAGGTTGGAGAGCGGTTCGTCGAACAAAAACAGGCGCGGGTTGCGCACGATGGCGCGCGCGATCGCCACGCGCTGCTGCTGCCCGCCAGACAGGGCGCCGGGCTTGCGGTCGAGCAGCACTTTGAAGTCGATGCCCATCATCTCCGAAGTGACGCGGATGCGCTCTTCGGCTTCGAAGTCGGGCTTGTGCCGGACCTTAAAGAAGAAGCCCAGATTGCCCTTGCCTTCGAAATGCGGGTACAGCGCGTAGTTCTGGAACACCATGCCGATGTAGCGATCCTTGACATGCACATCGCGCACATCCTCGCCGTCGTACAACACGTCGCCGGTGTAATCGGTGTCCAGGCCGGCCACCACGCGCAACAGGGTGCTCTTGCCGCAACCCGACGGGCCGACCACAGCCACACACTGGCCGTCTGGAAAACGCGCGCTGACGCGGTCGAGCGCGACGATCCTGCCGTCGTGTCCCAGCGCAGACTCGCGCACCGACCGCGCGTGGGCGTTGGCGCGCTCGGCAAACGCCCGGTCGGCCTGAGTTCCGACCACGCCCCTGCTCAAACCAAGCCCTGCGCCAAAGCCAGGCTTGTCAAAGATGCGGGTGACATCGCGCAGTTCAATCGTGGACATGCAACCTCATCCAACCAGACGGGAGCGAAGCGGGCAAGTGGCGCGTCACAGACTCGTCTCTGCCATTCTCAAAGGCGGGTCACAACACCCAGGAACAGAATTGCGCCGGTCTCGCCGTCCTCGATGGCAAAGCAGAACGGCCGGTCGGCGACGAAGCGGAACGGGGCCGGCGCAAGCGACAGGGTTTTGGCCATGACCACTGCCGTGGCGGCAGCCGCTTCGGCGCCTTCCTCATTCACCTCGACGAACGCCTTGTGCTGGACGGCGCTGATGCATGCGCTATCCCTGGCAAACATGGCGCTGAAGTCAGCCTGATCGCCGAACGCGATTGCCATGCCCAGCGCGCTGAGCGCGTCGTTGAGTCGCAGAGAGCACTCCACCTTGAAGCGGGGGAGAACAATGCTGCCTTCGCGCATCAACAGGGGGCGGGTCAGCTTTGTCCAGCCGGCGGCATCCAGCCCGCGCGCGAATGCCCCAATGTCGATTTCCGGCCGGGGCAGCGCGATGATCATGCTGGCGCGCCCGGCGCCATAGGGCAACCGCGCGACCTGCGCCCGGTCATCGCTGAAGTAGGCGAATTTGCCGGACTGGCGCATGAGCATGGCCGGCTGTTGCGCGCCGTCAACGCAGGTGAAGACGCCCTCGCGCGTCAGATGGCTTTCGAAAGCATGGGTCCAGGCGCCTTTAAAGTAGATCGCGTTGAGCAAAGCCATGAGCGTCGCCGGCGTCAGATCGCCCGGCGCAAGCAATTGCCGGATGCGGCGATGGGTCTTCTCTTCCACCCACTCGTTGACGGCCTTCACCGCCGCGCCGTCGAAGGGGATGTTGCGGATTTCGGCGCGATACATCGCGCGGCCGATTTCAAGGAAGGCCGGCTTGATCTTCACATCCGCAATCACCCACAACGAGTTGGCCAGGCTGATCTCGACGCGCGGGTCGAGCGTCGCCAGGGTATCGAGCAGGCCGGCGCAGCCCTGATTCGCTTTTTTGAGGCCGAGCCGGTCGATGCCCAGCGTCTGCGCCATGGCCTGTTGTGTCTCGCCGGCGGCGCCGTTGCAGGCCAGCGTCAACGCCAGGGCGATGCTGGCCGGCGAGATCAATGTGTTGGCCGGCTTTCCCTTCGCCAGTTCGGCCAGCAGGCGAAAGCCGAAGCCATTGACGGCCTCAGCCAGCGATGACACAGAGGATGCGCTCATAGATACTCACTCAAACACCACCATCTGGTGCCCTTCGACAACCGGCACAGTCACGCTGGCCCGGCCATCGGCGAACACGAAATCCAGCGCCTCGCCCGATGGCGCGAGGTAGACCCGCCGGGGCGCGCGCGGCATTTTGAGCGACAGCGACATGTTGTAGAGCGGAACGATGTCTTCGACCAGGTCGAGTGCGTCGGTGCGCCGGTCGGCGACGAACTGCAACAAGTGTACAACGGCGCGCTTGTTCTGCTGCGCAAGGGTGACTTCCATCGTGCTCGGCGCGCTCACGGTCAGGGCTGGTTCGATCAACAGCCGGATGCAGTTGCCCACCAGCCAGCGATAGGCCAGATTGGCGTGCGTGCCATAGGCTTTGAAGATGGGGTATGGGATGGTGATGACGTTGCCCTTGCGGATGGCGGCGGCGTAGCCGGTGGGCGCGGGGTTGGGGGGCGTCTGCGCGTGCGAGCAGAAATGCTGGTAGTTGCGGTCGAAGTACGGCTCGATCACCTCGGCCAGGCATTGCGCGCCGCGCGCCGGCTTCATGCGGATGCCGCGTTCATACATGACGTGATCGGTGGCCGGCACGCCGTCCGCGACTGCCGGCCCGAAGCGAATGTAGGTGGTCTGGTAGGGGCTTTGGCCCTCAACGCGCGCGCCCATCTCCGGCAGCAGCGGTTGCAGCGCGTCGTCCAGTCCGCTGGTTCCGGTGAATATGACGTTGCCACCCCGGGCGAGATAGGTCTGCAAGCGCCGGGCCAGTCTGGCATCGACCCGCACCGCGTCGGGCAGGATGACCAGTTCATACTTCTCGAACTTCATATCGGAATCGAGGAAATCGAACTGGTGCTTGAGGTGAGTGAGCATGCGGGTAACGCCATCGTTTGTGCCGCCCGGCTCCTCGCGGTACACGCCGGCGTCTGCGCCGCTGCGCAACACAGCAATCTGCGAGACGGGGGTCGCGCCGGCCGTCCACGGCTCGCACGCCTCGGCATATTCATACACGCGCCCGATCAGATCGTAGACAACCGGGTCAAGCCGGCCGCGCGGGTGGAGCTGGTCGCCAACCGAGCATTGCGCGCCATGGGCCAGCATCTGGCACACCTCATATTTCAGCGCGGCGAATGGCTTCAACCCGCCGAAGTCAGCCCAGCTCTTGTGGAAGCGGCCGGTCATGCCCATGTAGGGCTTGCCAAAGTTGCGCGCATAGCGCACGTTCTTCGGGAAGTACATGTAGCCCCAGCCGCCGGTGGGAAGCGCCTCGATCTCGACATGGGTCATCAACGGCGCGTCGTATGGCAGGCCGCTGAGCGGACGTGAGTTGAAATACACCGTCGCATCCGGCGCGCTGGCCGTTACCATGTCGCCGAAGCGTCGCATGTAGGCCAGCGTGATCTCGTGGGCAAATCGCGCGCGATCCGATTCCTGCGTTGGATCGTAGCCCTGCTCCAGCATGGCCGCGATGGTCCACTTGCTGGCACCGGGCACATCGAAGCAGATGTCGAAGAAGACGCCGTCCACCGGCCTGAACGTATCCAGAATCTCCTGAACCTGCTCGGCGAGATATTCCTGGTAGGGGCTGGTCATGTCCATGATCTGCCAGCCGGCTTGCAGCGGCTTGCGGCCGATATTCGCCCCGTCCGGCCCTTTGGCCACCCACTCCGGGTAGGTGTTGGCCGCGTATTCATCGAACAGCACCGAGATGTAGATGGGCGCGCGAATGCCCTCAGCGTGAAGGGCATCCACCTGTTCGCGGGTCAGATCGAGGCCGGCCTTCAGATGCGGATGGCGGGCCGGGTGTTGTGTGGCGTAATACAGATGGCCGTGATGGCACTTGGCAAAAACGGTCACCGAGTTGACGTGGGCGCGCTTCATCGTCTGCGCGAACTGCTTTGCGTCGAAGTCGGCGCCAACGTCGGGGATAGCCGGGCCGGTGTGAAAGTCCAGGTGTATCTGTCGCTGACGCAAAGTTGTTGCGCTCATGTGGATGCTGCTCTGATGATGTCTGATGATGAATGAAATCGAATGTTGTTTTCGCCCGCTACAAACCCGCCGCAAGACCCTCACCCTCTCTCCTCCGCTCCTCCGCTCCTCCGCTCTCTCTCCCTCACCGGCTTCTGCGCTGCTGCAACAGCCAGTCGTAGAGTTCGGGGTCGTTATAGGCGCGCCGCCAACCCTCGTCGTGGTCGGCGCCTTCGTAGATGGTAAAGCGGGGATTGCCGCCGCAGGCTTGCAACGCTTTCACCACGCGCTCGGATTGTCTGAAGGGCACGTTCCAATCTTTGGTGCCGTGGAATACCCAGATCGGGATGTCTTTGAGCGGGCAGAGCAGGCGCGGGTCGGCATAGTAGCCACCCACCACCGGCACAATGGCGGCGAACCGATCGGGCTGCGCCCTGGCCAGCGCCCACGCGCCGAATCCCCCCAGGCTCAAGCCGGTGAGATACACCCGATCCGGGTCAATGGCCAACCGTGTTTGCAGATCGTCCAGCAGGGCAATGATGGCCGGGATGCTGGTGTCCCAGGTGGACGAGCTGGGAGACTGCGGCGATACAACGATGAAGGGGAAATCCGGCTGTTGATCGACGATCTGCGGCAGGATGGCGTTGCGCAGGCGGTTGATGTCGCGGCCGGCTTCGCGCGAGCCGTGCAGAAACAACAGGAGCGGCCAGCGCGCGTCGGGGTCCTGCCCATAGGATTGGGGCAGGAAGAGCCAGTAATTCAGGCGCAGTCTGCGATTGCCTGCTTTGGCTTCAAAGGTGTAACTGTGTTGGCCGGTTGGAAGCATATCTTCAGTCCCCGTCATCGCGGATGCTGTGCGGCTGGCCGGCGCTGCCGGCGGCGCCAGGCAAGCGAAGGCAGCGATGACCAGAGCCAGGATCAGTCTGCCTGGCTGGCTGACGACGTTGGCGCGCGCGGCTTTGGGCGTATTCATCACATGCGGCATAGGTGTTGCCAGACGCATTCTAACCATGCCAGCCGCCGGCGCAACCAGGCGTAGACTGTGCCCCATCTTACAAGGAGGAGTTGCCCATGAACCGGTGGTTCACCACAGCGAATGAAAATAGGGTGTGTCGCCGATGACGGCCAACGAATGATGTCGGATGATTGCCTGGTACCGCGAGTCCGCAAAGGAGTTTGACACGGG
>Ga0308419_1002908_pt1 | contig 10896 bp, 7 predicted proteins | sample HotsprSampleMS50_FD_203674 | JGI IMG/M metagenome (GOLD analysis project Ga0308419, IMG submission 203674) | Hot spring phototrophic mat microbial communities from Mushroom Spring, Yellowstone National Park, Wyoming, United States - 20090730_MS50 ... | reverse complement strand
GACGTCGGCGTCGGCGTGCGGGTTGGGGTGGACGTCGGCGTCGGCGTGCGGGTAGGGGTGGACGTCGGCGTCGGCGTGCGGGTAGGGGTGGACGTCGGCGTCGGCGGCTGGGTTGTCGGCGCGCTGGTCGGGGACGCTGTCGGCGTCGATGGAGACGGCGTGGGGGTCGGAGTGGCGCGCGGGCGCGTGGGGGTGGGCGTGGGCAGCGGCGTCGGGGACGGTGTCGGCGTCGCGGAGGGAGGAGGGTTCACGGGAGTCGCCGTGACGGTGACCATTCCCTGGGGCGTCGCCGTTGCGGTGGGGATGGGGACGAAGATCTGGGGGGGAACGACCACCACCGGCCCCAGAGGGGTCAGGATGCGGCGCAGGTCCCAGATAGGAGTCATAATCTCGGGGCGCAGGGGCTCTATCATCGGGAGGGGCGTTGCCACAGATTGGTCGGGGTCCATTTCGGAGGCCATGCCCGCCGCCACTTCCCACTCTCGCGGCAGGCGGATGGCAAACTCGGCGGAGAGGAGGATGCAGGCAAAACCGACCGCCAGGATCAGCGCGAAGATAGCCCACTCACTCCGTCCCCATCTCCGACCCGTCAGCGAGCGCTCTGTCATCCCGCTGACTCCCGTGAACGGTTGCTCTCTCGCGGTTCCGCCCGGAGCGGCAGGTAGATGCTGAACGTGCTCCCGGCGCCCGGCTCACTGACAACCCGAATCTGACCACCGTGGGCCTCCACGATGGCCCGGGTGACGTAGAGGCCCAGGCCCAGTCCCCGGACGGTATCGTCGCCGGTGGGGATGCCCCGGTAGAAGCGGGTGAACAGGTGTTTCTTGACCTCCGGCGGAATACCCACACCGGTATCGGCGACGTCCAGAACCAGCCAGTCATCCTGAACAGAAATCCGCAAGGTGACGGTGCCTCCTTCGGGGGTGTACTGGGAGGCGTTCCGGAGCAGGTTGATGATGGCCCAGCGCAGCCGCTCGGAATCGGCCATAACGGGCGGAAGGTGCTCGGGTATCTCGGTCCGGAAGGTCAGGCCGTTTCCTTCCATCCGGGGTTGCCACTCTCGGGCCAGTTCTTCCGCCAGCGACGCGATGGAGATGGGGCGCACGCGCAGGGCCAGGCGACCCCCCGCCTCCATTTCGGAGAAGTCCAGGAGGGTGCCGATCATGGCGATCAGTGCCTCGGTGTGATGGGCGATGGTCTGGAGGAACGATTTCTGCTGTTCGCTCAGTTGTCCCCCGGCGCCCGCCAGAAGCAGGTTACTGTATCCCCGGATGGCGGTCAGCGGTGTGCGGAGTTCGTGAGAGACGTGGGCGATAAAGGCGTCCTTCAACCGTTCCGCTTCCACTTCGGCGGTCACGTCCCGCAGGACGATGACGGTACCCAGACGTTGACCCTCTTCGTTGCGAACGATGGCAGAATGGGCACTGAGCACCTTGTTGCCGACCTGGAAGCGGCGGCTGTCTACCAGCCAGGGGTTGCTCGCGCTGTCGCCAGGTCTCGCGTCTGTGGCAGGGAGTTCCCTCAGGGGGCCCAGCATAAAATTGGAGGCCAGTTCGTCCAGGATATGTTCGGCTGCCGCATTCAGTGGAATGAAGTTCCCCCGGGCATCTTCCAGGACGACCCCGTCGCCGATGCTGGCGAGGATGGCCCTCAGTTGACCCAGCGTCTCCTCCAGCGCGTTGGTCCGTTCCAGAAGACGACCCGCCATCTCGTCAAAGGTGGTCGCCAGGACGCCGATTTCGTCCGTGCCGCGAATCCCTGTCCGATAGTGCAGGTCTCCTTCGGCGATGGCCTGAGAGGCGCTGACCAGATATTCCAGGGGGCGGGTGATTCGTTGGGCGATTAAGTAGCCGATGACAATGACGGCAGCGGTCATCAAAGCGAAGAGCAGGGCATAGACGTTGCGGCTGGTCGTCCCGGCCCGAACAATGAACTGGGCGGGCAGGGCAACGCCAAAAACGCCCAGGACGTCATTCCCGACCCGGAGAGGGCCTCGGGCCAGCCGGTACCAGCGCCCCCGAATCTGAACATTTTCGCCCAGGGTGACCTCATTGCTGTAGAGACATCGTTTGTACAGATCGGCGGGGATGGAGAGTTCGTCCAGCAACTGCGAGGCTTCCAGCGGCTGTGCAGGGATGGCAAAGGTGGTCCCAACTGCCCGACCACCGTCCAGATAGACGGTCACATCGGCCATAGAGGTGGATTTGAAGTAGACCAGCAGGGTATCCAGAGAAGTCCCGACGATAACCGCGCCTACCAGCCGATTATTCAGGGGAACAGGTATGGCAGTCAGATAGTAGTAGCGGCCGTCGGTAGGGTGCCGCGTCAGGCCGCGTCGGGGAGGGCCTGCCGGATCTCCCGCCTCCAGAAGCATCCGTACAATCTCGGGGGGGTGGAAGATATCCTGAGGAGTTCCGTAAGAGCTATCCAGACGGCGAAGGAGGTGCAGCATCTGGTGGCCATCGGCGTCCACAACGACCAGCAGTTCCGTTCCCAGGCCGGAGGCGACCGGAGAGGCCAGAGAGGCGGCTTTTTCCGCGCTTTCTTCCTGCAGGGCCTCGCCCAGGCCGCGGGTAAACGCGATAATCCGGGCCGCTTCCAGGTGCCTCATCTCGTAGCGGACCAGGTCGTCCGAGACGACCCGTCCTGCTTCCAGGAGATGGTTGGTCAACCGTTCATCCAGAGAGCCCGCGACCAGGTTGGTGACCACATAGGTGCCGATAACGGCGACCAGGATGGTGAGCACCAGGTATGGGAAAATTATCTTGCCGCGGATAGGAAAACTCAACGGCAGAAACCGTTGACTGCGGGGGCTGGGCGGTGGCCGATTCCCCGTCATGACTGCTTGCTCCTGATAGCGATGTTCACGGGTCCTCGCCCGCTTTCAGTATACTATCGTCTGTCCGGAAACAGGTTTCAGAAATGTTTCAGTTTGGGGACAATAGATGAAATTCTCTCTACCGCGCCAGCACGAAGGCCAGGTCGTTGACGTTGGTGCCGGTGGGCCCGGTGATGATAAGGTCGCCCAGAGCGGCGAAGAAAGGGTAGGCATCGTTGCGGGTCAGATGGTCAGCGGGGTCCAGCCCAAGAGCACGGGCGCGGGCGACGGTGCTTCCGTCTGCAAAGGCGCCGGCCGCGTCGGTGGGGCCGTCGGTGCCGTCGGTGGCCAGTGTGGCGACCAGAACATTCTCCCATCCCTCCAGCGCCAGGGCCGCTCCCAGCGCCACCTCCTGGTTGCGGCCGCCCCGGCCCGGCCCGCGCACTGTCACCGTGGTTTCGCCACCCAGGACCAGACAGGCCGGGAGGGGCAGAGGATGCCCGGTATGGGCTTCTTCCTTTGCCAGCGCGGCCAGCACCCGGCCCACTTCCCGCGCCTCTCCTTCCAGATATGTGGTCAGAAGGGCAGCATGGAATCCCAGCGCTCGTGCCCGCTCCACCGCCGCTTCCGCTGCTGTGCGGTTCTCGGCGACGATGACGGTGTGCACCCCTGCGAAAAGCCGGTCCCCGGGCTTGGGGGTCTCCGTTTCCTGGCCGCTCCGGCCCCGCTCCAGATGGCGGAGCACACTCGGTGGGACCTGGTCCAGCAGGTTGTACCGTTCCAGGACCGCCCAGGCGTCGGCGAAAGTGGTGGGGTCGGGCGCGCAGGGGCCGGAGCCGATGGCGTCCAGGGGGCTACCGATCACGTCGGAGAGGACGAGGACAGCGGCCCGCGCACCCTGTCGGGTGATGCGCTCCGCCAGCCGTCCACCCTTGACCTGGGAGAGGTGCTTGCGGACGGTGTTGATTTCCCCAATCGTCGCGCCGCTGCGCAGGAGGCTATCGGTGAGGGCCTGGAGGTCGGCCAGAGAGACGCCGGGGACGGGGGCCTCCATCAGCGCCGACGCGCCGCCGGAGATGAGCACCATGGCCAGGTCGCGCGGGGTCAGGGAATCCACCAGCGCCAGCATCCGGCGCGTCCCTCCCAGACTGGCCTCATCGGGGATGGGATGTCCGGCGGGATGGATGTGGATACGGGCCAGCGGCTGCGCGGGCTCATAGCCGTAGCGGACATTGACCCATCCGGTGGCGACCCGCTCGCTCAAAAGCGCTTCCACCGCTGACGCCATCCCGGCCCCGGCCTTGCCTGCCCCGATGACAATAACCCGGTCTATCCGGCTCAGGTCGTAGGGACAGTCGCCGACGAATAGGGTGGGCGGCTCCCAGCGCAGATGCCGCGCAACAGCCCGCACTGGGTTCACTGCCCCCAGCGCGGCCCAGATCAGTTCCATCGCGACGTCGCGGAGCATGCCGTCCACGAATGATCACGAATACACGAATGGACACGAATCACGAATCACGAATCACGTCTTCCGCTCCATCCGCTCCCATGTCTGGGTGGAGCCGATGTTCGGGTTGAAGTTGGGGTCGTCGGTCAGGATGTACTCGCCCAGGGGAGTGGCCCAGGCGTAGCGATAGCCGCCAGGCAATTCCACCCCCTGCCCGGCGAAGGGATCGTAGTACGCGTCCACCCCGCGAATGGTCTGGCTGAACTGCTCCGCCAGCCGGTCCATCGTCTCCTGCCGCCGGTAGTACGTGTCCATCATCATATCGCTGATCTGACTGCTGGTCTGGCTGATGATGCGGCTGATCTCCCCGACGTGGCGGATTTGCTGAATCTGATTCTGGATAAGGAACTGGCTGACCTGGAGGTATCGTCCGAACCACTCCGGGTTGAGGCGGAAGGAGCGCACGATGCTGTTAAACAGGTCTCCCAGACGGTCCAGGTGACCGGCCGGAGCACGGAAGGAGAAGAGGTACTCCACCATCCAGAAGATGGTCTGCACCATACCCATCATCGTGGGCATGCTGAATCCCGTGACCTCCACAACGCCGAAGATGTCTTCTTCCACTTCCTGCCCACCGATGCGGTAGCGGATGCGTACCCGGGCCCCGTCGGTCTGGACGGGGACGGAGGGGGCGGCGGGGCTCTGGGCCTGGAGGGCCCGAGGGAGGTCGGGCAGGTGTTCCTGGGCGACGATTTGCAGGCTGGGGGCTCCGCCCCGATAGCGGGGGATGACCAGTTCCCGCAGTGCCTGCAGGGCTGGCATAGGAGGCCAGACCTCGCTCCCAAAGTAGAGGCTGCCGATAGGGAACATCATCTGGACCATCGGGTTGTTGGTCCAGGTGCAGGAGATGTTGGGGAAGACCTCCAGGGCTTCCAGGCCCTGGGGGTTGTAGGCGCGGAAGGCAATCACAGCGGGCATTCCGGGGTTGTTCAGCAGCCAGTGGACGCCGCCCTCAAACTCCCATTCGGCGGGGATGAGGAAACGGAAGGCCTCCGTGCCGATTCCCTGCTGGTCTGTGCAGACGATGGTCTTGAGCCGCACACCCCAGGAGGAGGTGCCTGTGGCTTCGCCCTCTGGAGGCGCTTCCTGTCGTACCAGCGATGCGCCGCAGTAGGCGCAGGTCAGGCGGGGGCCGCTGGGCGGCAGCGGCGCCCCACATTGGGGGCAGTTATCGGAGATGGTCCGGGGCATAGGACCTCCTCTGGGAGGGCAGACCGTACGCGGTGATGCCCGCCCAGTAATGGGGGTGATCTGCGGCGGCTTTATGGCCACAAATCACCGGTTTTCAAACCAACGCTCGCTCCAGCGCCTCGGCGACTGACCGGACCGGGACCAGTTCCAGGCCCTCCGGGGCGGAGAAGGTTGCCCGGCGGACGGTGCGGGGTACCAGACAGCGCTTGAAGCCCAGGCGGGCCGCCTCCTTCAGTCGCGCGGCCATCTGCCCCACCGCCCGCACCTCTCCGGAGAGGCCCACTTCGCCGATGACGGCCAGGTCCGCCGCCACGGGGCGCTCCCGCAAACTGGAGCCGATGGCCACCGCCACTGCCAGGTCGGCGGCCGGCTCCTCTATCTGCAACCCGCCCACCACGTTGACGAAGACGTCCTGGTCAAAGAGCCGCAGGCCCACCCGCCGGGTCAGTACGGCAACGATCAGGAGCAGCCGGTACATGTCCACCCCGTTGGCGGTCCGGCGGGGGTGGCCGAAACTGGTGTGGCTGGTGAGGGCCTGAACCTCTACCAGTAGCGGCCGCGTCCCTTCCATCGTGACGGCGATGGCGGAGCCGGGCGCCTGGACCATCCGCTCCGCCAGGAACGCCTCCGAGGGGTTCTCCACCTCCACCAGTCCCTCCTCCCGCATCTCAAAGACGCCCACCTCCGAGGTGGCCCCGAAGCGGTTTTTCGTCGTCCGCAAGAGGCGGTAGGTGTGGAATGGGTCGCCCTCCAGATAGAGGACGGTGTCCACGATGTGCTCCAGGACCTTTGGGCCGGCGATGGCGCCCTCTTTGGTGACGTGGCCCACCAGAAAGACGACGACGCCGCTGGACTTGGCCCACCACTGCAGGCGGGCGGCGGCCTCCCGGACCTGGGTGACCGACCCCGCTGCCGAGGGAAGGTCCCCAGAGGTGACTGTCTGGATGGAGTCCACCACCATCATCACCGGGGAGAGGCGCTCGGCGTGGTGCAGGATGGCCTCCAGGACGGTCTCGGAGAGGACGTAGAGGCCGTCGGTGGGGACGCCCAGACGGTCGGCGCGCATCTTGATCTGCCGCGCCGACTCCTCGCCGGAGACGTAGAGCACCGGGCGCTTCAGCGTTGTGGCGACAATAGAGGAGACCTGCAGGAGCAGGGTGGATTTCCCGATGCCCGGCTCGCCGCCGATCAGGACCAGGGAGCCGGGGACCAGTCCGCCGCCCAGGACGCGGGAGAACTCCGCCAGCGGCAGGGAGAACCGCTCCAGTCCCTCCGCCCGCACCTCTCCCAGCAACTGGGGTTCACTGCGGATGACGGGGGGCGCGGCGGCGGTCACCCGCTCCTCGGCCACCTCCACCATGGTGTTCCACTCGCCGCAGCCGGGGCAGCGTCCCATCGGGCGGGGGCTGGTCCGCCCGCAGACCTGACAGACCCACTGGACGCGTGTTTTGCTCATGGGTTTCTCCAGCCGATTGCCCTTCCCCCGAGTTTAGCACTTTCGCCAGATGATAGGAATATATTTTTCATTGCGGCGGCAAGGCCGCCGCAATGAAAAATATAATAATTTTACACGCAACTCTTGCGGTTGCCCAGGGGGCAAGTCCAGGGGCAGGCGCAAGGCCTGCCCCTACACCAGCACCGTCTCTATCCGCTCCAACGCCCAGTCTATCTCTTCGCGGGTGATGACCAGGGGAGGGGCGAAGCGGATGGTGTGTTCGTGGGTTTCCTTGCACAGAATCCCCCGGTCCTTCAGCGCCTCGCAGTAGCGGCGGGCGCCGCCCGCCTCGGGGACCAGTTCCACGCCGATCAGGAGTCCCTTCCCCCGCACTTCCCGGACCAGCGGGCTCTCTATGCGGGCCAGACGTCCCAGGAAGTAACGGCCCAGTTCGTCCGCCCGCTCCGGCAACCGCTCCTCCACAATCACCCGCAGCGCCTCCCGGGCGACGGCGCAGGCCAGCGGATTCCCGCCGAAGGTGGAGCCGTGGTCGCCGGGGCGGAAGACCCCCAGCACTTCCCGCGAGGAGAGGACCGCCGAGACCGGGTAGAACCCACCGGAGAGGGCCTTGCCGATGACCAGGACGTCCGGCCGGACCCCCTCCCAGTCGCAGGCGAAGAGACGGCCCGTGCGGCCCAGGCCGGTCTGGATTTCGTCGGCGATGAAGAGAATGTTGTGGCGGGTGCAGATTTCCCGCACGGCCCGCAGGTACCCCTCCGGCGGGACGATGACGCCGCCCTCGCCCTGAATGGGCTCCACCAGAAAGGCGACGGTGTTGGGCGTGATGGCGGCCTCCAGTGCCTGCGGGTCCCCGTAGGGGATGACGACAAAGCCCGGAGTGAAGGGACCGAATCCCTCCCGGTACTGCGGCTCAGTGGAGAATCCGACAATGGTGATGGTCCGCCCATGGAAATTCCCCGCGCAGACGATGATTTCGGCCTGGTCGGCGGGGACGCCCTTGATGGTGTAGCCCCACTTGCGGGCTGCCTTCAGGGCCGTCTCCACCGCCTCGGCGCCGGAGTTCATCGGCAGGACCATTTCGTAGCCGGTCAGTTCGCAGAGTTCTTTTTCCAGAAAGGGCAACTGGTCGTTGCGGAAGGCGCGGGAGGTGAGGGTGACCCGTCCGGCCTGCTCCACCAGCGCCCGCAGGATACGGGGGTGGCAATGGCCCTGGTTGACAGCGGAGTAGGCACTCAGGCAGTCCAGATACCGGTTTCCCTCCACGTCCCACACCCACACGCCCTCCGCGCGGGTGATGACGACGTCCAGTGGCTTGTAGTTATGGGCTCCGTAGGTTTCTTCTAAGCGGATGTAGTCTTGGGTTCGCATAGTCATCTCCGGAAATTTGTTGCGGCGGCGAAGCCGCCGCAACAAATTGGTGATTTACCCCCACAACCCCTGAATAAACGCGTCGGGGTCAAAGGGGGCCAGGTCGTCCAGCCCCTCCCCGACGCCGACGAATCGGACAGGCAGGCCCAGTTCCCGGGCGATGGCGAAGACCATGCCGCCCCGCGCGGTGCTATCCAGTTTCGCCAGAATGACCCCCGTCACCTCCACCGCCTCCAGAAAGTGGCGGGCCTGGCTGAGGGCGTTCTGGCCCGTCGTCGCGTCCAGCACCAGCAGCGTCTCGTGGGGCGCGCCCTCCACCGACCGGGCCGCCACCCGCCGCACCTTCTTCAGTTCTTCCATCAGGTTATAGCGGGTGTGGAGCCGCCCGGCGGTATCCACGATGACCATGTCCATCCCCCGGCTGCGGGCGGCCTGCAGCGCGTCGTACACCACGGCGCCAGGGTCGCCCCCCTCCGGCCCGGAGACCACCGGACAGCCCGCCCGTTCGCCCCAGATGCGCAGTTGGTCCATCGCCGCCGCGCGGAAGGTGTCGGCGGCGGCCAGCAACACCTTCCGCCCCTCCTGGCGGTACCGGTAGCCCAGTTTGGCGATGCTGGTCGTCTTCCCCGAACCGTTCACCCCCACGATGAGGATCACATCCAGTGGGCGTCTGCCCAGGTTCAGCGGGGGTGGGGTGGGGAGGAGCGCGCGCAGTTCCTCATTCAGCGCGTCCCGCAGGCGGTCGGCCTGGAGGATGGCCTCATCCCGCGCGCGGCGGCGCAGTCGCTCCATCAGCACCAGCGTCGTCTCCACCCCCACGTCGGCCTGGATAAGGAGTTCCTCCAGTTCTTCCCAGACCTGAGGGGTGACCTCGCTGGCCCCTAACAGCGCGGCAATCCGGCTGAAGACCGCGTTGCGGGTTCGGGCCAGTCCTTGAAAAATGTTCTTCATTTCGCGTATCGCTTATCGTATATCGCTTAAAGAAGATTTTGCGGCGACGGCTTTGCCGCCACCGCAAACATCATCCCCCCGCCGTTGCGCGGGCAATATCCCCGCCAACCGTTCACCAACTCCCGGTTCCCCAACTCCCAGTTTACCATCTACCAGTGTCCCAACTCCCAGTTTACCATCTACCAGTGTCCCAACCCCCAGCCTACTGCTTCTCATATGGTTGCCCATCGGCGGCGGGCGGCACAGCCTCGCCCACCACCCCGGCCAGGACGATGATGGTCACCAGATACGGCGCCATCAGCAGGAACTGGGAGGGGATGGGCACCTGCAGGATGGCCAGTTTGGTCTGCAGCGCGTCGGCGAAGCCGAAGATGAGCGCCGCGCCGAAGGCCCCGAAGGGCATCCACTTGCCGAAAATCATCGCCGCCAGGCCGATGAAGCCCTTGCCCGCGGTCATCAGTTCGTCAAAGCGGCCCACCGACCCCAGAATAAGGAAGGCCCCGCCCAGCGCGGCGACCATTCCGCCGATGGTCACGTTCACGTAGCGGGTCTTGAAGACGTTGACCCCCAGTGTGTCGGCGGCGCGGGGATGTTCGCCCACGGCCCGCGTCCGCAGTCCCCAGCGGGTATGGAAGAGGACGACGTGGGCAACGACCAGCAGGACGTAAAGCAGATAGACCAGCAGGTTCTGCTCAAAGATGACTGGGCCGATGACGGGAATCCGGGAAAGGAGAGGGATGGGCACCGGTTGCAGAGTGCCCGTGTTGTTCAGTTGCTGGAAGTGGGACAGAATCCGGGCGCTGAGGAAACTGGTGATGCCGACCGCGAGGATGTTGATGGCTGTCCCGGCGATAATCTGGTTGACCTTGAAACGGACGGCCAGGACGGCCAGCAGGAGCCCCATCAGCGCGCCGGAAATCAGCGCGCAGACCAGACCGAAGGGCATGGATGCCCACGATGGCCACCCCCAGACGTTCAGCGCCAGACTGCCCATCAGGGTGGCCGTGAACGCGCCGGTCAGCATCATCCCCTCAATCCCGATGTTGATGACGGCGCACCGTTCGCAGATGACCCCGGATAGCCCCGCCAGTGCGATGGGGACGGCCCGCAGGAGGGCGCTGTTGAGCATGCCGGTCAGGTTGAAGGAGCGGCCCTGCGAGGCCCATGTGAGAAAGGCCCAGACGAAGAGTCCGGCGATGATCCCCAGGACCAGATTGACCCGCCGGAAGCCGCGCGCCAGTTGCCAGCCCCCCATGAAGGCGCAGACCAGCGCCAGGACGTAGAGCGTCGGCGCCGTCGGGAGAATCAGGTCCGGGACGGGTGCCGTCTGGGCCGCCGTGCCGAAGTTCAGGCCGAACGTGCTGGTCTGGCCCGCTGCGGCTACCCGGGCGAACAGCAGGTAGATCAGCAACCCGGTCCCGATGAAAATGAACCCGTAGGTTCGGGCCCGTCCGGGGGTAACACCCCCGCGAGCCGCAATGCGCTCCCAGGTAGAGGTTGTGGTGGCCATCGGTTATAGTTCCTCCAAAAGACTCTGAGGTGTCAGCCCAGCACATCCGCCAGGGCGGCTTCCCAGAAGAGTGCCTGGCCGTCCTGGAGGACCAC
>Ga0308419_1002901_pt1 | contig 10903 bp, 5 predicted proteins | sample HotsprSampleMS50_FD_203674 | JGI IMG/M metagenome (GOLD analysis project Ga0308419, IMG submission 203674) | Hot spring phototrophic mat microbial communities from Mushroom Spring, Yellowstone National Park, Wyoming, United States - 20090730_MS50 ... | reverse complement strand
GCGGCCCATCCGGCCCTGCCGGGCCCGTGCGGCCGTCGCTTCCGCCAGCCTGTACGACGGGCTGCTGCGGAAAACCCAAAAACATAGGTCCGATGGGGCTCCGCCAACGTTAGCTTGACAGTCACCCCGCTTGCCGGAGCTTTGACAGGTCGGCCCACGTATGTTATCCTAATGAATTGCTTATTGTATGAGGCGCAGTGGCTTAGGTGGGTCCGATTTCCTCTGAGAGTCAACCCTAGTCGACCTGTTGGCCGGTGATTCTCTGCGACACGCGACGTCCGAGGCAAGCCCCTGAACGGCGACGGCTCAGGGAGGGCCTTCAGTCTTTTGGCGGGAGGAGAGCCACCTCATGCCTCACGGCAGACAGAGGAAGAACTACGGGCGGATCAACGAAGTCCTCGAGATGCCGGACCTCATCGAGATTCAGAGGCGTTCCTACGAGTGGTTCCTCGGCGACGGCCTCCGCGAGATGTTCAATGATATCTCCCGCATCGAGGACTTCACGGGCAACCTCGTCCTGGAGTTCATCGAGCACCGCCTGGACGAGCCCAAGTACGACGTCGCCACCTGCCGTGAGCGCGACGTGACGTATGCCGCTCCGCTCAGGGTCAAGGTCCGCCTGATAAACCGCGAGACGGACGAGGTCAAGGAACAGGAAGTCTTCATGGGGGACTTCCCCCTGATGACGGACAAGGGCACCTTCATCATCAACGGGGCCGAGCGGGTCGTCGTCAGCCAGCTCGTCAGGTCCCCCGGCGCCTACTATTCCGAGCAGCTCGACCCTAACGGGAAGCGCCTCTTCTTCTGCACGCTCATCCCCAACCGCGGCGCCTGGCTGGAGTTCGAGACCGACTCCAACGACGTCATCTGGGCGCGGGTGGACCGCACCCGCAAGATACCCGTCACCGTCCTCCTGAGGGCCCTCGGCTACGGCACCGACGAGGAGATCATCAGGGTGATGGGCGACTCCGCCCCGATCCTGAACACGCTGGATAAAGACCCGTGTAAGAGCGAGGAAGAGGCCCTCGTCGAGATCTACAAGCGCCTCCGCCCCGGGGAGCCCCCGACCGTGGAGAGTGCGCGCAGTCTCCTCCAAGGACAATACTTCGAGGCCCGGAGGTACGACCTCGCCGCGGTCGGACGCTACAAGCTGAACAAGAAGCTCAGCCTCCAGCGCCGACTTCCCGGTACGGTCGCGCGGACCGAGGTCCGCGACGCCCAGGGCGAGGTCATCGTGGCGGCGGGTCAGGTCATCGACCGCAAAGCGGCAGAGCGCATCGAGGCGACGAGGCTCCATCAGCTCGAGGTCGAGACGGTGGACGGGGGCGTCGTCCGTGTCATCGGCAACAACCGGCCAGGGGAGGCCCCGCCCGAGCCCGAGAAGGTGAAGGTCCTCACTCGTGAGGACATCGTGGCGGTCGTCAACTACCTCTTGACCCTCCAGAAGGGTCTGGGCAACACCGACGACATCGACCATCTGGGCAACCGGCGCCTCCGGACGGTCGGCGAGCTCCTCCAGAACCAGTTCCGTACGGGCCTCAGCCGCATGGAGCGGGTCGTCAAGGAGCGCATGACCATCCAGGATGTGGACATCATCACCCCGCAGGCGCTCATAAACATCCGGCCGGTCGTCGCCGCCGTAAAGGAGTTCTTCGGCTCCAGCCAGCTCTCCCAGTTCATGGACCAGACGAACCCGCTGGCCGAGCTCACCCACAAGCGCCGGCTGAGTGCCCTCGGGCCGGGAGGCCTGACCCGCGAGAGGGCGGGGTTCGAGGTCCGGGATGTCCACGATTCGCACTACGGCCGGATGTGCCCCATCGAGACGCCCGAGGGCCCGAACATCGGCCTCATCGGTAACCTTTCCACCTACGCCCGGATCAACAAATACGGGTTCATCGAGACGCCCTACCGCCGGGTCGACAAGGAGCGCCGTCAGGTCACCAACGACATCGTCCACCTCACGGCCGACGACGAGGACGATGTCTATATCGCTCAGGCCAACGAGCCGCTGGTGGACGGTTGGTTCGTCAACCCCCGGCCGGTGTGCCGGCACCGCGGAGAGATCCTCCAGTGCCCGGCCGAGGACGTCGACTACATGGACGTCTCCCCCAAACAGGTCGTGTCCATCGCCTCGGCCCTCATTCCCTTCCTCGAGAACGATGACGCCGGTCGCGCCCTCATGGGTGCGAACATGCAGAGGCAGGCGGTCCCGCTCCTCGTGAGCGAGGCCCCCCTCGTCGGGACGGGCATCGAGGACCGGGTCGCCCGCGACTCCGGCGTCCTCGTCACCGCCCGCCGCCCCGGGGTGGTCACCCGCGTGACGGCCCGCGAGATCGTCGTCGACGTCGGGAACGGCGAGGTGGACACCTACCAACTCGTGAAGTTCGCCCGTTCGAACCAAGGCACGTGCATCAACCAGCGACCGGTCGTCCGCAAGGGAGACCGTGTCGAGCGCGGGACGCTGCTCGCCGACGGGCCCTCCACGGACCACGGGGAGTTGGCCCTCGGCCGGAACGTGCTGGTGGCCTTCCTGCCCTGGGAGGGCTACAACTTCGAGGACGCCATCCTCATCTCGGAGCGGCTGGTCCGGGACGACATCTTCACTTCGATCCACATCGAGGAGCACGAGTGCGACGCCCGCGAGACCAAGCTGGGCGCCGAGGAGATCACTCAGGACATACCCAACGTCGGCGAGGACCTCCTGAAGGACCTGGACGAGCGCGGCATCATCCGCGTCGGCGCGGAGGTCATGCCCGGCGACATCCTGGTCGGCAAGGTGACCCCGAAGGGGGAGACCGAACTCACGGCCGAGGAGAGGCTCCTGCGGGCCATCTTCGGCGAGAAAGCCCGGGAGGTCCGCGATACCTCGCTCCGGGTACCCCACGGGGAGAGCGGCATCGTCGTCGACGTGAAGGTCTTCTCCCGCAAGGACGGGGACGAGCTCGGCCCTGGCGTGAACCAATTGGTGCGCTGTTACGTCGCGCAGAAGCGGAAGATCTCCGAGGGTGACAAGATGGCCGGCCGTCACGGCAACAAGGGGGTCATCGCGAAGATCCTTCCGGACGAGGACATGCCCTTCCTCGAGGATGGGACCCCGGTCGACATCGTCCTCAACCCCCTTGGGGTCCCGTCGCGGATGAACATCGGCCAGATCCTCGAGACGCACCTGGGCTGGGCGGCTGCCAAGCTCGGCCTGGTCATCTCCAGCCCGGTCTTCGACGGTGCCAACGAACATGACGTCGAGGAGCTCCTGAAGCAGGCTGGGCTCCCGCCGGACGGCAAGGCCCGCCTGCGCGACGGCAGGACCGGCGAGTACTTCGACAGCCGGGTGACGGTGGGCTACGCCTACATGATGAAACTGGCCCACCTCGTGGACGACAAGATACACGCCCGGTCGACCGGCCCGTACTCGTTGGTCACCCAGCAGCCGCTGGGCGGCAAGGCCCAGTTCGGTGGCCAGCGGTTCGGCGAGATGGAGGTTTGGGCCCTGGAGGCCTACGGCGCCGCCTACACGCTGCAAGAGCTTCTCACCGTCAAGTCGGACGACGTCGTCGGCCGGGTGAAGACCTACGAGGCCATCGTCAAGGGGGATAACGTGCCCGAGCCGGGTGTCCCCGAGTCCTTCAAGGTCCTCATCAAGGAACTCCAGAGCCTGGCCCTCGACGTCAAGGTCCTCTCGGAGGACTCGCGGGAGATCGAGATCCGTGAGTCGGACGAGGATGTGGTGGAGCGGGCACGGGAGCTCGACCTCGACCTGATCGGCGAGGAAGAGGACGAAGCGACTCTCAGGCGGGCCGCCACGCGCCGGCGCGAGGCACGCCGCTTCCTGGCCGGGGCGGCCGACGAGGAGAGCGAACTGGACCTAGGGGCACCACTCATCCGGCTCTCCGATGCGCAGGCCCCCGAGCCTCCCCTCCGTGAGGCGGAGCCGACCGCCGAGGCGGACCTGGAGGAGAGAAGGCGTGCCCGTGCGTTCCTCCTGGGTGAGGCCGAGGAGGAAGCCCCCGGTGAGGAAGAACTCGAGCCGGTAGCGGCGGAGGAGCTCGAGGAAGAGGAGACGCCTCCCGCCGTGCGCCGGCGCGTCCCCGGTCGGCGGCCGGTGGCGGGCGAGGCCGGCCTGGCCGACGCCGGCGAGGACGAGCTCGGTGGCGGTGAGCTCTACGACGACGACCACGCCGAGGATGAGGGACTCGGAGAGGATGACGAAGAGGAGCTGGGCTACGGACCTCTTGAGGAGGACGAAGAAGACGACGAGGAGGCCGGTGGCCGGGTCCTGGACGAGGAATACGACCTCGATGTCGCGGAGGACGAGGAGGCTGAAGACTCCGATGACGGTCTGACCGGGCGCCGCCTGCTGCGGCGTCGGGCAACCCGGGACCGTCGGCGGCTCCTGCGCCCCCTCGAGTCCGACGAGGATGACGAGGCCGGCGACGACGAGGACTGAGGTGGTCTAGCCCCGGTCGCGACATCCCGGGCCGGGGCAGGCGAGGCTCGTGGGAACTCTGAAGTCTGCCGGAGGAGATAGCCCGTGCTGGACGTCAACAACTTCGACTCTCTGAAGATCGGCCTGGCTTCGCCGGAGCAGATCGTGCAGTGGTCGCGGGGAGAGGTCAAGAAGCCCGAGACCATCAACTACCGCACGCTCAAGCCCGAGCGCGACGGCCTCTTCTGCGAGCGCATCTTCGGCCCGCAGCGCGACTGGGAGTGCCACTGCGGCAAGTACAAGCGTATCCGGTACAAGGGCATCGTTTGCGACCGGTGCGGCGTCGAGGTGACGAGGTCCAAGGTGCGGCGCGAGCGCATGGGCCACATCAAGCTAGCCGCGCCCGTGTCGCACATCTGGTACTTCAAGGGCGTCCCGAGCCGCATGGGCCTGCTCCTCGACGTGTCACCCCGAGCGCTGGAGAAGGTGCTCTACTTCGCGGCCTACATCGTGACCGACCCCGGGGAGACCCCCCTCATGGCCCGCCAGGTGCTCTCCGAGCAAGAGTATCGCGAGGCCCGCGAGAAGTACGGTCAGGCCTTTAAAGCCGGCATGGGGGCGGAGGCGGTCAAGAAGCTCCTTGCCGACCTCGACCTGGATGAGATGGCCAAGGAGCTGCGCACGGAGATCCGGCAGACCTCCGGGCAGCGTCGGACAAAGGCCATGCGCCGGCTGGAGGTCGTCGAGGCCTTCCGGAAGTCCGGCAATCGTCCCGAGTGGATGATCCTTGACTACATCCCGGTCATCCCGCCGGACCTCAGACCCATGGTGCAGCTCGACGGCGGGCGGTTCGCCACCTCCGACCTGAACGACCTCTACCGGCGGGTCATCAACCGTAACAACCGCCTGAAGAGGCTCCTCGACCTCGGGGCCCCGGATATCATCGTCCGTAACGAGAAGCGCATGCTCCAGGAGGCCGTGGACGCCCTCATCGATAACGGACGCCGAGGCCGCCCCGTGACGGGTCCCGGCAACCGTCCGCTGAAGTCCCTGACCGACATGCTCAAGGGTAAGCAGGGGCGGTTCCGTCAGAACCTCCTCGGCAAGCGCGTGGACTACTCGGGGCGTTCCGTCATCGTCATCGGTCCCGAGCTCAAGCTCCACCAGTGCGGCCTACCCAAGGAGATGGCCTTGGAGCTGTTCAAGCCGTTCGTGATGAAGCGGCTGGTCAACCTGGGCTACGCTCACAACATCAAGAGCGCCAAGCGGATGGTCGACCGGATGAGGCCCGAGGTCTGGGACATCCTCGAGGAGGTCATCAAGGAGCACCCCGTCCTGCTCAACCGCGCTCCTACGCTGCACCGCCTCGGTATCCAGGCCTTCGAGCCGGTCCTCGTCGAGGGTCGGGCCATCAAGGTCCATCCCCTGGTCTGCACGGCGTACAACGCCGATTTCGACGGTGACCAGATGGCCGTCCACGTGCCGCTGTCCTCCGAAGCGCAGGCCGAGGCCCGCATCTTGATGTTGTCGGCCAACAACCTGCTCTCACCGAAGGACGGGTCGCCGGTAGTCACGCCTTCGAAGGACATGGTCCTCGGGATCTACTATCTCACTCTTGAGAAGCCCGAGCCCGAAGAGGATGAGTCGGGCCGGCGGTGCATCTACTCCGGGGCTGACGAGGCCATCATGGCCTACCAGCTCGGCTACCTCGGACTGCACCGGCCCATCACGGTGCTGTACGGAGGCCAGAAGCTCCGGACCACTGTGGGGCGTCTGATCCTCAACGAGAGCCTGCCGGAGGTGCTCCGCTTCGTCAACGAGGTGGTCGACCGTGACAAGCTGGCCGACATAGTCTCCCGTTGCTACCGCCTCTGTGGCCCGGCGGAGACGGCCCGCACGCTCGACCGCATCAAGGCCCTCGGTTTCAACTTCGCCACCCGAGCGGGGGCGACCATCGCCCTGACCGACCTGAAGGTGGAGGTCGACAAGGAAGCAATCCTCGCCCAAGCCGACGAGAGGGTGCGCGCGGTGGATGCCCAGTACAGGCAGGGTCTCATCAGCTGGGAAGAGCGGTACCGCGCGGTCATCTCCATCTGGAACGAGGCCAAGGACCAGGTCACGGAGAATCTAATGAAAGGCCTGGACCCCTTCAACCCTGTCTACATGATGGCCCACTCGGGCGCCCGCGGTAACGTGAGCCAGCTGTCCCAGCTCGCCGGCATGCGGGGCCTGATGGCCGACCCGTCCGGCCGGATCATCGAGCTGCCCATCCGGGCGAACTTCCGCGAGGGCCTCACCGTCCTGGAGTACTTCACCTCGACCCACGGGACGCGGAAGGGTCTGGCCGACACCGCCCTGCGCACGGCCGACTCCGGCTATCTGACAAGGCGGCTCGTGGACGTCTGCCAGGACGTCATCGTGCGCGAGTACGACTGCAAGACCACGAGCGGCATCACCATCTCGGAGATCCGGGAGGGCGGGGAGGTCATCGAGAGCCTGGGCGACCGCATCGTCGGACGCGTGGCCCTAGAGGACATCGTCCACCCCCGGACGGGCGAGGTCATCGTCCGCGCGAACGAAGAGATCGTCGAGGACGCTGCCGAACGGATCATCGAGGCGGGCATAGACAAAGTCCCGATCCGTTCGGTCCTCACCTGCCGCACCAAACACGGTGTCTGCAGCCTATGCTACGGCCGCGACCTGGCCACGGGGAGCATCGTCAACGCGGGTGAGAGTGTCGGGATCATCGCCGCGCAGTCCATCGGTGAGCCCGGGACGCAGCTCACCATGCGGACGTTCCACACGGGGGGCGTCGCCGGAGAGGATATCACCCACGGTCTGCCGCGCGTCGAGGAGCTCTTCGAGGCCAGGCGGCCTAAGGGCCAGGCCACCATCGCGGAGATCGGTGGAGTCGTACACATCTCCGAGAGCCGAGGCAAGCGCGAAGTCCAGATCGTCTCGCCCGACGGCGAGACCGTAGCCTACGCCATCCCGTTCGGGGCGCGGCTCAAGGTCCGGGACGGCGACACGGTCCAGCCGGGGGATGAGATCACCGAGGGCTCCGCAAACCCGCACGACATCCTACGGATCAAGGGAGTGCGCGGCGTCCAGCTGTACCTCTTGCACGAGGTCCAGAAGGTGTACCGGATGCAGGGCGTCGACATCAACGACAAGCACATCGAGACGGTCATCAGGCAGATGCTGCGGAAGGTGAGGGTCGAGGACCCCGGCGACTCAGACTTGCTCCCGGGCGGCCTCGTGGACGTCTTCGAGTTCGAGGAGGCCAACGAGCGGGTGGCCGCGGCCGGCGGCAGGCTGGCCCATGCGCGCCCCGTCCTGCTCGGCATCACCAAGGCCGCGCTGGCCACGGATTCCTTCCTCTCGGCGGCCTCATTCCAGGAGACCACGCGCGTCCTGACGGAGGCGGCCATCAAGGGCAAGCGGGACAGGCTGCTGGGTCTGAAGGAGAACGTCATCATCGGCAAGCTCATCCCGGCCGGCACCGGGATGGCCCGCTACCGGAACATCCGTATCCTCGCCGAGGACATCGAGGAGGAAGAGGCCGACCGGGCGCACCTCGCCTCCCGCGAGCAAGCAGCTCGGGCCGAGAGCGCGGCTGCTCTGGGGGCCCTCTCCTTCGCCGACCTGGAGGACGGGCAGGCCGGTGACGAGGAAGCCGAGGCGGGAGCGGGAGACCACGACGGTGACCCGGCCGGTCCCGGCGACTCGGCGGTGGACGGGCCGGAGTCTGCGGACGGCGTGAACCCGCTGCCACCCGGGGGAAGGCACTGAAGGTAGGCACTGTCACCGGCTACGTTTCGTTGACGCGGTCGGGGCCGGGTGCTAGAATACTCAAGTGTCTGCCTGGCACGGCCCGGTCCCGGTTGGACGATTGGGAGGCTGCGCGTTGTCCATCTACGACAGACTCGCGGCGGCCAAGACGCGGACCATCGGCACCAAGCAGACCCTGAAGGCCGTCCAGCGTGACCGCGCCGCAGTGGTCTACGTCGCGCGCGACGCCGAGGAGCACGTCGTCCGGGAGCTCCTGCGGCTCTGCCGGGAGAAGGGTGTCGAGGTCGTCTACGCCGATTCGATGCAGAAGCTGGGGCAGGCTTGCGGCATCCAGGTCGGGGCGGCCTCAGCGGGGATAATCGAAGAGTAGGGCCGAAGCGAGAAGCCGACCTCCCGGACGGCAGGGCCCTCCGGGAGGCGGAGTCTCCGGTCTTCGTGAGGAGGTGCGTGCTTGCCGACCATCAGTCAGCTCATCCGGTTGGGACGGGAGTCCAAGACCCGGAAGTCCAAGGCTCCGGACCTCCACGGCAACCCCCAGAAGCGCGGCGTCTGCACCGTGGTCAAGACGATGACCCCGAAGAAGCCGAACTCGGCGCTCCGGAAGGTTGCCCGCGTCAGGCTGACCAACGGCGAGGAGGTCTCGGCTTACATCCCGGGTGTAGGGCACAACCTCCAGGAGCACTCGGTGGTGCTGGTGCGGGGTGGCAGGGTGAAGGACCTGCCGGGTATCCGCTACCACATCATCCGCGGCACGCTCGACGCCGCCGGGGTCCAGGACCGGAGGCGCGGGCGTTCCAAGTACGGCGCCAAGCGGCCCAAGAAGTAGGAGGGAAAGATAAGTGCCCAGACGCGGACGGGCCCCGCGCCGGAAGATCGCCCCGGACCCGATCTACGGCAACGAGGCTCTGGCCAGGTTCACGAACAAGCTTATGTACGACGGCAAGAAGTCCCTGGCCCAGAAGATTGTGTACACGGCCATGGACCTCATCCGGGAGAGGACGGGGCGCGACCCCCTGGAGATCTTCCAGCTTGCGCTGAAGAACGTGGCCCCGGTCCTCGAGGTCAAGTCTCGGCGGGTCGGCGGTGCCACCTATCAGGTGCCCGTCGAGGTCCGGCCGGAGCGGCGTTCGTCGCTGGCGATGCGTTGGATCATCGACTATGCCCGGTCCCGCGGGGAGCGGAGCATGGCGGAGCGGCTCGCCGGCGAGCTCATGGACGCGGCCAACAACACCGGCAACGCCGTCAAGAAGAAGGAAGACACGCACCGGATGGCCGAGGCCAACAAGGCCTTCGCGCACTACCGCTGGTAAGGCGGGGTTGGACGGTAAGTCGAGGTTAGAGACGTCGGTCCACGGGAAGGAGGTCAGGCGAGAGTGCCCAGAGAGCATCCTCTGGAAGCGACCCGGAACATCGGTATCGTCGCCCACATAGACGCGGGCAAGACCACGACGACGGAGCGCATCCTCTTCTATACCGGCCGTGTCCACCGTATGGGCGAGGTGCACGACGGCGCGGCCACGATGGACTGGATGGTCCAGGAGCGCGAGCGCGGTATCACCATCACCTCGGCGGCGACCGCGTGCGACTGGAAGGGTTTTCGTATCAACATTATTGATACGCCAGGACACGTAGACTTCACAATCGAGGTCGAGCGGTCTCTCAGGGTCCTCGACGGGGCGGTCGTCATCTTCTGCGGGAAGGGCGGAGTCCAGCCTCAGTCGGAGACGGTGTGGAGGCAAGCCGAGAAGTACCACGTGCCGCGGATTGCTTACGTCAACAAGATGGACACCGTCGGGGCCGACTTCCTCGGGGTCTGCGAGCAGATGAGGACCAAGCTCGGTTGCCGACCCGTCCCCGTCCAGCTGCCCGCCGGCTCGGAGGACTCCTTCCGCGGGGTGATCGACCTCTTGAGCGGCCGGGCCGTGTACTGGCTGGACGAGCTCGGCACGGAGCTGGCCACCGAAGACCCTCCGCCCGAGATGGCCGACGCCATCCGGCGACATCGGGAGGACCTCCTCGAGGCCGCGGCGGAGTACGACGACGAGCTCATGGCCCTTTACCTCGAGGGCAAGGAGATACCGGTCGAGATTGTCCGGCGGGCCATCCGTCGGGGGACCCTGGCGGCCCGGATAGTCCCAGTCCTGTGCGGGGCCTCCTACCGGAACAGAGGCGTCCAGCCTCTGCTGGACGCGGTCGTGGATTACCTCCCCTCACCGGTCGACCTGCCGCCGATGGAGGGCATGGTCCCCTCCACGGGGGAGAAGACCGTGCGACACCCGAGCGACGACGAACCCACTTCGGCGCTGGCCTTCAAGATCCAGTCGGATCCCTACGTTGGCCGGCTGACCTATCTGCGCATCTACTCGGGAGTTGTGAAGACCGGACACGTCTTGCTCAACGCTTCGCGGGGGGTCCGGGAGCGGATCGGACGTCTCCTCCGGATGCACGCGGACCACCGCGAGGAGGTCGAGGAGGCCCGCACCGGGGACATCGTCGCCGTGGTCGGGCTCAAGCAGGCCCGCACCGGGGACACCCTGTGCCGGCTGGACAAGCCGATAATCTTCGAACCCATGCATTTCGCCGAGCCGGTCATCCAGGTCGCCATCGAGCCCAAGACGAAGGCCGACCAGGACAAGCTGGGACTCTCGCTGGCCCGCCTCACCGAAGAGGACCCGACGTTCAAGTTCT
>Ga0308419_1002899_pt1 | contig 10903 bp, 9 predicted proteins | sample HotsprSampleMS50_FD_203674 | JGI IMG/M metagenome (GOLD analysis project Ga0308419, IMG submission 203674) | Hot spring phototrophic mat microbial communities from Mushroom Spring, Yellowstone National Park, Wyoming, United States - 20090730_MS50 ... | reverse complement strand
TTTGCTACTAATATTTTCACGGCTACTCATGTGCATATCAATGAAATATACTTTTGCCATAGCAACCTCTTGTTTTTAATTTCAGTAATTATTTATAGAATTAGCTAAATTGTCAATAATACTTTTCAATTACTTATTATAACTTATAACTATTACACAAAAAATTATAGTAGCCGATAGTAACTATATAATAAATTTATGACATGTTATATTAATTTTCTTGCAATATTATAGCTTATATATATTGTTTTACAAGATTGTAATCTTGAGGTGAACGCATTGGAAGGATTGGAGCAAAAATCCCAGTATTTTTGTAAGCCTGCTAACTACAAAGAAGCTCTTAAAATGGGCCAGGATGTTTATATCCAATTTTCTCTTTTAACACCTGAAATAGAATCTATAATAATACGAATGCTTAGCGTTTACCTTGCCCAGCTTGACCTCCTTTATTTAAAGGACATGTTTATTAATATCATTAAAGAATTAGTTAACAATGCAATTAAAGCAAATGCAAAAAGACTTTATTTTAAACAAAAAAATTTAGATATCAATAAAAAAGAAGACTACCGGTCTGGAATGGAAACTTTTAAAGAGGATGTCTTTGTAGAAAACCCCGAATTCCTTGAACAGTTGGGCCAATCAAATTTCATTGTTAGGGTCTTTTTTTCCATTACTGGTGACACTCACAAAATACATGTCATTAATAACGTTCCCATCATCACCGAAGAAATGAATAAAATTAATGCCCGTGTAAAAAAGGCCTATACGTATACAGATATTTCTGATGCTTTTGATGATATCCTTGATGATTCAGAAGGTGCAGGACTGGGTTTAATTATTGCACTCATGCTTATGAAGAATGCAGGATTTCCACCGGAATCATTCAACATTTCCACAAATGGCAAAGTTACAAGTGCCTCAATTAATATTGACGAAAGCTTTAGAAATATGGACTTAAAAGTTAAGATGGCACAGGAAATAATTAACGAAGTTGAATCATTGCCATCATTTCCTCAAAATATATTAGAAATACAAAGGTTATGTGCAAACCCTGAATCAACTATCAAAGCTTTAGCAGATAGCATCAAGCGTGACCCGGGGCTTGTAACTGCAATATTAAAATTAGCCAATTCTGCAGGATATATCACTTCAAAGCGGGTTGAAACAATAGAAGAAGCGGTAAAGATTATAGGTACTAAAGGAATCAATACCCTGCTTGTTGCAAGTGGTGTGCAGAAAATACTGGATTCCCGTTATAAAAAATTTGAAACAATATGGAACAATTCATATAAAACTGCTTTTTACGCACAATTTATAGCAATGAAATATCATAAGGAAAAGCTATCCGAGTTTGCCTACCTGGCATCTTTACTGGCTGATATAGGCCTTATGGTGCTTCTTTCCATAAAACCAGATGACATACAAAAGATACGCGATATAGTGGGGTTAAAACAACTGGAAAACATTTCCTTACTTGAAGAAATATCTCTTGGTGTAAGCCATAGTACACTGGGAAGCATGATATGCCAGAAATGGAAATTTAACGATGCATTAGTCAAAGCAATAGAATTTCATCACAGGCCTCATTTAGCCCCTCCACCATACCGGGATTTAATCTATATTGTTTATTTAGCGTATGTTTTCAGCAGTATTGAAACAAAGAATTTCAGATTTGAAATAGCTGACGAAGACTGTCTTGACTATTTTAAGCTGAATAATAAACCTGACTTTGAACAGCTTCATGAATTGACAAAAGCAAAATACGACGAGTATATTAAAACAAATCAACAGACAGCACAATAATGTTTATTTTTTCAAAGGGAGCTTATCATGTATTTTCAGGATCTTATTGCTAATCTTAATAGCTATTGGGCAAAACAGGGATGTATAATTGCACAAGGGTATGACATTGAAGTTGGTGCTGGCACATTCAATCCTGCAACATTTCTACGTGTTTTGGGACCTGAACCTTGGAATGTTGCATATGTGGAACCATCACGTCGGCCAACTGATGGACGATACGGCGATAACCCAAATAGATTGCAGCATTATTACCAATATCAGGTCATTATGAAACCATCCCCTCTTAACATCCAGGAACTGTATCTAGATTCATTGCGCAATCTGGGAATTAAATTAGAAGAGCATGATGTACGGTTTGTTGAAGATGATTGGGAATCACCAACTCTAGGAGCTTCAGGGTTAGGCTGGGAAGTATGGCTTGACGGCATGGAAATCACCCAATTTACCTATTTTCAGCAGTGTGGCAGTGTGGAGTTAGACCCCATACCCGTTGAAATAACCTATGGGCTTGAACGTATATGCATGTATATTCAGGGCGTAGAAAGTGTTTTTGATATACAATGGAATGAAACATTGACATATCGTGATGTGCATCACCGAAGTGAGTTTGAATTTTCGCATTACAATTTCAACATAGCTGATATTGATTTACATTTTAAACTATTTGATCTTTATGAAAAAGAGTGCCTTAAGATATTAGATTACGAACAGGTTCAGGTTGTACTGCCTGCATATGATTATGTATTAAAATGTTCTCATGTTTTTAATATCCTGGATGCACGGGGAGCCATTTCAGTAACTGAGCGTGTTGGATATATTGCCCGTGTCAGAAATTTAGCACGCCGTTGCGCCGAACGATATATAGCAATACGTGAATCAATGGGTTTCCCATTGTGCAAAAAAGCGCAATTTGAGAATGTTTAATGGATTATTTTGAAAATCTGAAAAAATATTTAAATTCTTATGATCGATTTCTCATATCCACTCATGAAAGCCCTGATCCTGATGGTTTAGGTGCAGAAATAGCTTTTAAAGAATTGTTATTAAAGATTGGGAAACATGCGATAATTTTCAATTCTGACCCTACTCCCTCAAAATTTAGTTTTATTGATCCAGAAAATGAAATAATAATATTTAACGAAAACAATACTATACACAACTTAACTGATTATGCAGTGTTTGTGTTGGACACAAACGACTTTGATAACATAGGGAAAGCTTATCATTACATAAAAAATACAATCAAGGATGTATTCATCATTGACCACCACGAAGGTGGCAAAGATAAAATGGAATCAAATTTCATCAAAGTTGAAGCCTCATCAACATCAGAAATAATTGGCAATACTTTACAGCACTTTGGCATAATTCCCTCATTTAAAGCTGCACAAGCGTTATATGCTGGTATTGTGTTTGATACAGGGTGTTTCAAATATCCTAAAACTTCGCCTGTTACATTTGTATTGGCCGCTCAATTGGTAACATTGGGTGTAAAACCATATGAAATATATCAGCAGATTTATGAAAACAACTCACTGGAAGTATTCAGATTGCGAGCACTGATGCTTTCTACCATGGAAGTCCATTTTGGTGGAAAACTCATACTGATGAAGTTGACACCTGATATGATTAAAGAAACCAATGCGCCATTTGCAGAGGGTGAAGTAAATATTAATCTACCTTTATCAATTCAAGGTGTTGTGGCAAGTGTTCTTGTAAAACAGGATATTGGTGGGCCAGTCAAAGTCAGTATGCGCACAAAAGGCAATTTAGATGTTGCTGAAATTGCTATTGCAAATGGAGGCGGTGGGCATAAAAACGCAGCAGGTTATAAATCCCCTTATGATTTTGAAACCACAAGAGTAAAAGTATTGGAAGAGATGTCACGCTTTTTCAAATAAATTGTGTATAAGTAGTAGTTTCCCACTATTAGTTTTGTGCATTTATAGCAAGCCCATGATAGATTCAATCAATCCCAAAACATCTTGATCTTTTTTCAGCAAAGGGTGTAACGGCTTATTCTTTTTTACCTCAAAGACAACGTTAATACTATCTCCCTCTAAGTATGCTGGAACTTCAACTTTAATACCATAGGCATAAAGTTTTTTCTTAATATCATCAATTCGGTTCATATATTCTTTATACTCTGGATAACGAATTGAATATATACAATCATAGATATCATCATCGGTTATACTTTCTTTTGTTAACAGTAAAGCTATGCTATCATCAAGGAGTTTATCTTTCCCCATTCGACAAATATCCTCGATCATGACAACTATGCTGTTAAAATAATTTACCCTAAGTTGGCATGCAGAAATTATTTTCTCTAATAAATTAATTGAGGATTGAGATAATCGCAATATTGGCATAATAAATTTTGGAGAAATTGACCTGGAATCAATGTATTGTATAATCACTTGTGGCAATCCAATTATTGATCTGATATTCTTTAATTCAATTAATGAAGAAGGTAGCGATAGTTCCCGCGCTATTGCTATAACAAGTTTTTTGTCAGCATTAAAATAATCATATAGTACATATAAACTCTTAATTTTACCAATAGTCCCTAATGCATTATTATACAATTTTACTCTTACTATCTGTAAAAAATCTTCCAGGTTAAATTCATTGATAATCATTGCCGGGACATTGTTTAAGTGTGCTTCACCTGCTACTATAAGCCTGTTATGTCCATATATAGGCATGTGCTGTCCATTTTGCTTTAAAAGCAGCACAGGTTCAATGATTCCATATTCTAATACTGACCTGACTAATTCTTTGGGCAACGGTTTTGAAATTTTAAAATAATTGTTATCACATTGAATTGCATCTAGCTGTATCAACACCACATTACTCTTAGGGAAAATCATTATACAAGGCCTCGCAATAATTTAGAAATTTCTTCAGGATAAATGACTGTAACCTTAGAAAGTTTTTTTAAACTTTCTTTGGCTGGCTGAGTAAGGTCAGCAGTGGTAATAAATATACCCTGTTGTGCTTTTATATCATTAATGGCCTGTGCAAAATTTCGCAATGTTATTTCACCAACATTTGTTTTAGTCCATCGCCTAACCCAAACCAAAACTTTATCCTTTGTTTCAGGATTAATTGCCAAAAAATCAACACCGTCAGCTTCACGATATGTTTGTAATATCTGATCAACCTTAAAACCCATTTTTGATACCAGCCTGTTGGAAATAATCCTGAAATTTTCTGTATCTAAAGAAACGTACCTTTCCATGATATCATCAGAAGTACTCAGTGTCTTCCCGTCATCATAACTTATTTTAGTGGTAACAACGATATCCTTTAAATTATATTTTTTTGTGCTTTTTAAACCACACATTTCCCATAATAAATTTTGTGGGAATGCATCATCCATCCATACTGTGATAGTTTCCATAACAGATGCTGATTCTTCTTTGCTGAATTTATCAACCTCCATCTCTCGGCGTAATTGTGTTACAAGATATTGTATATTTCTGTAGTTTCTATCTTTGCGGTAAAGCTCATTCCATGATTCATATGCTAAAGAAGTCTGTTCATTTTTTAAATATGCATATCCCAGATCATATAATGCCAAAAGTTCTGCATCATCATTTGCATTCTTCCGTGCAATATCCAGTAAATCCTGAAACAGTTGTATTCCTTCTTCATGCTTTTTCAGGCGCATCAGCATAAATGCCTGAAATCTTTTTGCCATATATAATACATCAGGATCCTGAGCTGTATCCGCAATTTTTGAAATATATACCAAAGCCTGGCGATAATCACGTTTACGATTACATGCAAATGCGGCACCTATGTGGGCAATCTCTGATTGCGGTTTTATCTGCACTGCTAATTTAAAATTATCGATAGCATCCTGTATACGCATATTCTGATAATAACATATGCCTGCACCAAAGAATATTTCATAACTGTCATTTTTAAGTTTTAATAACCTGTCAAAATAACGCTGTGCTATATCAAACTCTTCCTGGCCAAGGCAAATGAACGCAATATGGTATAAAGACTCAATATCTGCAGGATAGTTTTTAAGAATGTCCATATATGTCTGAAATGCTTTTTCAACCTCATCACGCATATAATATGATTTAGCTAATTTCTTCTGCACCAAAAGCTGATCAACTTCATAATTGAATTTCCCAATTTCAAGTACCTTTTCAAAATGGATTACCGCCTGGTCAATCTCTCCAACAGCCAGATACAGGTCAGCTAAGCGATAGTGGACAACAAAATCATCAGGATATTCATCAATTACTTTTTTATATTCAAGTATTGCATCAAGAAGTTGATTCTGCTCAATCAGTTGCTGAGCTTTATATAAAGGGCTAAATTTAGGACGTATGTATATCAAATAATACAAGAACCCACTGAAGATAAATAACGATATGAGGATATAAGTAATCATCCTATAATTTCCATTTTAATAATATTTATATATGCCATTAATTTATTATCGTAATTATCGGAACTATCGCTTAAACCTAAGTTCTGAAGGCCAGCCATTAATACACCATGATTTTTCTGTTTCATATTTAACAATAAAATCATCAGCTTTCTTTATTTTTGCTTTAAAGGGAAGATTAATTAAAATATCATGGGGGATAAAACGGGGAACATCAGTAAACTGTATAACAAACTCATCGGAAGTAGAAGTTGACACAAAACTTAAATTACCAAACCGTGAAGGTGCATTAGTTATCACAATTTGAGTATCGCCAAACCACTCCTCAACCGGAACCGGGAATAATTCCAACCGTTCAGGGTGATCAATAAAACATATATTACGAATAGCCTGAAACAATAATGATACTGCAACTATTGATATTGGTTCTTTAACAATTGCATGACCCGATACAGGATCAAGAAAATCAGGCATAAATTTTCGTTTTTTACATAGCGTGATAATGGCGTGTATTATGTCAACTGCCCGCTTATCATGAGTATATAGCATGCTATTAGCAAGGCTAAGAGAACTAATAACATCAATACCGCTAATAATTGTATTATACAATGGCAACCCTTTCCCTGCATTAATAATATCATCTATAATCCTCTGTGTTGCATATTTACGTGTGATATGAACTATATATGGATATAAAAATGATGAATACAGTAAAATCCTGTTATTGGATGTATTAATAGTATTTGTGAATTCCAGGCTTTCTTTTAATGATATCTTTTGCTTACGTAATGGTTTGCCATGCTTTGGCAGCCATTCAATAAGCTTTTCTTCTTCTTTGCTTGCTTCCTGTGATATATGAAATAAAACACTCACGACGGAAGCTTCAAGTTTATTAGCTTCCTCTAAAAATTTAGTTTCATCACCAAAGAGCCCCAATGATCTTGACATAAATGCTAAATTTTCCAGAGCTGAAATAATGACCGGAACATGCCATGCATGGTGGCTTGCAGTTTCATCTAAATGATCAAGTAGAATATACTTCTTTATGTTTTTTAATTCTTTGCAAAATTGTAAAATATTTTGTGCGTAACTCCTGCAAACAGGATAATTATTCTGTAAAAATGATGTATCTTTAACAATCCTGTAATAATCCCCCAGAATATTACAGGTATATGCAGCAGATACTATGCTTTCTAAATCATCTTTAATTTTTATATTTTTCAAGATATTATTAATGATCGATAGTGACTGTTGAAAATGGCCCATTCTATTCAATGCCATTGTTGTAAAATAATAACGGGCAACATCTTGTTTCTGGTTATTATGAATTTCGATATTAGCAGCTTCTACCAGCGCTGAAAATTTGCAAAAATTTATCCATTCATTTATTATATTCTTCCCAACTGTTATTCCTATCCCTTCCTTCATCCTTAGATCAATATAGTTGGTATATTCATTTTGTGTTGATTTAATAATTACCTTTGGAACTGAAATTTTAGAGTCTTTATTTACAGCAACCCGCACAGCTATTTCATGCTCTTTATTGCTTATATCATAAACAAACGCCATGGTAGCCATGCCTGCATTACTGGTAACCTTATGTTTATATTCTTTCCTTTTAAAATCAATGTCACCATAAATTTCATTGCCCGTAAGAACATAATCAGGTTTAATCAGCAAAGCACTATGATACTCATTATTAATTCGTATGAAATTATTCTTAGCAAGTTCTATTGAATCCAGACCTGATAATGTTTCAGTTGTATACGGCCTTATGGTTACAATAAAATATGCTTTATTTTTCTTTTTATAATGTACGTTATTAACGACAACCGCTTCATCAATATTTGTATGAGTAATATAAACCGATTGCCTATAAGCAAAATCTGGATGGTTATACGTAGTCTTTACCACACCATTATCAATTTCCTGCTTGATATAAGTGTCATTGTGAAATTGTATAAAAGAATTATCTACATACATCCAGAATTCTAAAGACCATGATGACCATGCTGGATGAACCATACCAGAAGGGTCAATTCGAATTGAACCACTGCTTAAAAAACTATTAATGGTATACCAGGTTCGGCAATGATTATTATATAAAAAAAAGGGGAGTGACTGTATTCGCTCATTAACTGTATTAACATATCGGCCTATCCAGTAAGGCCATGCAAAATAATTATATTTTTGGTAAATTGCAAAATTCTTCATACCTTCGGTTATCTCCGAAGGTATGGATAGCGGGTTATATTCTTTATTTCCAGATATTGAGTCTACAAGAGAATTTTTTTTAGAATCCTCAGGCTTAGTCAAAGGGAACAACATAACCATTATTTAAAAGAAGCAATGGCTTCTTCTTCAGTATCATATATTTCAAACATATCCATAAGCTCAACAACTTCAAATATCTTTTTCACAGCGCTATTCATATTACAAAGCTTTAATTTTCGATTTGATTCTTTTAAAATCCGCATAGTGGAAACAAATATTCGCAAACCACTACTACTCATATATTCAACACCTGAAAGATTTAATAATAAATGAGCATTTGGCTCGTCTTTAATTAGTTTATTTATTTCTTTCTCAATATCAGCTGAAAGATGCACATCTAAACGCCCCTGCAGATATACTACAACAACATTGCCAACTTTTTTCGTTTGAAGATTCATTATGCCCTCCTGATTATAAAATTAAATACTGGCTTTACTCTAATGTTAAATAAAAACAATTTTTATTATAATAATTTATTTTACACATATACTATCTCATTTAACAGCTAATAGAAAAGTTTTCATAACATTAAAAAAATTATTATATGCTCCATCTAACCAGAAATATCTTACATTATAAATATTAAAAAAGCAAGCAATTTATAATACAATACTATTCCTGCCCCATCTTTGCCTGTCTTCTTGTTATCATTAAACCAAAACCAACAAATAAAAACAATACAAGAAACAAAACTCCACATATTGTCATAATACGATGGTCGTATGTGAGACCATTTACAAGAAGAACTGGTGCTGATACTAAAGGAAAAAGGATTCCATTATAATATATCATTCCACGATATTTTAAAGGGTCAAACAAAGGAAGAATCATACTTAATCCAGCTACAGCCAGAATTAATGCAAATACTCGTGAAAAATGATATAACGGTGAGGTAAAAGTATCATATTTAATTAAATTATACCAATCAGGGTTAACCTCTATCCCAAAAATATTTGCAAACAATATTGGGCTGAATCCATATAATATGCCAATGATAATATACAAAATTCCTGTTACTAAAACTCCAAACTGTAATATGTTTGTAGCTTTTGATCTCATTTAACCCCCTACTATTTTTATCATGATATTATCAAAACTTTCTTTATTATCAAATGACTTTACAATAAGGTCATCAATTGACGATACCTCTGGTATTTGCAAAGAAATCTCTTTATCACAAACAGGCCCATTATCGCAAGCATATAAATAGTAATAGGGGAGAAAATCAACAAATTTTCTAAAAATCCCCAAAACTTTACTTTTCAATGAAAGAGGATTGAATAATGTATTAATGCTAATATACGATATGTGTTGTATATGTGTACGCAATAACGTTTCAGGCATACTGGGATATAATGGATATGATGCATAATATTCTTCCTTGTTTATACTCACTCCTTCAAACATTGGCAGGAAAGCTATAGAAGCTGCAACAATATCACGCATATCTCCAGTAGAAAACATTCTTGCTGAATTATTAGAAATAAGCATTGTATAAGGCATAATATGGTAATATTCAAGCCGCTGCGTATCACATAATGAAGATGAAAAAGATTTTAAAGGATCATTTTTAAATAGATATTTATCAGGAAATGAAACATCAAGCATTGAATGCAATTTGTCATCAGAAAAATAACTTAACAGCAACTTTTTATATTCCTTTAAGGAATCTGAATGCATGAATGCAATCAATAATGCATAAGGAATTCCAGTGGTATAAATTATATCAGGAGTATTGTCAGAATCCCTCAGTGTTTCAAAAAAACCTGCATAAAAAAGCGTTTCATACATCCCCGATGCAAGAACAAGAGCTTTCCTATCAGATAAAATTTCACGGAAAAGCAGATCATGCTGCGATTTTGTTCTCAAGATAGCTTGAAAAACTGTTTCATCAGACTGAACGGAAATGGTGTCAAAATCTTTGTGGGAATTAGCAACTTTAGTTGTCTTTTCAAAATGCCTGTTAACCACATGTATTACCTGCTGCCCCTGAGTTAACAGTGAATCATCTATAGCCTGAAGTTTTGGTAACGATTTATTATTAATAATTTCAATCAAGATATCGGTATTATAAAATATTGTATCGCGTAGAGGTATATCAATATTTGAGCAATCAATAACAATATACGAATATTCAAAAGAAAGATAGAATAACAGTGGGTTTATAATGTCGGGATTTATTCTGACCCTGGAACCAAAAGCAACATTGAGAATATCTAATGTTTCTGATATTTTTTCTATTCTTTGCTCAATAAATTTTGGGCCTGTTACTTCATCCGGGCTTTTTTGAGACAGCGGTGGCAATAATTGTTTGCCACACATGTCAAAAACAGACATTCCATCGTAAGATGCATCCAGCAAAACGGTTTTTTTATTAAACGATGATAAAGTTGCTGCTATTAATGCTAATGT
>Ga0308419_1002889_pt1 | contig 10924 bp, 10 predicted proteins | sample HotsprSampleMS50_FD_203674 | JGI IMG/M metagenome (GOLD analysis project Ga0308419, IMG submission 203674) | Hot spring phototrophic mat microbial communities from Mushroom Spring, Yellowstone National Park, Wyoming, United States - 20090730_MS50 ... | reverse complement strand
CCCTGCCTGGGAAGGTACAGCGCCGCGGAGGCGCCCGTCGCGGCCAACCCCGTACTTATGGAAGTTCCAGCGCGGTGGCCCCGCCTGAGCGGCGGCCCAGCGGAAGAAGGGATGCGCTTCCAGTCCGGTGACGGTCTGGGGACTGGCCATCGGAAAGGTGACGCCGTGGTCGGTGCGGCAGACGGTTGCGATCCGGGCATGGGTCTCCGCCTCCTGGCGGAAGTCGTTGGATGGGACACCCAGTACACGCAGGCCCTGAGGACGGAACACCTGAGAGAGTCGATCCATCGTCTCGAACTGCCGGGTGAAGCCGCAGAACGACACGGTGTTGGCGACGAGCAGGACAGATCCGCGCCATACCGAGAGCGAGATCTCCGGCTCTCCCTCCTCGACGGCGGGAAAGCGGAAGTCCTACGCGACGCCGCCAGATCCAGGAGCCGCGCGTAGCGGGCAGGCCATGAGAAGGAGGGCGGTCGAAGCGCAGGCGAGGGCGACGGCGTGGCGGATAAGGGGCATGGGAAGAGACGTCCCTGTCGGGTGACTTGGGCAGACGATTTGGCCCAGTCTCGGTCGATCGTCCAGGTTGTTTGACTCGGTCCATTGTTCCTTCTTCGTTGGCGGCGAGTTGCCGACGGCGCCTCTCTTCGGAAAGGGAACGCAGCGCGGGGGGCGAGCTGATCCGAGGGAACAAGCGGTGTCTGACCGTCTCCGCCTGGCGCTCATCCAAGTCGAGCTCTCCGTCGGTGCCGTCAATGACAACCTCCAGCGCGTCCTGTCCTTCCACGCAGAGGCCCAGCGACGCCGACCTGCTCGTGCTGCCAAAGGGCATGCTCTCGGGCCATCCGCCGCAGGATCTTGTGCTGCGCCCAATCTTCGCCCCCGCGCCGAGGCCGCGCTCGGGGGCCTTGGCAGCACGGAGGCGTGGATCTTGTCCGGCGGCGTTGGTGGGGCTGCCGATCCGCGGCCCCGGCCGCCCCCATAACGCAGGACGGGTCCCAGAACTTCTGGATTCGGCCGCAAGAAGCCGCCCTCCGGCGCCAAGAGGTCGCATGTAACGCCGAGCGTCAGTCCTTGTAACGGCCTGGCACCTTCTTACCGCCCCTCGCGCGGTCTCGTTCTCCATCGGCCTCTTCTATGGCGGGACTAACGCTTCCGGACATGATGCAGGCACTGGACGGGGGTAGGCGGTTCGGTCGCCGACGGTCTCGCGAGCCCAGGACCTGGCGGAACAGGAGTGCTCGGGACAGGAGCGGTTCGCGGCACTTCGGCAGGTGTGGGGTAAGCTTTGGGCAGGAGCAGCATCCGACGGATCGGGGTGCGACGGGAGAGGATAGATCCACCTGGGCGTGTTCGGAAGAGGGATCTTAGACGTCGCTACGGGTACGTCGCTGTCCGGCGTGGCCTTGGCGGGAGCGACGTTGGCGATAGCCAAGAAGAGGTTTCGCTGGCGGCGCTCGGTCTACACCAGATCGCCCATCCGGGGGCGCTCGATCTCGGCCGGGCCGGTCGGCGGGGCGGTCGCGGTCTGGGGCGCATTGGTCCAGGAGCCTCCCACCTCCGACCTCCGCGTTGGTCCGGCGGTTTAGACCGCGAGGCCCGGAGCATACCACGGTTCGCCCGCCACCCGATCGGCATTCGCTCCCGAGAAGGCTTGCCGCGGGGCGGCTAGTCCAGCCCTGGCGTCAGCGTCATGGGTGGCGAGGAGCCCGTCGACATTCGGGTTTCCCTTGGGTCTCCCTTGTCGAGGAGCGCGATCGTCCGCCCCGCGCGCGGCGACCATGCCGCGGCGGCGACAATGGCCCGCAGGATCGGCAGCGCCGGCCCCTAATCTCGATCCGAGCTGCCTCGGACGCGCCGGCGATCGCGCCCTGGGTATAGACGAAGAGGTCCTCCTCGCCACTTGGGTTCAATCCACGCGGGCACCTTGGCCGAAACCAGGCGCGCGGCGGGGGGGGCGCGACAGTTCTGCCCAGGCGGACGCGGTTGGGAGGTCCGGCGTCATCCGAAAGGATGAGGGGAATGCTAAGAAAGGATATGGATTGCATCGGGAACTTTATAGAGCGGTGGCGAGGGCGGGGCGTCGTCGTCCTCCGAGGAGCGGCGTTCGACGCGCCCGGACATGCGCGTCGGTGGACACGGGCGGCCCGACCGCCCAGATCGAACCAGTTGCCGATGCGAAAGGCTCTCCGCGATGCCTCACGATCTTGCCCTGCTGCGCGCTGACCTCGAGACCCTGTCTAACCGCGCGGGGATCCGCACGCCGAGGCTTCACATCATTCCGATCTCCGTGCCCATCGGTGCCGTCATCGCGCTGCCCGGACGGGGTGACATCTTCCTGTCGAGAGGTCTGCTGCAACGTCTCGATCGGAAGGAGACGGCCGCGGTGCTCGCCCACGAGGTGGCCCATCTGCACCACCACGATGCGGTGCTGCGCTTCTTCACCTTCTGGGCCTTTGGCTTGGCCACCCTCTGGGCGAGCGCCATTTACGCCACGCTTGCGATGCCAGGCATCGGCATCTTTGCCGCCTTTGTCTCGTGGCTCGGCGCACTATTAGTGCTGCGCGAACAGGAATGGCGGGCGGATCGCACTGGTGCCCGCCTGCTGGGCGATCCGGAGGCCCTGGCACGGGCCATTGAGAAGGTCCATGGCAAAACAGATCGCGCCTGGCTAGGCGGGCTCTTTTGCACCCATCCCCCGCCTGGCCTACGGGCGGCACGGCTGCGGCAGATGGCGGCCTCTCTGGCCACCTGACGCGTCCGCGGCCCGGGAGGCAGATTCCAAGGTCACAGCCCTTCTTTCGCAAATCGCCGCTGATCAGCGTTGCGATCGCACCCAGACGTGTCCAGAGACGAGGCCATCATCGTGGTCCTCGTGACGGGGCAAGCGGCGATGGATGAGCATGGCGCCGTCCACCCCATCGGCCACCCAGTCGTTCCGTGCCGCGGGCGTCGGCGCGGCGGCGGCGAATTGCTCTGTCTCCGTCGTTCCGGCCATCGCCGTCGTCGAGGCGACGCCCCACGCGGGGGGCATCGCGACCGCGTCGAACCAGGAGGTACCGGCCTTGCGCTAGTGCGCACCGCGGCGACCCCGGTGCGCATTAAGCAGCAACGATATTGGCTTCCGCGTTCTTGGCACGGAGTTGCTCTGGATGCCTCTCAAGGCGGGCCCGGGCTTCGGCGGTAGCCTTAGGGGTCGGGGCAACGACGGCGACTTGTCCGGCCCGGCTCATCTCGGCGATGCGCTCCGCCTTGGCCAGATCCTTGACGAGGGCCGATCGGGGCTCGACAGAGAGACCGGTAAGGGCGTGGGCGAGGGCGGCCTGGTCGGGTTGGCCGCCGATGTACCCGACGATGGGAATCCGTGCGATTTGGATGTAGGAGCGCAGGGCGCGCAGCCGATCGATGCCAAGACGAGCGGCGCTGGCGACGACGAGGATCTTAGGCGTCTTCTCTTGACCAAGCTCGCGTGCAACGGCCAGGCGGACGGCCGCTTGAAGGGCGGGGAGGATCGTCGCACCGCGGGCGAGGTTGCGCCGCGCTAGGACACTGTCGGCGCCGCGCGCGGGAGCGTCCAGGATGACATCTCCAAAGAGCGCGGGCATCTTGGCCGTACCTTTGGCATCCTTGAGGTCATCGGCTTGGTCTTCGGCGGAGGCACGGACACCACTCCAGGCGAGGAAACCGCGGGCAACGCGCAGGTCGGAGGCGGCGAGGTGGAGGACAGGCCCCTCGGCGCCGTCGGCAGGCAGGGACACGGCGAGCCAGCGCGGGGCGCCGACGGAGCAGGGAGCTCCCCAGAGGCCAGTCTGCTGAAGGTCGACGATCAGGCCCGCTCGGGCGACACCGCCGTCGGCACCGAAGGCGATGGAAATTCCGCGGCGAAAGGGCGTCGGCGTGACGGCGTGGTGCATGGCCGCCAGCGCGTCTCGCGGCGGGGCGGAAGCACCTTCAAGGGCGGAAGGCGGCCTGGCCAGGCGGCGGGGGCGTCCGGATGTGGTCGGTAGGGCTGCGAGGGTAGGATCGAGGGCAAGAAGATCGGCAAGCTGGGTCCGTCCGACCTCGGGGAGAGCAACGGTGCCGGCGGAAGCCTCCTCGGGGCGGCCGGCGGCGATGCGGCGGAGGTCCTGGACGAGACCCTCGACGGTGCCACCGAGATCGACGACGAGGTTGTCGGCCTTGCCCGGGGCGGCGCGGGCGCCGCGGCCGATAATCTGGACGAAGGGGCCGGGGCTGCGTTGGCGGAAGGCCAGAATGTTGCAGTCGATGGCGGGGATGTCTGTGCCGACGCCGAGGGCCTCGCAGTTGACAAGGACGTCGAACGCGCCGCGGCGGGCGGCGGCAAGGATCTCCTCCCGGGTAGCGCGGGGCACGTCGGTGGGCGCCCCGTCAATGCGTGCGGCGTTGGCGGAGATGAAGGCCACGCGGGGAAATTGGCCGGCACGGGGATGGCCGTCGGGATAAGGGGTAGTGGCAATCTTGGCCGAGACGGCGTCGGCGAAAGCGATACCATCGCAGTGGACGAGGGTGAGGCGACGCGCAGCGCCGTGCTCGGCCCAGATGGCGGCAACACCCTCGGCGATGCGTCTGCCGATGGCCTGGTCCTGGGGCGTGGCCTCTGGAGCGAAGAAGCGGGAGAAGGCAGCACGGGAGGCGGCTTCGAGGGAGGCGCGACGCTCGAGGGCCTGTTCGAAAGTGCTCTCGATGTCGGCGGCTACCTCGGCGCCGATGCGCGCCTGGAAGTCCTGGCGGGCGAGGACGAACCGGGGCGGGACAGTGCGTCCGGTGGCCATGACCTCGCCGATGGAGGCAGCGCCGATCGGTTCTTGCTGGATAGAGGCACCAAAGGGCTCGAGTGGGTCTCGTCCGTCGGTGCGGTAGGGGGTGGCGGTGAGCGCGATCCCTTGTGCGCCGGCGGCGTGAAGGCCACGCAGGACCTCAGCCGTCTCCTCGGCGGCAATACCTTGGCCCTCGTCAAAGATGACGAGGGCGTCACGGGCGGCGAAGGCGGCAAGCGCTGGCGCCGCTTCGTGGCGGTGGCGTACGAGGGCGGGGGCAGTGGCGAGGACGATATTGGCGCTGAGATCGCGGTTGCGCAGGCGCTTGCCGTCGGGGGTCTCGAGGACGGTGTCCTTGGCGGTCCATGCGGCGATGCGCGTACCCTTGGGGAGCTCGAGGGTGGCGATCTGGGCAAGGTTCTGTCGCAGCAGCTGTGCGTTGGGCTGGACGAGGAGGACAGGGCGCCCTTGGACGAGGGCCTCGGCGACGATGCCGGCGGCGAGCACGCTCTTGCCCGCACCGGTAGGAGCGACGACGACACCGCTGCGGCGCGCCCTCAAAGCGTCGGCAACCGCGTCGAGGATCCGCACCTGGTAGGGCTCGAGGATCTTGTCGCCGAGGATCCGGGGAGTATCGCTCATGGGGCGATCTCCCCGGCGAGGGGCAGGCCCCACCAGTCGGCGTCGGCGGGCCAGGGCGCGAGCGGCGGTATGGCCTGGGCTGGAGATGGAACAGGGAGGTCGATGGGTCCGTCGGGACCAAGGACGCGGACGGCGTCACCGTCGCCTTCGGGGAGCCACAGGATTGTGAGGGCAAAGACATGCCCTTCGACGGTGATGCCTGGGCGTGTGGCGAGAACACGAGCACGAGAGCCGGACGCGGTCGCGAGGGGTTCGGCCTCGATCAGGAGGGCATCTGGGGCGGGAGCGCCAAGGCCCGCGGGCCAGAGAGGGACGATGCCTGGCCAGGCGGGCGCTCCAGGACGCAGCGCGCGGGCCTCTGGGTGTCCATTGTCGTCGAGGCCAAGGCGGAACTCGACGCGCTGGGCGAGATCGGTCGCAAGACGGCGCTGGGCGGCGCGGAGCGGGTCGGAGATGGAGCGGCTCATGGAGCCGGAGATGGCGCCTCCTGGAGGGCGCCGCAAGCGATCAGGAACGGCAAGGCAGGCCAATGGTCTGGAGCGTGCGTTGGTCGTTGGGCAGTAACGGGAAGGTGAAACGCAAGGGATGAATTCCGCGGAGCCCGACGACCTCCGTCTGGTTCTTCAACAGAGTGTTCCCTTTCGGCACGAACTCGATCATACCGGCGGCGGTGAGGATGGAGTTGAAGGCGAGCACGATGGCCCGCCCGGCGGTGATCTCGGCGTTGGAGGAAGGCGTCGGTTGTGCCGGGGGAGCAAATGTAGAGGATGCGGGGTCATCGGCGGGGGGCTTCCGATGACGGGGAGGTGTGCGGCTGTTTGGTCCAGCAGCGGACATGAACGGATACGAGACGCAGATAGTCTGAAATCTGGCTGAGCGAGGGGGATCCGACCGCGGCTCCGGTGGAGACGGGGACGCCGTGGATCAGGAGAAACTCGATGATCCGAGCTGCGCCGATGGCGTGCCACCGGCGCTCGGCGGCGGAGTAGGCGACTCCGACCAGGTTTCCGTAGGCGTCGAACACGCCCGCGCCGCTTTCGCCGATGGTGATGCGTCCATCGAGGGTCATGGCGTCGCGTTCGCCACGTGGGCCGGAAAGGTGGGCGACGTGGCTCGAGCTGATGATGGGGCGTCCTTCGGCAGCAGCAGGGAAGCCATGAACATGGACGGTCTCGCCACGGGCGATTCCTTCGCGCAGGCGAGGCGGGGTACCGCCGACGACGCTGGCGCGCAAAAGAGCAAGGTCGCCAACGGGATCGAGGCCTTCGACGCGGGCGGCCGCGCGGCGTCCGTCGGCGGTGATGACCTGGATGGCGCCACAGCCGTGGACGACGTGGGCGGCGGTGAGGATCTCGCCGCGGATGCCAACGATGGTACCGCTGCCCCAACCGGCCTCCGCCCGTCCTGTAGCGGTGGGGAGGAGAAGGAAGACGATCGCGAGGGCGGCGAGGCGAATCATGAGGAGAGAGATGTAGGCACGTCCGTCAGGAGGAGGGAGCGATTGGACATGCCTTTCGGTTGAGAAGGAGGACGGCGCGCAGATCGGGAACCTGCCGGATCTCGAAACCACCACCGCCGTCCGGCAAAAGGTCGGCGAGGGCAGCGGCGGCGCGCAACCGATGGTGGGCGGAAGCTGTGGGGTGGAGCACGAGCGGGATCTGGAGATCTGGGGGCGGCTGTGCGTCATGTGACTTGGGTGTCGGCTGCGTCCTGGACGGGGGCGATAGGCTTCGGCAGACCGATCCGGGCCAGCGCCATGGCAGCGGAGCGCAGCGTCTCGACAACGTTTCACGCGGCTCCGCTCTGGATGCCGACATGATGCCCCGATCAAAGGTTGATCGGAAGGAGAACGGCCTCGTAGGCCGATTTCTCGGCAACGCATTCGACGTCTTCACCATTCTGACAGTATCCACGGGTTACCTGGCCAGAAACCGATCGCAGATCATGGTCTCCTTTGTTTGGATTATGGACCTGTGGAGTTTGGTATATGGCACCCAGCGCCTTGCGAGGAGATCGTAACCGGAGAAGAGGGCGGCAAAGCGTCTGAGATCCTCTATCTTCAGGATAGCCCAGAAGGAACATGGCAAAGGTCCAGCCCATTCGACCGCCTGGAGCGTCCAAGGCCCCGTCTGGGGCGGCCTGGCTGGCAGCCAGTGCCATCAGGATGGCCGTGGTGAAAGGCGTCGGGGCCACTGTGTAGGTCGGCGCGGGCGGATCTTGTACCCGAGTGCCATACGGTGGCGCAAGTCTTTGTCGACGCCGATCCGCATACCATCGATGAAGATCTGCGGCATTGTCCTGACGCCATGCGCGGCCTTGAAGGCATCGGCCTCGGCGTGTCCGATCCGGAGGTGGTCCTCGGCGCGGTAGTCGTGACGACCGACGAAGCAAATGAAGGGCTCGCAGATCCCGGGGGCAGAGGTGGCTGCCTCCAACCGGGCGATGGGCAACGGCGGTCAGGATGGCGGGACGGTCGGGTATGCGCGGAGATTCTTGAACGGATGATGGGATGCAGATAATGTCAGTCTGGAGTCGGCCGCGTGTATCGAGGGTGAAAGACAAGACGATCGCCGACTGTTGGCGCTCGGCTCTTACGGCACGCGGGTGGAGATTCGGGCTGTGGCGTCGGTGCATATCGCCTTGCTCGATGTACGCATTGCGGAATTGTCGACAGCGCGGGACGTAACCATACATTTTGCCGCGGCGGACGCAGAGACAGAAAGTAGCATGTCTGAACCTTGCGGCGCTGATGCCGACCTGAGGTCTTCTGTCGAAGAGCGGCGAAAGGGGCGGGATTCGAACCCATGATACAGTTGCCCATACGCCGGTTTTCGAGACCAGTCTATTCAGCCGCTCTAGCAACCCTCCGAGATCCAAGCCGCGCGGCGGTATGGCGAGGGATGGTGAACCCGGTCGGGATCAAACCGGCGCGCGGCCACGTACAAGGCGGACGCTCGCCCGTCCGAGCTACGGGACCGAGACAATCGTGGAGATCGTGGTCGGGTCGGCGGGATTCGAACCCGCGGCCTCCTGGACCCAAACCAGGCGCGCTACCAGGCTGCGCTACGACCCGAGAAATGGAGCCCCCGGCGGGATTCGAACCCGCGGCCTTCCGCTTACAAGGCGGCTGCTCCACCACTGAGCCACAGGGGCGAATAGACGGGGATCAGGCCTCTCTGGGGATGGTCGGACCGGCGGGATTCGAACCCGTGACCTCCTGCTCCCGAAGCAGGCGCGCGCCCAGGCTGCGCCACGATCCGTCGATGGTGCCCCCGGCGAGGGTTGAACTCGCGACCTGCCGTGTACGAAGCGGCTGCTCTGCCACTGAGCTACAGGGGCGAAGGCGGGGAAGTCGGTGCGATGTGGGCGTCGAGCCAAAAGAGCTTTGGTGTGGGCGCCCCGGACGCGGGCGTTGGGTGCAATGCTCCGGGGCGGCGGACGCTCCTTGGAACATGGTGGTCGGAACGGCGGGATTTGAACCCGCGGCCTCCAGTCCCCCAGACTGGCGCGCTACCAGGCTGCGCTACGCTCCGGTCGTGTTGGTAGGGGCGACAAGATTCGAAGCTGCGACATCCGGCTTTGGAGACCGGCGCTCTTCCACCTGAGCTACGCCCCTGTAGAGGGACTTGTCCTGAGAACGGGTCGGTGTTTGGCGGGCCCGCCTGGATTCGAACTAGGACTGCCCGGTTCAGAGCCGGGTGTCCTACCGCTAGACGAACGACCAACAGGGGATGGGCGATCTTGGATCGCCTGGTGTCTGGTCGCTCCGGGTGGATTCGAACCACCGACCTTCGCCTTATGAGGGCGTCGCGCTACCTCTGCGCCACGGAGCGGAGGGTGTGGATGCCCCACATGGATTCGAACCATGGTCTCCCGATTCAAAGTCGGGGGTCTTACCGCTAGACGATGGGGCAGAAGAGTGGCGGAAGCGGCAGGATTCGAACCTGCGAGACCTTCTGGTCTGCCCCGTTAGCACCGGGGTGCCTTCGGCCACTCGGCCACGCTTCCGATCGGGTCTGGTGTGGAAGGAAGGGTGCGCTCGGCAGGCGTCAACCCTATAGCCTTCGGCTCGGGAGGTTGACGTTTTCTCCATTGAGCTATGGACGCGTGTTTTGGGAGATATTGGGTGAGGGTGGATTTGAACCACCTTAGCCCGAAAGGGCAACGATGTCACAGACCGCCACGGTTCGCCGTCTCTGTTGCCCGCCTAAAGGGCTTGTCTTGGTGCGCGCGGGGAGACTTGAACTCCCATGGCCTGTATGGGCCACCAGGTCCTAAGCCTGGCGCGTCTGCCATTCCGCCACGCGCGCGTTCCTCAAGGAGGAAAGGGGTGGCGAGGGCGATGGGGTTCAAACCCGCGACCTCCGGCGTGACAGACCGGTGCTCTGACCGACTGAGCGATGCCCTCGCGCTCTATGCGTCGTGTGTCCGGGAAGGACGCGCGCCTGTCGGCACGCGTGTTTCCCCTCTGTCGGGATCGGATTGATTATCCGGTTCCCGTTTGTTCCTCCCCATCGGTAGCCACCGAAGGTGCCTGCCGGCGATCCTTGGCTACGTTGCCCTCCGGGGGGCCCCAGCTTCGATCCTGTTGGGAGTGGATCCGGGCTCTGGGTCGCCACTGGCCTCTTGAACCGCTACCTAGCGGGTGGGGCCTGTGGAGAGGTCTTCCAGGGTTCTCCGGAAGGTCCTCAGGCCCCGAGGGCGGGCTGTTGCCGCCAATCCGCCAACGGTCGCGCATGCAGGCGCGATGCCGTGGGTGGCATCTTTCTGCGTTGCGACAGATATTGTGTGGCGCGGGTCATGGGAATTTTTTTTGATCTCTTGCGAGATGGATATAGGCAGGTGGTATGAAGCAGGCAAGAGGCCTGTCGTCCGATTTTTTACGTAACCCTGACGTCGGCGACTTCAAAGAGGGCAGTGGTGCCAAGGCGCTCAAGAATCCCTCGCCATTTTGCTGGGCAGGCCTCGGCGACGTCGGGATCGGCGATCTGGTCGATGATCTCGTTGACGTATTGCATGTCAATATGTCGTACGTTCAGGATGAACGTTGTGGTGCGGCATGAGGGGCAGGAGCCCCTGGATGCCGTTCTGGGCAACGGTGGCCGGGAAAGCCTTGACATCGGTCCAAAAGACCGGCGGGGCGGGGAAGGCGGTGGGGGCATCGCGCCGGCAGAGCAAGGCTTGGCAGCAAGAGGCGCCGCAGAGGACAGCGTGCAGGGACTCAGTCGGCAAAGAACGGCGGTGTCGTCAATGCCCATGGATTTGCTCCATCATCGTTTTCCTCTTGTCGAAAGCCAATCAAGAACAAGACGCATCCGAGATGCATGTGAAGGGAATTGGCCATGCTTCTTCAGTCGTCATGGCATTGTTCCTGGCAGCGATGAAATCTCAGGGGTATTCCTTGGTGAGGATCTCTGCGGATCGCGCGACCCGTACGGGATGAGAACCTAAACAAAGGGAACGATGGTCCGAGATCGGCTTTTCCCCTGGGGGTCCCGATGACACCA
>Ga0308419_1002887_pt1 | contig 10926 bp, 6 predicted proteins | sample HotsprSampleMS50_FD_203674 | JGI IMG/M metagenome (GOLD analysis project Ga0308419, IMG submission 203674) | Hot spring phototrophic mat microbial communities from Mushroom Spring, Yellowstone National Park, Wyoming, United States - 20090730_MS50 ... | reverse complement strand
AGTTTGGAGCTTTAAGATATTTAATCGGAGATAAAGGAAATAATGACTGGTGGGATGACAATATCACTATCAAGGCAGGCTATGACTTTTCTAAGACATCGAAGCTGAATCTCCTATTTGTAAGAACCCGTCTTGAATGGGATATGTGGGGTGACGGTGCTACAACATATCTAAGAGATAGCGGAGGCAATCCTGTTTGGACTTATGGTACGGTTAAGGAATCTTCATTTATAATGACACCGTCAATGGGCAGTGTTATAAATACTTACGGCTTAAGTTATGAGACAGAGATTTCAGATATCAAAGCAAAACTCTCACTTGGGCTCGTAGATGCAGAAAAAAGACGGCATGCAACGCATGACGCCACTGCAACTCGCACGGGCGGTCCTGCTATCGTCTCACACTCACCAAGCGAAGGATACAATGCAGAACTTCTTTTTACAAAACCTCTTTTCAAGCAGCACCTTCTGACATTTGGGGGGTCATTTAGGCATGATTGGGCGGAAATAAAAAGATATAACCTTACAAACTGGCGAGATAAAAATTCAATAACCAACATGGTTTATCATTCAACAGGGAAGGCTAATACTTACGCCTTATTTGTGCAATATGAGATAATGCTTTTTGACAATCTTACCGCTTACCTTGGCGCCAGGCATGACTGGTGGAAAACCTTTGATGGTTATGATAACGATATTGGCAAGGCAGGGTATCCCAAAGAGTATTCATCAAGAACTAAAAATGCACTGAGCCCTAAGGCAGCGATTGTTTATAAGCCTTTTGAGAAAACTACCATACGAACCTCAGTTGGTAAAGCATTTAGAGCGCCTACAATCTCAGAGCTTTACGGAACATTTTTAAGAGCTGACTTGGCTACCAATTGGGGCAACCCTGATTTAAAGCCGGAATCAGTTATATCGTGGGATTTAGGGGTAAGTCAGGAATTGTGGAAGGATGCCCGTGTGCGCGTTACTTATTTTGAGAACTATATGAAAGACTTTATACAAAACACACGGATAGATGCTACTACATACAGATGGATGAATGTTGAAAAATCTGAGGGAAGGGGCGTTGAATTTGAGGCAGAGCAGAGATTTGGGAAGTGGCTCAGGGTATTTGCAAACTTTACCTATAATGATACAGAGGTCAAAGAAAATAAGGCATTCCCAAAAACAATTGGCAAAAAATTAACAGATGTTCCTAAGACGATGTTTAATGCAGGTGTAGATTTAGAAAAAGGACCTTTTTCTCTTTATCTAATTGGCAGACATAAGAGCAAGATTTACTTAAATACTGAAAACCTTGATACAGCAAAAAATGTTTATAACTCCTATGACTCTCATTTTGTTGCAGATGCAAAGTTATCTTATAAGATTACCAAATGGGCAACAGCATCAATATCAATAAATAATATATTTGATAAAGAATATTTTGTAGGTCCTAAGGCTGCTGGAAGGTCATGGTTTGGAGAGGTAACAATGAGGTTTTAAATTACATAAATAAAGCCCCATCACCTTTGCCGAGGTGTCTTAGGGCAGATGGGGTTCAGGTATCTACGCCTTTGTGTTTTCAGGTTAAATGCGTTTTTAGGCTGATGCTCTTGTGTTCATATTTTTTTATTACGGATTTGTATTGCTTATGACATACAACAAGCCGTTTTTTGTAACAAAGCAGCAAAGTTATAGGTAAGTATCACAATCGTTTGTTTTGTCCTTACATCTACCATTCTAAATAATGTTTGTTTAAGTTGTATGGGCTAATAAAACCTATGACGACCTTGTTGAAAAGGTCAAAGAAAAATTATTGAGGGGGCAAGAAATGTCAGAAAAAGCTACTGCATTAGGACAGGTCAGCTTTGAAACTATCTTTTTCTTTGTGCTTTTTATTGTTATTACAATGGGAATTACTTATTGGGCGTCGAAAAAAACAAAAACAGCTAAGGAGTTCTATGCTGCTGGAAGATTAATAACGGGTTTTCAGAACGGCTTAGCACTCGCCGGTGCATATATGAGCGCTGCAGCTTTTTTGGGCATAGCCGGCTTAGTGGCAACAAGTGGATATGATGGCCTCTTATTTTCGGTTGGATGGCTCGTTGGATGGCCTGTTTTGCTTCTTTTTATTGCTGAGCCGCTCAGAAATCTCGGCAAATTCACTTATGCAGATGTTGTTGCATACAGGCTAAGTCAAAAACCGGTCAGAATATGTGCTTCAATAGCAACGCTTATTACAGTCATTTTCTATCTGATCCCGCAGATGGTAGGAGGTGGAACTCTTATAAGGCTTCTTCTTGGTCTGCCATATGAGATTTCTGTCGTAATAGTCGGTATAGTAACGATCTCATATATTTTGTTTGGCGGAATGCTTGCTACAACATGGGTCCAGATTATCAAGGCAGGTGTTCTCATCGGCGGTGCAACACTGGTAGCATTTATCTCTCTCTTTGCATTTAATTTTGATATTTCTAGGATCTTCAACTCTGTTGTAGCAAGATATGGAGAAGCAGCAATGCTGCCCGGGCTCCTCGTTGCTAATCCGCTCGATACGATCTCACTTGGATTAGCATTGATGATAGGTGTCTGCGGGCTGCCGCATATTCTCATGAGATTTTACACCGTCCCTGACCAGAAAGCAGCAAGGAAATCAGTTGCATGGGCAACGGGATGGATTGGATATTTCTTTATTCTCACGTTTATCATTGGTTATAGTGCTGCATCCATCGTTGGAAGGGAAGTAATACAGAATTTCGACAGAGGCGGCAATATGTCAGCTCTGCTTCTTGCAGAAGCTTTAGGCGGAACATTATTACTTGGGGTTCTATCAGCCGTTGCTTTTGCTACAATACTGGCGGTTGTTGCGGGGCTGACCCTTGCTGGTGCTGCTGCCCTTGCACATGACTTCTATGTTAATTTCATCCGCCACGGCACAGCAACAGAGAAGGAATCTATCAAGATTGCCAAGCTATCAACTCTATTTCTCGGAATTATTGCCATAACTTTGGGTATTGTTTTCAAAGGACAGAATGTCGCCTTCCTTGTAGGTCTGGCTTTTGCCATTGCTGCAAGCGCCAACTCCCCTGCACTGTTTTTGTCCATGTTCTGGAGGAAATTTACGACAGGAGGCGCAGTTGCAAGCCAGATCACAGGACTTTTCCTTTCGGTTGGATTAATCGTCATAAGCCCCACTGTTATGGTTGATATTCTCAAAAACAAAGAGGCAATCTTTCCCTTGAAAAATCCGGGCATCATATCACTGCCGGCTGCTTTTATTGCTGGTTATATCGTATCCCTTATGACTCCTGAAAAGAGGTCGGAAGCGATATTCATGGACGAAAAACTGAGAACTTATTTAGGTGTCGGCGCAGAAGATTAAAAAACTTGCTATTTTAGAGATTGTTTTAGTCCAGCGTTAAAAGCTATTTCAAGCTGAACTAAAACACCTTTGAGTGATTATTTTGGACGTCAGTGTCCGAAGATATAAATCAGTATATGGGAGAGGGATTACTCTCCTCTTCAGAGGGGACTTAAAATCGCCCTTGACAGGAGGGCGATTAAGGGAGGCTAGTAGTTTCCTCTGCCTTTTGCATTGGTTTAACGGTCGTGTGTATGGAAATCTAATAGGAGGTATTCGATATGGGAAGGTTTTTAAGAGTTTTTGTAGTCTGCGTTATTGCTTTCACGCTCAGCTTCTCTGCTGCAATTGCAGAAGAGAAAAAAGAAGATGATGAAAAGGCAAAAAAAGAAGTAACCCTTGAAGAAATTCGGGTTGAAGCAACACCTATTGTCCCGGGGTTATCCCTTGAACAGCCAGCTTCAGTAGGAAGCAGGCTTAATCTGACATTACGGGAGACCCCAGCCAGTGTTGATATTATCACAAAAGAGGTCATGCGAGAGAGGGGCAATACTACTGCCCTGAGTGCTTTAGAAAATGCGGCAGGCATTGCAGTAAGTCCCTCTTTTGGCATTCTCAGAATTTTCATGCGCGGCTTTGATAATATTACAGGTCTGCCAATCCTTTATAATGGTTTTAGATATCCAAGCTTTTCTATGTCTCCTCGGTGAACATTCAATTATGAACGCATTGAGGTAATAAAAGGTCCATCATCTGTATTGCATGGACTTGGTTCGATGGCAGGGGCTATCAATTATGTAACTAAGAAGGCTGATGGGCGAGAAGAAAAGGAATTGTTTTTATCCTATGGCCGTTGGAATGATAAAATTGCCGGCGTAGGAATAGGCGGTAAACAGGGTTCATCGCTTGCTTACCGTTTTGATGCAAGCTATATGTCCGCTGAGAGAGGGTCTTTTGGTTTTGTTGAACGTTCTTCTTATGACTACTATCATTTATCTGGCGAAATTGCCCTCACATTGAGCGAACAGTTAAAAGTAACACTTACAGGAGAAAGATATAAGGATAATGCAGAAGGCTACTTTGGAACGCCGATTGTAAATGGAAAGATTGATAAAGGTGTCAGACATAAAAACTATAATGTTGACAATGACCATCTTGATAAGACAGTCAACTGGTTAAGTTTCAAGATTGAGAACAACCCAACTAAAGATATCGCCATCCGCAACGAATCTTATTTCAATATAGAAGACCGCTTCTGGTATAACACTGAGGTATATACCTATAATCCAGCCACTGGACTGGTCACAAGAGGGGATTTTCTACATATTAACCACTACCAGAACATCATGGGCAACCGTTCAGAGATATCCTTCTCTAATAAGATAGGCGATATGCTGAATCGTCTGCTCATTGGAGTTGATCTATCACGCAATCGCCATCAACGCAACAACAATGCGCCTTATGCAGGAAGTGATACGGTAGATTTCTTAAACCCGGTGCCTGGCATTTTCAGCAGTCAATCGCCATTTTTACCAAATAGAAAGACTTATGTAAATAATGCCGCTTTATTCTTAGAGGACTATATTGACATAACAAAACAACTTAAATTTACCGTTTCGGGACGCCATGACAAAATCAATATGAGTTCCTATAATCTAAGAGATAATACGAGTTTTACAAAACGGTGGTCAGGCAGCTCATATAGGGTAGGACTTCTTTATGATATTCTGCCGCACATAACCTTATATGGTCAACATGGCAACGCTTTGGAACCGCCAGCACAAATCGTTACACTCACTCCAGCACAGCAAGGATATAGTCTTACCCGTGCTAAACAAACTGAGTTTGGACTAAAAGGCAATTTGCCGGGGAACATTGGCGAAGCAACATTGGCATGGTTTCACCTTGTGCGTAATGACATTTTAACCCGCGACCCAAATAACCCTGGGTTTGTTGTACAAATTGGTGAACAGTCATCGCGAGGCGTTGAGTTAGCTTTTGTTGTCCGCCCAATCAAACAGTTGTCTGTAGAAGCTAACGCAGCATTTTTAGATTCTAGCTATGATTCTTTTAATGAGTCTGTTTCTGGTAAGTCAGTCTCAAGGGCGGGAAATTTGCCTGCAAATGTGCCTGAAAAGGTAGGCAATCTCTGGGTTACATATAAACCTGTTGAGAACTGGCAGGTGGGTTCTAATGTCCGTCATGTGGGAAAACGGAGCGCTAATGCTGCAAATACCGTCTGGATGGATGCATACACAACGATTGGTGCATGGGTCACTTATAAGACAAAATGGGGCGATTGGAAATTGAGAGGGAATAATTTGACAGACCGTGTATATGCTGCCAGCGCATATGGCGACACGCAGTTCATGCTCGGCGAACCTCGCTCTGTTTCTTTATTGTGGTCTATGAAGTTTTAAGGCTGCCTAAATTTTGTAATTTTTGATAAAAATTCAGGACAGCCGTCTCGGCTGTCCTGCCAAATCGATGAAATGTTAACTCCCCAAAGACAGGTGTTTCACCTGTCAAGGTTTGTTTTTAGACTGAACAATAGAGATAAAACTTCCAAAAAGTCCCCTCTCCCTTGATGGGAGAGGGATAGGGTGAGGGTAAATGTCAACTTTCTATCTCTATTTTTGGTTTAAATAGTAAGAATAGCTCAATTTTTGTGTTAAAAATTTTTAATTTTAACGGAGGCAAGGCGCTATGTATCATAGATTTTTTTTAATTCCCGAAACCTTTGTTTTATCCCGGAATGAGAAAGCAAGGATTTTCTGTAATTCAACGGATAATTTTATGGAAGGCGATGCTGTAATATCTCATGAGCGGATTAAGGCTTGTAAAGTGACTGGGATGAACCAAGATATTGAAATTAAGGACTTTTATAAAGAAGCTAAATCGCTTGTATTCGATATTCCACCTTTAAAAGAAGGTATATATTTCGTTCATATCGTATTAAAAAGCCGTATTATTGATTTGAATGCTGAAAAGTTTAATTCCTATCTGATACATGAAAATTTATCAGAAGTATTGAATCTCATTGAGACCCAAAAGCTGCATAAGGATATATTTAAAGAGGAATACACACATCATGCCAAGAGCTTAATTCAGGTTGGGCAGCCAACAGGGGATTTGGATTTAAGTATCCCGTTAGGGCATAAAATTGAGATAGTTCCAGAATCGAATCCTCAAAAATTAAAAGCAGGGGATATTTTAAAGGTGAAGGCTTTGTATGAAGGGCAACCGTTACCCTTTGCAACATTATCGTATGGTAATTCTCAATATCCTTATACCACCCAAGCGGACGAATATGGCATGGCAAAGATAAAACTTTGGAGGCAGGGGAAATGGTTTATACACACTATTCATATGATTCCATCTAATCGCGGAGATGAGATTGATTGGGAAAGTTTCTGGACGACCTTTACTTTTGAAGTAAGAGGCTGATATTGGCTGAACAAATTCAAAAACAAAATAAAAATAGAATAAATTTACTGCTCGCTACAGCAGCAATTGCAGCGATAATTGCTGCTGTGATATTCTCAGGATATTTTAGCGAATTAAAACCAACTTCAAAAGCACAGCCAAAAGAGATTACAATCGTAGACGGCAATGGGGAAGAAGTAACGATTCGTAAGCCCGTAGAGCGTATAATAGTTGAATATACAGATAATGCCGAACTGATAAGCATATTAAATAAAAAGGACAAAGTAGTTGGTGTTGATTTTATTATTGAAAAAACTGAGATTCAATTCCCTGAGTTAAGCAAAAAAACATCTCTTGGGAATATGAACCAGCCCGATTATGAAGCAATCCTTAAGTTAAACCCTGACCTCTTACTTACATTCTCACCAAACATAAAGGAAAAAAAAGAAAAACTTCCGGGTGTTGCTGTTGTTTTTTTGGGTTTATATTATCCTGATTTAATTAATCCTATTGAATCTAAATTTGTAAGGGGAGTGAGAAATCTTGGAAAAATTCTTGATGCAGAAAAGGAAGCAGAGGAATATATTAAATGGTATCTCAGCCTGGTCGATAAGATATCTAACAAGACAAAGGTTCTTTCTGAGAATAAGAAACCCAAGGTTTTTATTACTAATTATCCGTATGTCCATCTTGAAGCCACAACATTTAATTCATATACAAAAAGAGATACGCTTTCTCAAATGGTTATTATAGGTGGGGGTAAAAACATAGTCAGCGATTTGCCTGAATTCAGCCAAGAAGGATATAAGATACAAGTCAATGCGGAATGGTTGATTGCACAAAATCCTGATATTATCATTCTGCATGCTGTTCGTCATACCTTTGGCGGAAAAACATTAGAGCCACCTCATGGCTATGATGCAGACAACTTCGCAGGACTAAGGGAAGGGCTGGAAAAATTCATGAAACGTCCTGATTTAGCTAATGTCAATGCAGTAAAGAATAAAAAGGTGTATGTATTTACCGGCACTTTTAGAAATGACGCATCAGGCGGCATCATTGGTGCGGCATATATGGCAAAAATATTCCACCCTGAACTTTTTAAAGACATGAACCCAGAAGCAATTCATCAAGAATACCTGACAAGATTTCAAAAACTGAATTACGATCTAAATAAGCACGGAATATTTGTATATCCGCCAATAGAAGCAAATAGCACTTTAATGGGAATACCAGATCGTTATAAAGGGCAGACATTCATAGATGCTAACAGAAAACAAAAGTAAGATAAAAGAAGATTACAGGAAATTTACATGGAGAAAGATAATATTTATTTTAATCTCTACCCTCCTGATTTTTATTGTCTCAAGTATATCTGTAACTCTTGGCTCTTATTCTATTGCAATTACAAAGGTCTATTCAATAATTTTTAGTGGTATATTTCAAGGTCATGATGTTAGGAATACCGAGGAGACTGTTGTCTGGGCATTAAGGCTGCCTCGTATTGCGATGGGAATATTAGCAGGAATAGCACTTGGTATGGCTGGAGCTGTTATGCAAGGTATTTTAAGAAATCCACTTGCGAGTCCTACAACCATAGGAATCAGCGCAGGTGCAGGATTAGGTGCTGCTCTTGCCATTTTGGTTGGAGTGGGAATAACCGGCGGGAAGTTTCTATTGATAGGGAATGCATTTATTTTCGCTATGATACCTGCAATGGTCATACTTGGATTAGCGCGGTTTAAAAAGACCACACCAGAAACAATGATACTCGCAGGGATTGCTATGCAGTTTATATTTAGTGCAGCCACATCACTGCTTCAATATTTTTCCCAAGCAGAGGCTCTGAAAAGTATGGTGGTCTGGTTAATGGGGGATTTGGGCAGAGCCAAGTGGGATGACATATCTGCTGCATTTATTCTCATTGCAATCTGCGCCCCGCTGCTTATATGGAAATCATGGGACTTAAATGTGATGGGTGCGGGAGATGATACTGCGAAATCCCTTGGCGTGAATGTTGAACATAATAGGTTATTTTTAATGATGCTCGCATCCCTTCTTACTGCGACGATTATATGTTTCACTGGAATAATAGGATTTATAGGATTGGTAGCCCCGCACATTTGCAGAATAATCATCGGCGGCGATAACAGGTTTTTAATACCTGCATCAGGGCTTTTTGGAGCTGCATTTTTGCTTTTTGCAGATGTTATTGCCAGAACAATAATAGCACCGATAATTATCCCTGTTGGAATTATAACTGCATGTGCTGGGGGTCCCTTGTTTCTATATCTTATTATTAGAAAGAAAAAGGAATATTGGTAAAACTCATTGCTGTCCCAAATAATTTTTTAACAGGTATATGATACGATTTCTTTGCCACAGAACTACCTTTGTACATAGGCAAACAAGTGACAGACCTCATGTTTTTTCCAAAATGGAGACTGAGGCTTCCGCTTCGTCTTCAGCCTCATTAAGGTTACCCGTGTCTTTGGCTGCAGAAATCGTCTCATATATTTGTCGTCGGAGTATATCGAGGGATTTATATAGACATATATGGGTAAAACTAAAAGAGAAAAATGAAATTAAAAATTAAGGATGTAGAATTTAGTTACGCAAGCACGTCGATTATAGAAGACATTTGTATAGATGTTGCTCCGTCAGAAATAGTAACCATTTGTGGTCCCAATGGTGTCGGTAAATCTACACTATTAAAATGCATAGACAGGATCTTGAAGCCTAAAGGAAGTATCCTTTTAGATGGGCAAGAAATGAAAAATATGAGCATGATTGAAATTGCCCGACAGATAGGATATGTCTCACAGAGTTCTTCTAATGTATTTCCTGCGACTGTGTTTGATATGGTTCTCATGGGAAGGCGGCCTCATGCCGGATGGCGAAGCGGTGAAATGGATGAAGACAAGGTTATAGAGATATTAAAACTGATGGAAATGGAAGACCTTGCATTACGGGACTTTAGTGAATTAAGCGGGGGCCAACAGCAGAAAGTAATTATAGCTCGCGCCCTTGCTCAGGAAGCAGAGGTTCTTTTGCTTGATGAACCCACATCCAATCTTGATATAAGGCATCAACTTGAGGTTATGGAGATAATTAAAAATTTAGCGAAAGAAAAAGAAATATCGGTGGTAATGTCGGTTCATGACCTTAATCTTGCGTCACGATATGCAGACAAAATCATAATGATGAAAAAGGGCAGGATATTTAGTGCAGGAGAACCCGCATCGGTATTAACATCTGAAAACATATTGTCAGTGTACGGAGTAGAATCTGTGGTGAAGAACGAATCTGGAAAGCCGTTTATTGTGCCTATAAGACCTATGAAAAGAATGTGAAAGTTTTATCGAGAAAATAGGAGCATAATTTCAATGAAAATAAGTAAAACCAAAAAAAGGCATTTACCGCTCTTGGAGCCGAAATTTTGGCAAAAGAGTTGGCAGGAGGCTAATATCAAATCATCTTTGCGGCTGACAATGTCAAATAAGAAGAAATGGATAGACTTCTGGAATTGTATAAGCAGTATATATCAAAAAAGAAATGAGCATGAGCAGGGGCTTATCTTAAAGGTGATAGATTTATTTTTCAAAGAAAACTTGATTAATAAAGACAGCAAGGTTTTAGACATAGGTTGTGGTCCCGGAACTTATGCCCTGCCTTTGGCTTCTATGGTATCCCATATCACAGCGCTCGATGCTGCGCCTGAGATGCTATCAGTGCTGACAGAACAAGCCGAACAGAGAGGAATTGCCAATATCTCTCCCTTATGTGTCAAATGGGAGGAGAGCGATTTTGATGGCGAATTCGACTTTGTTCTGGCTGCCTTTTCGCCCGCGATAAGAAGTGCGGAGGCTTTGCTTAAAATGAATAAGGCTTCATGCAAGTATGCTTCCATTATCACACATGCAGGCTTGGATGACTTTCAGATGAGACTCAGAAATGATTTATGGGAAACAGTCTTAGGAAAGAAATGCGAATCCTCCGTGTTCCATATTATTTATCCATTGAATTACCTATATGCAATTGGCATAAGACCTTCGCTCCGACTGATAGAGCATAAAATCTTATATGAAGAACCGTTAGAGCATCTGCTTGCGCAATATGAGAGTTATTTCAGAATATTCACCAAATTAACCA
>Ga0308419_1002883_pt1 | contig 10931 bp, 6 predicted proteins | sample HotsprSampleMS50_FD_203674 | JGI IMG/M metagenome (GOLD analysis project Ga0308419, IMG submission 203674) | Hot spring phototrophic mat microbial communities from Mushroom Spring, Yellowstone National Park, Wyoming, United States - 20090730_MS50 ... | reverse complement strand
GTCAGGAGAGGGGAGGGGGTGCCGCCGCAGGCCTCGGCCCGAAGGGCCTTCGGCCCGAGGGCGGCGGGGGAGGGGTGAGGCAATTGGCAGGACAACTGCAAAGCAGTTGTCCTACACCACAATATTGACCAGCCGCCCCGGCACGTAGACGAACTGCCGGACCTCTTTCCCCGTGATGTACCTCTGGACGTTGGGATGGGCCAGCGCGGCCTCCCGCGCCGCCTCCTCGCTGATGTCCGCCGGGACCTCCAGCCGGGCCCGGACCTTCCCGTTCACCTGCACCACCAGCGTCACCACTTCCTCCACCAGCAGGTCGGGGTCGTACTGGGGCCAGGACTGCAGGTGAATGCTGTAGGGCCGGCCCGTCCGCACCCACAACTCCTCCGCAATGTGCGGGCAACAGGGGGCCAGCAGCAGGAGCAGGGTCTGGATGGCCTCCTCCCACGCCTCCGTCCCGTAGACGGCCGTCTCCTTCGCCTTCTGGAGCCCGTTGGTGAACTCCATGAGCGCGGAGATCACGGTGTTGAACTCAAAGTTCTCCAGGTCTTCCGTGACCCGCTGGATGGTCCGGTGCGTCCAGCGACGCAGGTCGGCGATTTCTTTGGGTGACGCAGGCTGACCGCCTGCGCTACCCGGCTCCAGGACCAGGTTCCAGACCCGGTGGAGCCAGCGGTAGACCCCCTCAATCCCTTTGGAGTCCCACGGGCCGCCCTGCTCCCAGCGCCAGCCGAACATCAGGTAGCCCCGAACGGTGTCCGCGCCGTAGCGCTCCACCAGGTCGTCCGGCGCCACCACGTTCCCCCGGCTCTTGGACATCTTCTCCCCGTCCTCCCCCAGGATGATGCCCTGGTTGCGCAGGACGGTCATCGGCTCGTCAAAGTCCACCAGCCCCATATCCCGCATCACTTTGGTGAAGAAGCGGGTGTAGATGAGGTGCATGGTGGCGTGCTCCACCCCGCCGGTATAGACGTCCACCGGGAGCCAGTACTTCCCCTCTTCGGGGTCAAAGGGGATGGAGTCGGCGTGGGCCGGCTCGCCCTCTTTGTAGTACGGGCTCAGGTAGGCATACTGGTACCAGGACGAGCAGACGAAGGTGTCCATGGTGTCGGTCTCGCGGGTGGCCGGGCCGCCGCACTGGGGGCAGGTGGTGTGCAGGAACCCCTCGTGGTACTTCAGCGCGTTCTCCCCGGTGGGCGGGATGACCGCGTCGGTGGGCAGCAGGACGGGCAGGTCCTCGTAGGGGACGGGGACGATGCCGCAGCGGTCGCAGTAGATGATGGGGATGGGCGCGCCCCAGTACCGCTGACGGCTGATGCACCAATCGCGCAGCCGGTAGTTGACCGCGAACTCTCCCACCCCGCGCTCCGCCAGCCACTCCGTCGTCCGCTGGACCGCGACGTCGCCGGGGGTGCCGGTCAGCGGGCCGGAGTTGATCATCGGACCGTACTCAGCGTGGAAGAGGACGTCCCGGTAGAAGGGGACGCGCCAGAGCAGTTCCGCGACGGTCCGGGACTCCCCGGCGGTGGGGTCCAGGTCCCGGCATCGCTCCAGGACGCGCCGCTCCCCCGCCAGACTGTCCACCGAGAGCACCCCGTCGGCAAAGACGAAGAGCCAGGGGCCGCCGACAACCTCCACCCAGGCGCGGGGCTGCAGGTATTCCCGGACCAGTCCGATGTACCGGTCGGCGGTCTCACGGGAGAGGGAGACCGCCAGCCCTCCGTCCCGTTCCTCCACGGAGAACCCGGCCTCCGCCAGGGCCTGGGCGAACCCGTCCCGGACGGCGCCCGGTCGGACGAAGGATCGGGCCGCGCCGTCGGGCCGGTCAATGACGGGGATGACGGGCAGGCCGAACTTGAGGGCGAAGGCGAAGTCCCGGTCGTCGTGGGCCGGGACGGCCATAATGGCCCCCGTCCCGTAGGTCATCAGGACGTAGTCGGAAATCCAGATGGGGATGCGCTCGTCGTTGACGGGGTTGACGGCGTACGCGCCGATGAAGAGGCCCGTCTTCTCCTTCTCGGTGGAGAGGCGGTCAATCTCGCTCTGGCGGGCGGCGAAGTACTGGTACTCCTCCACGGCCTGCCGGTACTCGGGCGGGGTCAACTCGTCCACCAGCGGGTGCTCCGGGGCCAGTACCATAAAGGTGGCGCCCCAGAGGGTATCCGGACGGGTGGTGAAGACGATCAGCGGGTCCCCCCGCTCTGTCCGGAAGGTGACGTTGGCCCCGGTGCTCTTGCCGATCCAGTTGGTCTGCATCGTGACCACCCGTTCGGGCCAGTCAATTTTGGAGAAGTCCAGCAGTTCTTCGGCGTAGGCGGTGATCCGCCAGAACCACTGCTCCAGTTCTTTTTTGATGACGGGGGTCCCGCACCGCTCGCAGACCCGCTCCGGCCCCCAGACCTGCTCGCGGGCCAGGGTGGTGTTGCACCGGGGGCAGAAGTCCACCTGGGACTTTTTCCGGTAGGCCAGGCCCATGTCGTACATTTTGCGGAAGAACCACTGGGTCCAGCGGTAATAGCCGGGCAGGCAGGTGATGGCCTCCCGCTCCCAGTCAAACATCGCGCCCATGCTCTTCAGTTGGCGGCGCATCCGCTCAATGTTGGACATGGTCCACTGGTAGGGATGGATGCCGTGGCTAATGGCGGCGTTCTCGGCGGGCAGGCCGAAGGCGTCAAAGCCCATGGGGAAGAGGACGTTGTAGCCGCGCATGCGCATGAAGCGGGCGCGGACGTCCGACGGGGCCATGGCGTACCAGTGGCCGATGTGCAGGTCGCCGCTGGGGTAGGGGAGCATCGTCAGCGCGTAGTGCTTGGGCTTGTTCGGATCAATGACAGAGCGATAAAGGTGGTCTTCTTCCCACTTCTTCTGCCATTTCGGTTCTATTTCCTGCGGAATGTACGGGTCGGGCATGGGACCTCCTTCAGGCTGTAAATTCTCCTATCCACCTGACAAGATGGGTATGCTTTTGCAGGACGGCATATAACCGCTGATCGCCTGTCCAGAGCACAGCGTTCAGGAGTTGAGAAAGGGCAAAGTAATGGCATCGTAGGCGGCGATGTCATAGCGACATGCAATCCGATAAATATCCAGCGGGTCATGGTCTACAAGTTGCACTTTCAGAGCAAGAAGGCAGTGGAGCGCTGTTGTGCCATTCTCAATAGAGATACGCCCCCGCCGGACCGCAACCCGGAGACCGTTGACAATTTCATACAACCATAGCGACGGGGCAAACATCTGAAAGCGACGCTCAAAAATGGCCGCATCGCGCAGCGCCACGGCCTGTTCTACATACTCCTCGTCATTCAGAGCCTATTTCAGGCTTACACTGGCATCCACAACCACCCGCGTCATCGGTATCGCCCCTCATCTATAAGATCACGAACGGGGATACCAATAGGGCCCACCTGCGCCCTCAATGCGTCCAGAACCCTTGCGACTTCTTGCGCAGTTCTTTCATCATGAAGCAGACCTTCCCTGGACAACTGGTCCCGAAGGGCTTGAAGCACGTAGGCGCTGATGGATACTCCCCGTCGTGCGGCGGCGATTTTCACCGTCTCCCGAAGAGAAGGGTCATCCAGATAGACGCTCAGTCGGCTGATTCCCATTTCTGCCTCCTCGTCGCAGTATGGCCCAGGTTTTCCCTCTGCGCCTCGGCGGTGAGTTCCAGGCCGACAGCCTGTGCTACACGGCCTTCCGCCACAGCAGACGGTTCTCCTCCACCACGGCCTTCACCTCCCCCGCGCGCTCCAGCGAGGAGAGGGCCGCCAGGACGGTGGCGCGGGCCAGGAAGAAGGCGGTGGCGGTCGTCAGACGCAGGCCGAAGCCGTCGGCGACGCTGCGGACCAGCGCATCGGTGTCGGCGGGATGGGCCAGCGCGGCCCGCACCTGCTCCCGAATCTCCTCCAGCCGGGCCCGGTTGGCCGCGCAGATGGCGCGGATGTCCTCCCCGGCCCCGTAGGCGGGACCGTGGCCGGGGGCAAAGCGCGCGTATGGCATCTCCGGAAGGCGCGCCAGCGTCTCCAGCGCGGCGTCCATGTCCGCGCAGAAGATGACCCCGTGCTTCTGGAGCGTCTCCGCCGGGAAGACGGCATCGGCGCAGAAGAGGACGTCCTCCACCGCGATGCCCATCTGGTTGAGGGCGTGGCCCGGAAGCGGGACCACATCTACCCGGAACGGCCCCACCTCCAGCGGCCCGGCGTCCACGATGCGGGCAATCTGGCATGGCGGGGCCATCGTGAATTTCTGCCGGAGTTCCCGGATGGGCGCCGCGCCGCCGAAGAGGAACAGCGGCTCCATAACGGGGTTCTCCATCATCGCGGCCTCCAGGGCCGGCGCGTAGAGGGGGACTCCCAACCGCCGCTGCAGGAAATGGGCGCCGCCGTGGTGGTCGGCATGGGCGTGGGTCAGGAAGACGGCCTCCAGTCCGACCCCCTCCCCTTCGGCGAAGCGGAGGGCCCGCCGGGCCGCGTCCTCGTCCAGACCGGTATCTATCAGCAACCCCTTCCCCTCCCGGACGACCAGCCCCATATTGGAGCCGCCCTGGAGGTGGAAGATGCCGGGGGCCAGTTCTACCGCGTTCATCCGCCCTCCACGCAGGTCAGCCAGCCGAAACGGTCCTCCTTGCGACCGGTCACGATGCCGAAGAACTCCTCCTGGAGGCGGGCGGTCACCGGACCCCGCTCTCCGTTCCCGATCAAGAGGCCGTCCACACTGCGCACAGGGGTGATCTCCGCCGCGGTTCCGGTGAGGAAAATTTCGTCCGCCAGGTAGAGCATCTCGCGAGCGATCATCTCCTCCCGCACCTCGTACCCCAGGTCGCGGGCCAGTTGGAGGACGAACCCGCGCGTGATGCCGGGCAGGATGGAGGCGGAGAGGGGCGGGGTAACCAGCACGCCGTCCCGGACGATGAAGATGTTCTCCCCGCTCCCCTCGCTGACGTAGCCATCAGCGTTGAGAGCCAGTCCCTCTGCGGCTCCCCGGTCGTGGGCCTCCATCGCGATGAGTTGGGAGTTGATGTACTGACCACCAATCTTCGCCATCGCCGGGAAGGTGTTGGGAGCCATCCGTTGCCAGGAGGTGACCACCACGTCAATCCCCTGGCGGAGGCCCTCCTCCCCCAGGTAGTTTCCCATCTCCACGGTGGCGATAATGACTTCCGTGGGGCACTCCCGCGCGTCCAGCGCGAGGGTCCCCAGGCCCCGGAAGACCAGAGGGCGGATGTAGCAATCCCGAAGGCCGTTGGCCCGGACGGTATCCAGGATGGCCTGCGCGATCTCCTCCGGGGAGTAGGGGATGGCAAGCCGGTAGATTTTGCACGAGGCGAAAAGGCGGCGCACGTGGGGCTCCAGGCCCAGGACGGCCGGGCCGCGCGGGGTACTGTAGGTCCGAATGCCCTCAAAGACGCTGGAGCCGTAGTGGAGCGCGTGGGTCAGAACGTGCACGCGCGCCTCTTCCCACGGGACCAGTTTCCCGTTGTGCCAGATCCACGGGGTTGGCCGGATTCCCATCTTCTCCTCCTGAGTAGCCACGAATCGCACGAATTTCACGAATTTTCGTGGCAAAAATGAACAAAAAGCCCCTTCGTCCAGGGACGAAGGGGCACACTCCGCGGTACCACCCTGATTGGAGACGCCCGGACGGCACTCCGCTGTGCTCCGTGCCGGACTACGAACCCGGAAACGAAGGGCGTCTCCCGCTCTGGCCCAATAACGGGGGCCACCCGTCGCCGACTACTGGGGAATCCCGTTCGCCAGCGCGGCTCCCAGGCGAGTTCGGCCTTCGGGGGATCCCCCTGGCGCTCCCCGTGGCGCTGTGTGCCGGGCTTCCACCGTCCCCGGCTCGCTGCAGGGATGGCCTACTACTCCTGTTCGCAGCCTGTAGAGGACCAGAAAGTCAAAGGTGCAGAACAACTACGGAATCAGAAAACGGGCCGCAGGCCCTTCAGGGAATAGAACCCTCTGTGGCTGTGTATTTTATCGCAATTTGGGCAAATGTCAAATCTGCCGGTAAGAGGGATTTTGTGGCGGGCGGCAAGGCCGCCCGCCACAAAATCCTACATAATATATCACCAGCAGGGCCACTCGCCAAATGTTCCTGCGCTTGTTAACCCGTAACAGAAATTGCTCTTTCATCGCGCCGCTTCGCCCTTGCTTTGGTTATGGGATCGTAAACGATGAAAAACGCCATCCCCGCCAGGGCAAGCCAGCCGGTCCAGTCGCCCAGGCGGACAGCGAGGGAATCGCCCGTGCCCAGGGGCACGTCGGCGATGACGACCTGCCCGGTTTTATCCCCGCCAGGGGTGACGGCGGCGGCGATGATCCGCCCGTAGGGGTCCACGATGACCGAGTCGTTGCCGCTGTTGTCGGCCTTGACCAGACTCACCCGGTTCTCCACCGCGCGGAAGACCAGGTGGGTGTAGTGCTTGGTGGCGATCTCCGGCCAGTCGTGGGAGGGGACCAGGATCAGTTGCGCACCGTTGCGGGTGATCCTGCGGGCCGTGCCCGTAAAGTCCAAGTCGTAGCAGATGATGGTGCCGAGGCGGCCCAGCGGGGTGTCGTACACCGGATAGGTCCCGCGCGTCAGACTGGTCTCCCCGGCGAAGGTAACGGGGTGGTCCTTGCCATAGACGCCCAGAAATTGACCGTCCGGCGTCAGCACCGTGGCCTCGTTCCGCCAGACCCGTTCGGTCACCCGGACAAAGTAGCCCAGGACCAGGTGGGCATCCGTCTCGGCGGCCAGTTGGCGGAAATGGTCGGTGTTTGTCACCTGCGGGTCGCCCTCAATGGCGATTTCGGGCCAGACGACGAGGCGGGCGCCAGCGCGGGCGGCCTGACGGGTGAGTTCGCTGAACCGGCCCACCCCGCTCCAGGGCACACCGGCGTCGTAGTGCAGCGCGGCGGCGCGGACTGTCGGGGTCGTCGGGGCGCGGAAGAGGGCCAGGCTGAGGCCGGTCCAGGCCACCAGCGCGGCCAGCACGCCCAGCACCCAACGGCGCACCGAACGCCCGGTCAGGGGCGGCGTCTCCGGGTCCAGTTTCCAGCGCCGGTCAAAGAGATAGAGCGCGCCCAGCGCCAGCCCGTAGTTGACGGACATGATGAGCAGGCCCAGGCCGAAGATGCTGAAGATGCTCACGGGCTGGATCAGCCAGGGCTGTCCGTAGAGGGTGTTGGCCACAAAGGCCCACGTGCCCATGATGGGGATGAAACTGCGGATCATCTCAAAGCCCACCCAGTTCAGCGCGCCGTATCCGACGAACCAGCGGTAGTCCGTGCGCTCGTGGAAGGCGCGCACGCCGCTATCGGCCAGATAACTGATGGCGGCGATGAGCAGTGGAAGCCAGGCCATATAGATGCCGCTGCCGGCGAAGATGGGAGTCAGGTAGCCGCCCAGCCAGCCGCCGATGGCGATGGCCGACGCCAGGCTGGAGATTTTGCGCGGCATGACCCGGAACTGGGCCACCAGCATCGGGATGAAGGCCACCCAGATCAGGGGCCAGAGGCTGTAGGGTGGGAAGGAGAGGGTCAGGAGGACCGCGCTGAGGACGGAGAGGGTGGTGCCGATACCCAGGCGAATCCAGAACATGCGGGGAGAGGGGGACATTATTTTGGCCTCCTATGGTGAGATTGAAAAAAGAAAAACGGCTCCGTTGCGCCCACCTCATTGGGAAAGGTTGACGCCTCTGAGCCGTCATCTCACTGAGGCCCGGTAGGGTGGAGATGAGGGGGCAGAGAGGGAATCAGGTGGACCCGGAGGGATTCGAACCCTCGGCCTTCTCAATGCCATTGAGACGCGCTCCCAGCTGCGCCACGGGCCCACGATGGAGCTGAGGGGATTCGAACCCCTGGCCTCTTCAGTGCGATTGAAGCGCTCTCCCAGCTGAGCTACAGCCCCATTCGCCCTTGTATTTTACCGCAATCTGGATAGATGTCAAGGCCGCGCGGTTCTGGGTGTGTCCCAAAGTTGTAGGACAACTGCTCGCAGTTGTCCTACAAAGCGGCCAGGCCCGACGAAATTGGGACACACCCCCGGTTCTGCGGTATCAGGGGCAGCATGGGGTTATCGCCGGGATAGAGACACGGCATGGGCCTTTCCCCGTGCCGGGGGTTCCCGGTACAGTTGTTCCCGAATCGCCTGGACCTCCCGCCGGAGAGTGCTGTCCTCCTCCAGCAAAGTCGTGATCCGTTCACAGGCGTGCAGAATGGTGGTATGGTCCCGCCCACCCAGCCACTGTCCAATTTGGGGCAGGGACGCGCCCGCCTCATGACGCAGCAGATAACACGCCACCTGGCGCGGGCGGACGACACCCTGGCGCCGACTGGTGCCCGTCAGTTCTTCCACACCCAGGTTGTAAAATTCCGCCACGGCCTGGATGATGGATTCCGGGGTGATCGGAGGCCGGGCACGGGCGACCATGTCCTCCAGTGCCTGTGCGGCCAGTTCGGGTGTCAGGGGCTGGTGAGTTAATGTGGCAACCGCCACCACGCGGTTCAGCGCCCCCTCCAGTTCCCGGATGTTGCTCTGGAACCGTTCGGCGATCAGGAAGCAAATCTCATCGGGGACCGGGATGCCCAGTCCGGCAGCCTTCCAGCGCAGAATGGCGATGCGCGTCTCCAGGTCGGGGGGTTGGATGTCCACGATGAGCCCCCACTCAAACCGGGAGCGTAGTCGCTCTTCCAACGTGGCCATCGCCCGGGGAGGACGGTCGGAAGAGATGACAATCTGCGCCCCATTGCCATGCAGCGTGTTAAAAGTGTGGAAGAACTCTTCCTGTGTGGATTCCTTTCCGGCGATGAACTGAACATCGTCCACCAGCAGGACGTCCACCGTGCGGTAGACTTCCCGGAACGCATCCGTGGTCTGGTGGCGGATGGCCTCAATCAGGTCGTTGGTGAAAGTCTCGGCGGAGACGTATAGGGTCTGCAGGCCGCTGGCCCGGCAGATGTGGCCAATCGCATGCAGGAGATGCGTCTTCCCCAGACCAACACCCCCGTGAATGAAGAGCGGGTTGAAGGCGCGCGCCGGTCGCTCCGCCACGGCCATGCAGGCCGCGTGAGCCAGCCGATTGCCCGGCCCGACGATGAAAGAGTCAAAGGTGTAGCGAGGATTCAAAGTGTCGTTGGACCGTTCGTTCCTGCGCGAGGACTCGGTCGTCTTTCCGTTCAACAGCGGGAGTGTGGGAGGGGTCTCCGGCTCCTCCCGCTGGCCTTCCCAGACGACAAACCGAACCGATGCGGTCCGTCCGGTCAGGCGGGTGAGGACGCGCGCCACAACGGACCGGAGCCGACTCTCCAGCCAGTCGCGCGCGTACGTATTGGCGACCCCGATGACGAAGACACCATCTTCGCAGGCTATCAAACGAGAGTTCCGCAGCCAGGTCTCAAAGGTAGCGCGCGTCAGTTCCAGTTGAAGTTCACCTAAGGCTGCTTGCCAGATACGGTAGGCATCCATACTGAGCCGTTCAGGGAAGATTCGTGACAGGGAGACGTCCTCCCGCAGAGCAAACTTTGAGCCCATCCGCGAAGGGTAAGGGGGACCCTTATATGCGGTTGAGCCGGTGGATCAAGATTGACGGGAGGTTGAAGAGATTGACTCCTTGAGCAGTGAGGATCGGCGAAAGATGTAGTGCCCAAGGTCAGGATTCGCCTTGATTGTACCAAAAAGCCCACAGCGGGCAACTCGTTGCCCCTGCCTCTACCTTAAAACCTTCTCAAATTTAAGGTTCCGGAGCCGGTGAAGGCCTCCAGCCCCGAGAGCCGTTCCCTCCCCCCAGGAGTGGGGAATTTTCAGAACATTTGGGATATATGTGGGGATATTAAATGGACGATGGGACGGAACAAAATATTTCGGCAAGGCCGGCCATTTGCGCGCTATGTGCAAAAACGACCGGCAGCCTGCAAGATGCCCGCTGCCGGTCATTGATCCAGGAAAGCAGGGAGTTGTTGCTACCGCGAAGGATGGTTGAATCTCACCCGACGATGATTTCCCCGCCATCCACCGGAATGACCGCACCGCTGATCCAGGTGACCGCCGGGTCGGCCAGAGCAACCAGGACAGCCGCCACGTCCTCCGGAGTGGTCAGCCGTCCCCCGGGATTGCGCTGGAGGGCCTCCTGCATCCAGTGTTCGTGCCCGGGAATCACCCGCAGGGCCGGGGTATCCGCCACCCCCGGCCGCAGGCAGTTGACGGCGATCCCGCGCGGCCCCAGTTCCAGGGCCAGTTGGCGCACGTGGCTTTCCAGCGCGGCCTTGGCCGCGGAGACCGCCCCGTAGGGCACGACCACCCGCTCCGCCCCCGCGCTGGAGAGGGCATACACCCGGCTGCCCCGCTGCAGCAAATTTCGCCGGACCAGCCCCTGCACCCAGTAGACCAGACTGTGGGCCATCACCCGCAGAGTCATATCCATCTGCTCCTCGGTGATTGCCCCCTGCGGGTCATCGGAGATGAAGGGGAGAAGGGAGCCGAAGGCCAGGGAGTGCAGGACGAAGTGGATGCTCTTCTCCGTATCCTGGGAGAGGACTTCCTGGATGCGGTCCAGGACCTGCTCCCGCTTGCGGGCATCGGCGGCATTGGTGTTGAAGAAGACGGCCCGCCGGCCGGCTGCCTCAATATCCGCGATGACCTGCTGGGCCCGGTCCAGCGTGGCCCGGGTATCCAGGTGGACGCCGAAGATGTTCATCCCCGCCCGCGCCAGTGCGCGGGCCGTTGCCGCGCCGAATCCGCTGGAAGCGCCCAGGATGAGCGCCCACCGACCCGCCAGTTCGCTTTTGCTCATTGCGGTCTCCTCCGTGCAAAGGATAGGTGGTGACACGTAACTACCTACCCATTTGCAGGAATTGTGCTAAACTACAGCCGTGGTCAAGCTACGGCTGGGAACCGATTTGCTGTTGAAGCGAGTGGCTTATCTGGAAGCTCGGGTGGCCTGCCTCCAGGCAGAG
>Ga0308419_1002881_pt1 | contig 10936 bp, 11 predicted proteins | sample HotsprSampleMS50_FD_203674 | JGI IMG/M metagenome (GOLD analysis project Ga0308419, IMG submission 203674) | Hot spring phototrophic mat microbial communities from Mushroom Spring, Yellowstone National Park, Wyoming, United States - 20090730_MS50 ... | reverse complement strand
CGAGTAATTGAAACAATTCAATCTCTCCGACTTCATCATGGACTAGTCGGAGCCGACATTGTTGTTGTAGATAATGCTCCCGGCTCTCCCGAAAGCGAAAAAATTAGCGATTTTTGCAAGAAGGCCGGAGTTAGATACGTTCCTTTCGATTACGCTATCGGAACATCTCCAGCCCGCAATAAAGCGATGCTGGAGGCGCAAAACGATTGGGTGTTGTGCTTTGATTGCCACGTGCTATTCCTGCCTGATTTAGTAAACAGTCTGCAGCGGGCCATCGACTACGCCGGTAACGACCCAATTCTGTTTCACGGCGTTAAGGTTTACGACGACTTACGCAGCAACCCAGCCACACACTTCGAGCCCGTTTTCCGTTATGGCATGCTGGGAATTTGGCGATACGATCCTCAAGCTGAGAAAGGTGAGCCGTTTGAAATTCCAGGAAGCGGGTTTGGTATTTTCTTGGTGAGGAGGAAAGACTTCTTTGTGGCTGGGGGCTTCCACCCCGCTGCCCGCGGTTTCGGCGGGGAAGAGATTTGTTTTCACGAAGCGTTCCGTCGGGCTGGCGGGCGGGTTATGTGCTTCCCGGGCCTGCAATATTGGCACAATTTCCATCAATTGCAGGTGCGTTATCCGCTGTATCTTTATGATAAGGTGCGAAACTATCTCCTGTGGTTTAAGTTACTAAATTGGGATGTGGAGCGGATTAAGCGTCACTTTGTCCAAGGCTACACCACGCCAGAAGTGGCTGCGGATGGAGAAGTTTGTGAAGTTTCTCCACATCTCATGACAGAAGAGGAATTTAATAACCTCTTACAAAACCTAGATCAACCCTACTCGCCCCCAATTCCTTCTCCATCAAGCCAAGATAAACAAGAGGAGCGCCGGCGCGGATGTGGATCGTGTCCTGACCGCCACCGGCCTGAAATCGATCATGTGGTCGCTAAGCTTGCTGAATTGAATATTAGCGAAAAACAACTAACCATCGTCACTCTGGACAGACGCTGGTTGGAGAAATTTCCCAACGCTCGTGTTGTGACTATGAATAACGATCTTAAGGGGCCAGGCGTTGTCATGCAGCCAATGAATAAACTTCCCCAACCAGAAGATGGCCAGCTCGTCTTAATTTGGGACCCGCCCCAGCCCATTGGCCCTATGTTTGAGGTGATCCGAGAACAACTTCATGTCTGGCCAACCGTGGTGATTTGCAATTTGGGGTTCGCCGATACTATCTCAGTACATGTCTATGATCCGCGCACTCGCTCTCATGGTGTGCGAGAGGAAAAAACAGTCCTCCGATGTCTTCGCGAATGGTTGTCTAGCACGGGTTCACCCTATGTGGTTGTCGCTCTAGAAAATGAGGGCAATGGATATGCTATCATTTCGCGAGACCCAGTTTATAAACAGGCGCAGCTCCCCAGTTGGCTAGAGAAATTGCGGAATTTCGCAGTAAGCGCGGCACAGCATATTGCCACAGGTGCCGCCATAGCCCCGGACGACCTGTATCGGCGGCGAATAGAAATTTGTGCCCTTTGTGAATGGCGTCAAGACGGCGTTTGTGTAAAATGTGGCTGTCCGATTTATCGGAAGGCCAGGTGGGCTTCAAGCAAATGTCCAGTTGGGAAGTGGTAACATGTTCATAGTGTGCCTGTGTCCTACATACCTGCGCCCAGAATGTGTGGCGCAAACGATCGTTTTGTTTGAGCGGCAAAGTTACCCACCCGAGAAGAGATTTTTGCTAATCCTCGACGACGCCGGGCAACTACGCCCAAAGAAAGGGCCGAATTGGGAAATTGTTAGTGTCCCCACTCGGTTTCCGTCACTCCCAGACAAGTATGCTGCGATGCTGGAAATGTGTCCACCCAATACCGAGGGACTTGTCGTCTGGGACGATGACGACATCTATCTGTCACGTCACATTGAGGCCTCTGTCTCGGCACTCCAACAAGCTCCATGGGCTCATCCTCGCTATGTCTATTCGATTTACGCCGGAGCGTTGCGAATAGAGCGTAGTGACGGGAGGTTTCAGGCAGCTGCGGCCATGCGGTGGGATGCGTGCATGGCAATAGGGGGATGGCCGCGGACCCGCCGGGCTGATTTCGACCAACAACTCCTGGCTAAACTCGAACGTACGTTTGGGCCCGCAGCCGACTCCTCACGCTTTTGGGGACCAACATTTGTTCACTGGTTTTCCAACGGACTGTGGCACTCCCAGCTGTTTATGCGGTCCCCTGACGATGAAACCTGGTATGATCGGATAGCCCGGGAAACATATCGCCGAGACATTGACATCCAACCGAAACTCTTGCCTGAAGCCGAGAAGTGGATTTATAAGCTAGATCGCTCCTGTGGGAAGCCCCTTACTTCTGCCTGTCAATAGCTGCGTTTGCGGCTTGACTTTCTTGGTGTCTTCGGGTATTTTTACTTTAAGGAAAACTAGTGGTGTGGTGTTGTTTCCCGTGGTTGGGCTGCGACAATGGCTAGACAAGCAAACAAAACGGACACAATTCACTGGGTATCCACGGTCAATGCCGCTAAAATAATCGGCTCTTCGCGACAATGGGTCCGGATGCTGGCTGTAGACTATGGCAAGGTGCGTTACGTCAGATTGCCTAAAAACGCCATAGCCGTGTGCCTAGAAGACGTCCTCCGCTGGAAGCGGGAAAACCCAAGCCCGCGCCGCAGGCCCCGAAGGAATTCAACACATACTACCGTGATAGACATTGATAAGATTTCATTGACCTTGCCTGAGCGATTCCCTGCCAAGATTTAGGGCATCTTTTCATCCTGTTCCTAAATATGCCCCCAGGGTTGTCCCAGAAAAAATTTTTCAGCTATCCTCTTGACAGGGAATTTTCCCTAGGGTAAAATAAAGGCAGAAGAGAACGATAAACAAGAATGGTCTTTGACAATTTGGCGGGAAAGCAAGACAGGCAGCCCACCCCTCTGCTTGGGGATGTATGCGTTTGGGTTGGTTGATTTGTTTGGTTTGCTGGTTTTGTATAGGAGGGCCTGACATGGCGACACAGTGTGTGTGGACGTGTTCAGTGGATTGGGATCGTGCAATGGAGTTGCTTCGCAACGGTTGCGGGAAGCGAGTTGCCTGGTGGGATGACCGGGTTTGGCAATACTGGCGGGAGTTGGGTTGGGATCAACGTCCCACTTCAGAGCTTGACGCCCAGCCCCCCGAGGTGCAGGCCTACGTCCTCAACCCCTTCGAGGTAAGCTTGCTGGGCGTATGGGCCGCCAGGCCTACATCCGGGGTGCTATTTGTGTTCTATGACGTTCGTTGGGCGGCTGTAGCTGCTGACACGCCCCTCGAAGTGGACGACGCGTAACCGAGAAGCCTTTGACATCCTTCACGGCATGTCTGGCTTGCTTTGCCCGCCAATTGTTTATTGGTGGAATGTCCCTGAAAGGGAAGGGACTTAAAAATGAGCGTGCAGCAACTTGCTCCAACAAGACGGAATTACGTTGTTGTCCTAGCTAGAAACAAGGAACATGCTGAGGCTGTAGCAATGGATCTGGCTCATCAGGGACTGCCGGTGGCCCGCCTTGAAATTCCAGCTGATGCTGATTTGTGTGCCTTGTGTGGGCCAGCGCGTAAGGCCCAGAAACTAGCATTTATAATGGGAGCCTTAACTGCAACCGCCTCGTGGATTGTCTTCATTGTTGCACTGGCTATTGTGCAGCAATTGTTTTAGTGGTTGTGTTGGTTGTACGTAAACGTTAAACCCTGAATGGTTGGGTGGGTGGGAGTGAAGGAGTAACTATGAGTGACGCTGACGCATTGGCACGGTTGATCGCTGAGCATCTGCAGAGGCTGACTGTAGGTCAGGGCCTTGCAGCTCCACAAGCACCTGACATTACTCAGAATGGAGGTACGTTCAATATGCTACCAACAACTCCCCAGCAAGCACCTGCAACCGGACCCGTTCCAAGACTTGTGGAAGTATCGGTTCCTGTTGTTGTGCAATTGCCTGATGGGCGGGAAGTAACGGTGCGCCTGCATTTTGCTGTGGATGGCGTGCCCAGTTTACAGCACATCGTTAATTACTGCGCAATGCTTTATGGGCCTGCGCTCGCCGCTCGACGTCCGTGGGGATCCTTTAACTATGGCAGCTCCTACAGAAGGAGGACGTAACATGTGGTTGGTGCCACCTAGATACGTCGTCATTGATGTTGAAACAATTGCGGGTTGCCCAGAAGACGCAGAAGCCGCTTTTCGGAGAACCTTCCATCCCAATCAAAACTGGAAGGCTGCAACCATCGGAGAGCGATATTTGGAGGGTTTGCAACAACGCCGAGAGCGACTGGCTCTTCTCGATACTAGCCCCATTGTGACAGTATCCATGGCAACAGATGCTGATTGCCGGTTACTGCATGCTTTGCCACTCGCGGAACCTACAATGTGTGGCATTCCGTTAGAGGGTTATCCTAACGAACGAACACTCCTTGTTCGCTTGCGGGAATATCTTGAATCGTGCAGCGACAGCACGCTTTTTGTCGGGCATAACATCTTGGGTTTTGACTTGCCACGTTTACGGATGAGATATCTGGCTAACGGGCTGCGCGTTCCTCGACCTTTCACCACTACACATCAACCAGTCTATGACACCATGGTTGCGTGGGGCGAGTTTTTTAGCGTCGAAGGGGCCCGCTACGCCTCGCTGCATGATTGTCTAGAGATGGCCCGCATCCCGTCTCATAAAACCATGATTTCGGGATCTGACGTCCAGCGACTTTATGAAGCTGGGGATTACAAAACCCTAGTGCTCTACGCCGTCCTTGATGTGCTTGCCGAAAGGGCCCTCTTTCTGTGCATGACGGGCCAATCAGAGGATCGGCAGATCACAGCTGAGGCGGTAGAGCGTCACGATGTCGCACCTCCAGACATCCCTAAAAAAGATGATCCCTGCGAGTCACAAGCACAAAGTGATTCTCAGGGTGTATCGCGTAGCGTCAAAGAGATTTTGGCGTCCATGGGATTAACAATTTGAAGGAGAAAAGCCATGAGGCAAATTGCAATTCGAAAAATCGGCCCTATCGAGTATCTCGAAATTCCCATTCCTGAACACGGCGGTGTCGTTGTGCTGCGCGGGAGAAACGGGCTGGGGAAAAGCTGGGCCCTTCAGGCCGTCGATTGTCTGGCTTCAGGCCGGGGTTCGCTTCCTGTCCAAGATGGGGCCACTCGCGGAACAGTTAGTGGCGCTGGGGTTACACTCACTGTTGAAAAGTCGGTGAGAAGAACCGGGGCTGCGGAGGTTGTCAGCCTAGATGGCAGGTTCGATGTATCAGACTTTGTTAACCCACCAATAGCTGACCCCGAAGCCGCCGATAAACGGCGAATTAAAGCCCTTTTGCAATTGAGTGGGGAGAAAGCAAACCCAGAGGATTTTGTCGCAATCTTACCCCAGGGGCTTGCGCTTGACGAGCTTGTTCCTGCTGCAGAACGAAGCGATGATCCTGTCGTTTTTGCTGGACAGGTAAAAAGAGCACTCGAAGAAGAAGCCAGGCGATACGAGCGGGCGCTGCAGCAGCTACGAGCTGAGGCTGATGCTTTACAGAAACAGATCCCTCCGCATGCTAAAGATCGTGAAGTCACGGAAGAGGATCGCACTAATGCTCTTAAGCAATTGCACGATGCTCTTGCGTTAGTGACAAAATTAGAAACTCAGCTTCAGGAGGCAGAACGTCTTAAAAGCCTGCAGGAGACCGCAAGGACACAACTTGCAGAGTTGCGGCGGGAACACCACGATCCAGAATCCTACGACTACGAAATCAAAGAGCTTGACAACAGAATTGTGGAATTAGAACAACAACTTGCAGCAGCAAGGGAACGAAAACGGCAATTGGCGCAAGAAAAAGAGAAAGCCGCTCAAACGCGTCAGCAACTGCTGCGGCTGCAAGAAATATTGACTCAACAAATACCTATGGTGTCAGAGGTGGAATTGTCGGCCGCCAAAAAACAACACGAGGCTGCCCAGACACATTACGACAGCATTATCAAGGGGCTAGAAACCACAAAGATCGTCAAAAAAATACGCGACCTTGAGGAAGCAGCCAAGATAACTGAAGAAAAAGCTGCGCAATTGCGAAATGCAGCGTGGGCTACTGATAGCGTCCTTACTGCTATGGTGGCCCGAGTAACTAAGGATCTGCGAATTCAAGGAGGGAGACTCGTTGTGGAGTCAGACCGCGGGACAGAATGCTTCTCGGATCTTTCTGTCGGCGAACGATGGACAAAGTCGCTCAGCATCTTCGCAAAGATGTTGCCTCCTCAAGGCATAATGGTTGCCAAGCAAGAAGCGTGGGAATCGCTCGACCCGATCAACAAAAAAGAAATTGTCACCTTGGCCCGACAATTAGGCGTTACCATCTTCACGGCAGAAGCCGACGACAGCGACAACATCCGGGTCGAAATTTTGTAAACGAATTACACGGCAGGCCAAGCCTTGGGGCCCTGCAACATCTTCCCCTAAAATCGGTTTTATGGGCCCTAGCAGCCTCTAGGAGGCGGGGGTTGAACCACCTTGGGTTCTGCACCACATCACGTGTACCGGCCCTCTAAAGGCCTTTCTCGCGATGACGACTGTGGCGATTAACACACCTAACGGGTGGCCCCACACCCCACAGGCGGTGACGGTTGGTGACGGTTAGTGACAGTTGGGCTTTTACAACCGTCACTCAACGTAAGTAATTGTGCTATAAGGACTTGCGACGAGGTGGTGACGGTTGTGACGGTTGTTTCGGGGGTATATAAAAAAATTTTTTTGTGGACGCAATAGGAATGAAACCGTCTATCTGGGGTATCAATACCATACTGGGGTGGGGATTCGCAAAAGCCCCATTAATAATAATTATTAGTGTTCCGAACCGTCACTGGGAATAGAGTATGTACGACAGTGAGTTTCTAACGGTTGTGCGCTTTTCTGTGCCTGGCATCCCAGTCCCTAAGGGATCGCTCAGAGTGTTCCCAGTTAAGAAAAAGACTGGACAACTAGGGGTTAAATTTATTCCCTTTCCACGGCTTATCGAATGGCAAGCAGCAATCAGATTTGAGGCTTCTAGACTTTACGCCCCAAATTTGCCATGGACTGGGCCTGTCAACATTCGTATTTCTTTTCGATTCCCTCGGCCTAAATCTCATTTCAGATCTTTAGATCCACATTTTCCCACTTTGAAGGCTGACGCTCCTTTGTTTGTGGTGCGGCGGCCAGATTTGGACAAATTAATTAGATCTGTTTTAGACGCCATTACAGGCGTCCTCATCAAGGATGATTCACAAGTTGTTAGCTTACAAGCAGTCAAAAAGTATGCAAACATCAACGGCCGGCCTGGTGTTACTGTTAGTGTCAAACTCGCTGAGCCGTAATTAGCTTTAGGTGAAGGAGGATCACGCAATGTCAGCGTTACGTCTTTCTGATTGGTTGTATTGCTGGTGGGGTTGGGTGGTGCGTTTGCCTAAGCACGAGGCTACATCAGTTATAACAGCCTACCACCGGATCCTTCTTGGGTTCGAAGACAGCGTTGAAAACATAGAGTTTTCGCTGTTAGGGCCCGGAATATCTTGCGAAGTTATTTTCTTTGAGGCTTTACGAAACGGGTCGTCGATTCGTGCGACAATTAGTCGCTTCCTGACGGAAATGCACATTGATGCACCGAGCGAAGAGCGAGTCGCTTTTGAAAAACAAGCTTCTGAGCTTGTAATCAAACGGATCGGGTCGCTGCTGGCTGAGTTAGAGCAACGAGTAAGAAGTGAAATTAGGACAACCCGCGCTACAAGCGTAACAAGCAATGTCTCGTGAGAATAATCAGACAGAATTCCTTGAACGATTTCGCAACAAAGTGCTCAAGTGGGCAGAAGCAAGACAATGGCCACGCCTCAGAGATCGTATGGGCTTTTTGATAAGCCGCAGCGGTAAAGAAGAATGGATTTATTTAATTGAGCACGTGAGCAAGCTGTCACTAGAAAGTCAAGTGTGGCTAGCTAATCGAATTCTGGTGGCAATGGGATTGCAACCTGTAACTACCGCTGAACAATGCCCTAAGGAAAAGGGCAACAACAAGAAGAGGAACACAAAGAGGAAGTAAACAATGAATCCACCGCTAGTCCTAGTTTTAAACAGACTAAAAGCTAAGCGATTGTATCCTCAAGAAGTCGATGGGACTTGGATGGCATTGTGCCCTAATCATTACGATCGCCACCATCGCGGGCGGCCCACACTTGTTGTGCGATTATCAGAAGATGGCAGTCACGTGCACATATTTTGCACCAAAGGTTGTCACACAACATTGATCTTAACGAGGCTAGGTTTAGATTGGGACGCTTTGTACACGAAGTGCTGGAGACTTAAGTGGAAAGAAGTCTTCTCACACATTCGTAAATCGCACAACAAATAGGAGCAGAAACCGATGTTAGAGCAGGTTCTAGACGCCTTAATGGGCAGAGGTTGTCATCCCAGGAAGAGTGGCAGCGAGTGGAAGGCACGCTGTCCCGCGCATGATGATAGAAACCCAAGTCTAGCAATTCGAGAAGCCGACGATGGGCGAGTATTAATGTACTGTCATGCTGGGTGTGCAGCCGAAAACATTGTTGCTGTGCTAGGTTTACAGATGAAAGATCTTATGCCAGTTAACACAAAGGGAGAAAATCATTTCATTAACAAGGAAAATCCCACTGACAGAAAAACTTATGCAACAGCTGAAGAAGCAAAGGAAGCTTGGGTGAAAAAGATGGGCCGTTGGCCCGATTATGAATGGATGTATTTCGACGCTACTGATAGAGATGTGGGATGTGTTTTGCGTTGGGATAAACCAGACGGCAAAATAATTCTCCCGGTTTCACTCTACGACGACGGCTGGCGGCACGAAGGCATGCCGGCCCCTCGACCGTTGTTTGCTCTGCCTTTAATCCGCAAGGAGAAGGATGCCACGGTTTTTGTTATGGAGGGTGAAAAAGCGGCTGACGCTGGGTGGGATTGTGAGCTTGTTAGCACAACATCAGCAGGAGGAGCTAACGCTGCCCACAAAACTGACTGGAGCCCTTTGCGGGGGCGAAGAGTCGTTATTTTACCAGACAACGACGAAGCTGGTGAGCGTTACGCTGAAACTGTGGCTCAGTTATGCCTGGCGGCTGGAGTAACAGACATTCGAATCATAAAGCTTGCAGATTACGCGAAAGATCTACCGCCTGGGGGCGACTTAGCTGACATCATCATTTCTCCTAATCGCTGCGGATTACCGTTGAGTCCAGAGGCTTCACGGAAAGAGATAGGCCGATGGCTTTTAGAGGTTGCTGGAAAAACTGAGTTATGGCGTCCTAAACCGGTGGAAACAACACAAAAAACAGAACCCAACAGAGACGCTAAGAGAAAGTCAGGCATTTGGTTTAGCGTTCGCATAAACAGCAATAGTCGACGTCAGGTAGTTGTTGCTTACGAGAATGATAAGGAGGTTTATCGTGATGTACTTAATGTTCACAGCAGCCAAGCACGAGAAGAATTTGCGCGAAAGCTAGCGAGTAAGCTTGGTAGAGATCTTAATGAAATGATAAAACGTTGTGATAGTGAATTGCCGCGCGCGGCGGATGAAGAAGCGGAGAAAATAAGGGAGTCGAACAACGGGGCAATATCAAAGAGCATTGTTCCGCCGTGGCCAGACGAATGGCCAGAACCAGTCAAGCTAAGTGATGTACTCGATGAAGTCTACAACGCAATTCGCCGCTACGTCATCCTGAAGCACGAAGACGCGGTTGCAATCACGTTGTGGGCAGCATGGACCTATGTTTACAACTATGGCCATATTGCCCCGATGCTGGGTATAGTCAGCCCAACGCGGCGTTGCGGAAAAACTACATTGCTGACGATCCTCTTTCATTTAGTTGCGCGCCCAATATTTGCCAGCAATATCAGCCCGGCGGCTGTTTTTCGAGTCATAGAGGAATGTGGCCCTTTAACGTTATTGATCGACGAAGCAGATACTTTTACTAAAGACAACGAAGAATTAAAAAACGTTATAAATTCTGGGCACCAGCGATATGGTTCTCACGTGGTACGAGCTGTCCCAAGAGCGGATCGCGATTATGGCTTGGGCAAATTTTCGACATGGTGCGCGAAGGCGATTGCTTCGATTGGCAGTCTACATAATACGTGGAGTGATCGAGCTATTACAATCTGCATGCAACGCAAAACCAAAGATGAAATAATTGAGCGATTAACTCCAAGCGCAACATTGTATTTGCAGGTATTATCGCGAAAGTTGTATACAGCGGTAGCGACAGAAGAAATAAAAGAAGCTCTTGCCACGCGTTACCCAGACGTTCCAGAAACGTTGCATGATAGGGCCGCCGATAACTGGCGCCCTTTACTGTGCATTGCTGATGCGGCTGGGGGCGAGTGGCCGACAAAAGCTCGGGAAACCGCAAAAGCTCTCAGTGGAAGTGAAGAAGTGACTGAGAATGAGGATGTGGTGGTGAGGTTATTGCTTGATAGCTTGGAGGTGTTCGGTGCCGATGAAATGTTAACAGCTCGCGAGTTGGCAGAACGTCTAGCTGCGTTAGAGGAGGCCCCCTGGGCTACGTATCGATATGGTAAGCCTATTTCTCCTGAGCAGGTCGGAAAGTATTTGCGGCGATTCGGGATCAAGATTCGGAGAAAAAACAAATCACGGTTATATAGCTGGGCCGACATAGAGGAGGCGGCAAGAAAGTATTCTTCTTCGGAGTCAAAAACGCAATGTGATGACTTTACTGATAAATGGTCTTCTCCCGACGAAGAATTGACAGATTAGATACCCCCCTGTTGGTGAAGAACACATGTTGCAACCTGCGTCTGGATCTGCCTCGTAGTTTGGTCACCCCCTCTGCAGCAGGCATGGACCTACCTCAGTGAACGTATTCATTTCCGTAAAGTCGCACAAAAAAATTTTTTTATATACC
>Ga0308419_1002876_pt1 | contig 10943 bp, 7 predicted proteins | sample HotsprSampleMS50_FD_203674 | JGI IMG/M metagenome (GOLD analysis project Ga0308419, IMG submission 203674) | Hot spring phototrophic mat microbial communities from Mushroom Spring, Yellowstone National Park, Wyoming, United States - 20090730_MS50 ... | reverse complement strand
GGGGAAACCCGGTTTCCTCACTCCCCTCTTCAATGGAGGGGCGCGTGGAGGTCACGCCTCCCGGCAACCCCTCATTGCATCCGCGAAAAGGCAGCGACCGCGCCCTCTGGCGCGGTCACTGTACCATGGCGGGGCTGGTGCGGATCGAACGCACGACCGGCCGCTTAGAAGGCGGCTGCTCTATCCACTGAGCTACAGCCCCGTGTCTGGCTTTATGGTCTTTGAGAAATTCATCCGGTATGCCAGGCTGGCCGTGGGGCTAAAGCCCTCGGCTACGGAATGCGACGCCCGCCTGCGCGGGCTAGAGCGGATTATGTATTCAAAGACCATCAGGCATGGTTTCGCTGCGCGGCCCTGTCCTTATACCGATTCTGCTTGATGGCATCGCATGAGCTCACCTCCACACCTCCACAGCTCTACAGCTCTACAAAAGCCCTGTGTGGAGCTGTAGAGCTGTGGAGATGAGCGGAACAATGCGGGATTGCCAATTCCACTTGGTATTACCCATTGGGGGAGGCGCTGAGGGCGCCGCTCCCCGCGATCCCGTTGATTCGCATCCTACTATAAACCAGACGTGGAATGGTGTCAAAGCCTCCTCTGGGGTTAGGGCTAACGTGAACATAGGCTCTCGAAGAGGGGTGTGGGGAAACCGGGTTTCCCCACGCCCCCGCCCCGCAGGGGAATGGGGAAACCGGGTTTCCCCATTCCCCCAGCCGCGGGAGGGTCTGGGAGGGCTTCGCCCTCCCAGGAACAACCGTATGTTCATTGCGGCGTTGTGCGGCGCAGCCGTATGGACGGCTGAGGTGACCATCGTTCGCAGCGTTCAGCCCCCCTCCCAGCCTCCCCCCGCCGGGGGGAGGCGCCGGACTCCCGCCCCCAGCGGGGGAGGGTCCGGGAGGGGGCCGTCACCGTGCCCGCGGAGCCGCGACGCGGGCGGGACGCCCGCGCTCCCAGGCCATGTGCATCGGGCGTGGTGCGCCCCGCGCATGGGGCCTGACGTGACCATGGGGGAACCAGGTTCCCCCAGACCCCCGCCCGCGGGAGGGTTTGGGGGGGCGCAGCCCGTGCGCAGGGGGCAGGGGAAACCGGGTTTCCCCTGCCCCACGCCCGCGGGAGGGTTTGGGAGGGCGCAGCCCTCCCAGGAAGAACCTATGTTCATCATGTTCGTGTGCGGCGCAGCCGCAAACGCTCTCACTGCACAACGAACGTCGCCACACCGGTCAGCGCGCTACGCTGGCCGTAGAGCACGATCTGGTACGTACCGCGGGGCAGACCCGCGCTGTTCAGCACGAGTTCGATGCTCCCTTCGCTGTTGGCCGTGCCCCGCAGCGACAGCGCCTGCACGCCCCAGGGCGCGTTCAGCCAGGTGGTCACCTCCTCGCCTGGCAGGAAGCGGTTGGTAAAGAAGGCGAAGCGGGTGCCCGCCGGGCCGCTCTCGGGCGTCCTGCGCACCCAGACGTAGGGCGCGTCAACCGAGCCACTGCCCACCAGCACCGGCGCCCAGTTCGTGCGCTGGCCGCCACCCCGGGCATCATCACGGAAGGTGTAGCTGGCCCGGGTGTCGATCAGCATCGGCGTCCGGGTCGGCGACGGCAACGGCAAGTTCTCATTCACGCGCATAAAGAGCTTGCCGCTGCGCCTGGCCCCCGCATTCAGCGGACCGAACACCACCGTGATGCTGTTCTGGTCCACCGAACGCACCCAGTCGCCAGCCTGGCTGTTCAGGCTGGTGTAGAACCCATAGACCTGAGCGCGGTTGATCGGGAAGACCACCACCGTCTCGCGCGCCGTGCCCCGACCGTAGTTCGTCAGGCGGAACTCATACTCAAGGATGGCCCCCCGCGCTACCCAGATGCTCGGCCTCGGCCAGATCGTCACCGCCACATCGGCGGCCTCGCCCGGCTCAGGTTCAGGCTCCGGCGTTGGCGTCGGCGTCGGAACCTGACCCACCTCCGGCGCCCTGCGAATGACCGGCAGGTACACCGTTGAGATACGGTCGAGCACCGCGATGGCCGGAACCACGTGCTGATCAACGAGCGCCATAGCTGCATCCAGGACCATCGGGTCACCGGCGAGATAGGCGCGGAGGGTCGCCTCGACCGCCTCCTGTTCACTCAGCGTCCAGATCGGCACATCGGCCGTCAGAACCTCTTCCGGCTCGATGTTGGGCAGCAGGGGCTCGCCGGGCGGGCCAGGCTGCGCAAATGCCTGACCGAGCACCGCCAGCACCAGCGCGACGACCAACGTCAACGGCAAGCCCCGGCGCCAGATTCGCGCAAGCCTGCGAGACATTGTCGTATCCTTTCACGAAGATGGCTGAAGGGGCCACAGCGGCCCCTTCAGGGATGTCAATGGTACCTCCGTACTATATGACGCTGGCGAAGAGTTACATGTTCCATGGTCGGGGGGGTGGGAGCGCGGGCCTCCCGCCCGCGTCGCGGCTACGCGGGCAAGCTGCCCGCGCTCCCAGGAGACCTAACGTGAACATACGCCCTCGGCGAGGGGGGGTGGGGAAACCGGGTTTCCCCATCCCTCAGCGGACGCGGGCCGGAGGCCCGCGCACCCAGGCCCCGGCCCCTGGGAGGGTTTGGGAGGGCGTAGCCCGTGCGCAGGGGTATGGGGAAACCGGGTTTCCCCATACCCATCCGGTGGGAGGGTCTGGGAGGGCTGCGCCCTCCCAGGAACAACCTGTTTTCATCCCGTCGGTGTGCGGCGCGAGCCGCATGGACGGCTGGTTAGACGCAGCGCGTGGGCACGCGCGCCTGCCGGTACACGCGGGTGAACTCTTCGGCGAAGGCCCGCGCCAGCCCCGGGTCCTCGATGATCAACAGATTCTCGTCGTTCACCTCCTCGGCCCGGCGCGTAAAATTGTACGAGCCGGTAATCACCACGCGCTGGTCGAGGATCATCACCTTGTGGTGCATCGTATAGCAGTTACCGTCGCGATGCACATCGAGACCGGCCGCGCGGAGGCGGGCGTACTCCGAACCCGAGCCGTTGGCGTTGCGCGCCTCGAAAACCACCCGCACCGGCACACCCAGCCGATGGCGGCCAATCAGCGCCCCGGCGATGTCGTCGTCGGTGAAGGAGAACGCCAGCACGTCCACGCTCCTCCGCGCGCGGGCCAGATAGTCCAGGACATGCTCGCGCACCGGTTCATGCGGCGAGAAGAAGACATTGATGGTTGCCCCGGGGAGACGCGCCAGAGGATAGGGCGTCGCCCCACTCTTGCGGCTGCCGAAGCGCCCCGCGGCCATGCGCTCGAACTCGGCGACGTAGTTCGCCACCACCTGCGGGGCCGAGATGCGCAACAGGTTGTTGTTGTTGCGGTAGGTGTCATTCACCGTCACGTTCCACGACCCGGTCCAGACCACGCGCCGGTCGAGGATCACGAACTTGCTGTGCAGGAAGCTGTCGCTCCGCTCCCAGCTTACGCTCGCGCCGGCTTCTTCAAGCAGTCCAGCCCAGCGGGCCATCGCCGGATGGTGCAGACCCTCGCGGTCGAGGGCCAGGCGCACCTGCACCCCGCGGGAGCGGGCGCGGATCAGCGCCTCGGCGACGCTGGCCAGGTTGTACTCGAAGCTCGCCAACTCGATGCGCTCCCTGGCAACGGCGATGTCGGCCAGCAAGGCCCGCTCGAAAGCCGGCGCGACCCGGTTGCGCGGCACGTCGGGGTAGCGCAACTCCGGCGTGGTGAAGAAGACCGCCAGCGTTCCGCCTGCCGCCAGGTGAGGCTGGCCGGCCCGGCCCGGCAAGGGGCCGGCGCGCCCCGGCAAGCCATAAGCCGCCGCGGCGACGAACATGAGCGCCAGGATGACCAGCAGGTGCCTCGAACGGCGTGGGAGCAGGGAAGAGGTGGGCATTACCATTTTAGATGGTAGATTGCGGATGGTAGATTGCCGCTCCATGCAACCGGAAGCGCTCCAGCGCGCACGAGCCTGCGGCGTCTCGATGTCGCTCTGGTCATACGCCACGAAGTCAAGAAGATCACGCACGCGCACAAAGAAACCGTTTCAGGAGCGGCGAAGGTACGCCGCTAAGGCATGATCCTGAACCATGCCCGGATAATGAAAAATCAGGCCGCTGGAGCAGGGGGATGGGGAAACCAGGTTTCCCCATCCCCCCACCCGGTGGGAGGGTTTGGGAGGGCTCCGCCCTTCCAGGCGGGGTGTGGGGAAACCGGGTTTCTTCACGCCCCCGTCCGCGGCAGGGCCTGGCCCTCACGCAGGGGTGTGGGGAAACCCGGTTTCCCCATCCCCCCACCCGGTGGGAGGGTTTGGGAGGGCTCCGCCCTTCCAGGCGGGGTGTGGGGAAACCGGGTTTCCCCACGCCCCCGTCCGCGGCAGGGCCTGGCCCTCACGTAGGGGTATGGCGAAGCCGCCTACAACCGCGATCGGGGGTCGAGCGCGTCGCGGAGGCCGTCGCCGATGTAGTTGATGCTGAGAACGGTGAGGAAGATAAGGAAGCCGGGCCAGAGCACCACCCAGGGGGCGAAATCGAGGAAGTTCTGGCCATCGTAGAGCAGGCGCCCCCAGGTGGGCGTGTCGGGGGGAAAACCCAGACCGAGGAAGGAAAGCACCGACTCGGTAATGATCGCCGCGCCGACGCCGAGGGTCGCCGCGACGATAATCGGGCCGAGGGCATTGGGCAGGATGTGGCGGAACATAATCGTTATCTCGCCAACCCCCAGCGCGTGAGCAGCCTCAACAAACTCCTTCTGTTTGAGCGAGAGGAAGGAACTACGCACCAGGCGCGCCACGGTCATCCAGTTCAGCGCGCCGATGACCGTGACGATGAGGATAAAAATGCCCCGTTCCGGCCCGAAGGCGCTGCGCAGACTGTCGCGGAAGAGAAAGATCAACAGCAGCAGCAGCGGCACCACCGGCAAAGCCAGAAACAGATCGGTCAGACGCATAAGCAGGCCGTCCATCCGACCGCCGACGAAGCCGGCCACGGCGCCGATCAGCGTGCCGAGGGTGATGGCGATGAGCATAGCGGCCACGCCGACCGACAGCGAGACGCGACCACCGAGCATCACCCGCGCCAGCACATCGCGCCCCAGGTCGTCGGTGCCCATCGGGTGCGACCGGTTCGGCGGCAGCAGGCTCCGCGAGAAGTCGATCTTGCGCGGATCGGCGCGCCAGACCAGGGGGCCAACGGTCACCCCCAGCACCAGGAAGGCGAACACCACCGCGCCGGCCACGGCCATGCGGTGACGGCGGAAACGCCGCCAGGCATCGCTCCACAACGAGCGCGGCGGGCGCGCGACCTGGGCGAGCGTTGCCGCCGCGACGGTTGCGTGGGTTGCCGGGGTGTTGCCAACGGGTGGGTTCGCTTCCGACATCTTCGTTTCCGAGATCGGCGCCCCTTGCGAGGCGTTATACCATTTCCGATTGCAGATTTTGGATTGCAGATTGCCGCACATGTCGTCACAATGAGCGATGACGGCAACGACAATGCGGAACTGCCAACTGGATTTGGTATTAGACACCGGGTTTCCCCGCGCTCTCAGGCAGTGGTGGAGTTGCCCGCCCTCTCCCATCGCGAGGCGAGCGTGGGGAAACCCGGTTTCGCCGTGTCAATCGTACCGGATGCGCGGATCGAGAATCCCGTACAGCACATCCGCAATCAAATTGAACACCACCACCAGCACCGCGAAAATAAACGTGATCGCCATCACCACCGGCGTATCGGAGTTCTGGATCGACTTGATCAGCAACTCGCCGATGCCGTTGATACGAAAGATCTGCTCAGTCACAATCGCCCCGGTGAAGATGGTGGGCACGCCCAGGGCCAGCAGAGTGACCACGGGGATCATGCTGTTGCGAAACACGTGCCGCAACACCACCGCCTGCTCGCTGAGCCCCTTGGCCCGGGCGGTGCGGGCGTAATCCGCGGGCAGGTTCTCCAGCATCGCGGCGCGCACGAAGCGCGTGAGCGAACCGGTCTGGAACAGGGCCAGCACCGTGACCGGCATGAGCATCTGGCGCACCTGGCGCGCGAAGGTTTCCCAGTCGGTGACCCGCAGGGTCGAGTCGTAGATGAAGGGCAGCCAGTTCAGGCGCACAGAGAAGATCAGGATCAACAGCAGGCCGGTGAAAAAGGTCGGCACGGAGAAGCCGATGAAGGCGAAGGTCGTGGCCAGGTTGTCGAAGAGCGAATAGGGACGGACCGCCGAGATGATGCCGATCGGGATACCCATGAGGATCGCGACCAGATACGCCACCCCGACCACCTGCAGGGTCTGCGGCAGGCGCTGGGCGATCAAGTCGAGCACCGGCACGCGACTGGCGAAGGAGTAGCCCCAGTCGCCGCCCAGCAGCGCGGCCAGCCATTTGACGTAGCGGATGTACCATGGGTCGTTCAGCCCCAGGTTCTCGCGGATGCGCTCGCGCACCTCGGGGGGCACCGAGGGATCGGCGGCGAACTGGGCCAGCGGGTCGCCGGGAGCAAGGGCGAGAATGGCGAAGATTACCATACTGATGCCCAGCAAGGTAGGCATGGCGAACAGCAGACGGCGGAGAACATAGCGACCCATTACTTATACCAGTTCGCGATATCCCACAGCTCCGCGTCCCACCCGGAGGGATTGTAGCCCTTGAGATCCTTGCTGGCGCCGGCCACGCGTGGGCGGGCCACCAGGGGGATCATAGCCACATCGCTGACGATCAGCGCGTCCATCTGGCGGGCGATGGCCACGCGGCGGTCGGGGTCAAGTTCGTTGCGAAGCTGGTCGCAGAGGGCATCGTACCCGGCATTCTGCCAGCGCATATTGTTGGTGCCGCGCCACTCGTTCTCTTTCTGCGAGGCGGCGCTGGAAATCCACCCGCAGAGGTGCGCTGTCGGGTCCGGTTCGGTGGCGCCGGTGGTGTACATCTGGATATCGGCGAAGAAGTGGCCGATGTTGTCGGGGTTGCCCGGATCGCTGCCGAAGAACACACTGCCGTCCACGCTTTTCAGTTCCGTCTCCACGCCAATCTCGGCCCAGTTGGCCTTGATCAACTCCTGGGTTTTCTGGCGCAGGGTGTTGACGCTGGTCTGGAAGAGCAGGCTGAGCCGCTTGCCGTCCTTGACCCGAATGCCATCGGGGCCGCGCTGCCAGCCGGCCTCGTCGAGGAGGCGATTGGCCGCGGCGATATCCTGATTGCAATCCTTGAAGATATCGGCGACGCTCTGGGCAAAGGGAGGGTACCAGAGGAAGACGCAGGTTGGATAGCCCGCCGGGCCGTAGAGCTGTTCGGCGATGGCCTTGCGGTCAATCGCCAGAGCCAGGGCCTGGCGCACCTTCAGATCGGTCAGGAAGGGATGGGGCTGGCTGAGCTGGCCGCGCTCCTCGCCGAGGGCCGGGTCGGGGTTGGTGAAGTTGATCAACAGGCGCTCGACATTGGCGGTGTTATAGGTGACCAGATTGCCCTGGCCACCCTGGCTGGCCAGTTGCTGGAGCACGGCCGCCTCCACCTGCAGGTTCCAGGCCCAGTCCACCTCGCCGGCCTGGAGCACGGCGCGGGCCGCCGAGGGCGCGTCACCGCCGCCCTTCAACTCCACACGCTTGAAGAAGGGCCGCTCGGGGTCGCGGTAGCGTTCGTTGATTTCGTAGATTACCACATCGCCAGGCTTGAACTCCACCACCTTGTAGGGGCCGGTGCCAATGGGGGCCAGGTTGGCGGCCTGACAGTCGGCGGCGGTCGAGGCGGCCTCGCCGACGCACTGCTCGAACTGGGCCCGCTGGAGAATGGCCCCGCGCGTGCTGGTAAACACCTGGTAGGGATAGCTATTGGGCGCCTCCCAGGTGATCTTCACCGTATACTCGTCCGGGGCCTCGACCGACTTGATGCCGCGGAAGGCCGCGACGCTCGTGCACGCCGTCCTGGAATCGGCGCAGTACTGATAGGTAAAGACCACATCGGCGGCGGTGAAGTCGCTGCCGTCCGACCACTTGATGTCCTTGCGCAACTTCCAGGTGATCGAGGTGAAGTCCGGGGCCACGCCGCCATTCGCGACGGTAGGGATCTCCTCGGCCAGCAGGGGCACGAAGTTGCCTTCGGGATCGATGGCCGCCAGCGGCTCGAGCACCAGCCTTGAGGCTTCAACGTCTTTGGTGCCGACGGCCAGGTGGGTGTTGAGAATCGTGGGTGCCTGCCAGTAGAGGAGGCGGAGCGTATCGCCTTCACCGCGCCCGGGACGGGCGGCGGGGGCCGCCGTGGCGGCGGGGGCCGCCGTGGCGGCGGCCACGGTAGGGGCCGCCGTGGCGGCGGCCGCGGTGGGAGACGGGGGAGCCGTGGTGGGCGCCGGCGCGGAGGGCGCGCCGCCACAGGCCGCGAGCACCATCGCCCCGGCGAGCAGGGCGACCATCCAGGACCAGATCCGTTGCTGGTTCACGCTGATCTCCTCCAATGATCCTCAGAAACGAACCGCGCCGCGGAACCTTTCCTCGACCGGTTGTCTCCTTGCAAGATGCGCCACCAATGGCACGACCGCCATCCGTGCGGCGTAACCGCACCCAGGCGGATGAAAAAAGGTTGTTCCTGGGAGGACGTGGCCCGCCCACACCTCCCCATCGGGTGAGCGGATGGGGCAACCCGGTTGCCCCATGCCCCCGCGTGCAGGCGGCGCCCGCCCAAACCCTTCCACCGGGTGGGAGGATGGGGAAACCGGGTTTCCCCATTCCCCTGCGCGTGGGCGGCGCCCGCCCAACCCTCCTGCGGGCGGGGGTATGGGGGAACCTGGTTCCCCCATATTCACGTCAGGCCCCATTCGCGGGGCGCACAACGCCCGATGCAAACGGCCCGGGAGCGCGGGCGACCCGCCCGCGTCGCGTCTCCGCGGGCAAGATGCCCGCGCTCCCGGCCCAGGTTCACCTCAGCGCATGCGGCGCCGCAGCCCCCCTCCCACCCTCCCCCCGCTGGGGGGAGGAGCCGGACTCACGCCCCCAGCGGGGGCGGGCCAGGGAGGGGGCCATCACCTTCGTTGCAACGGATGGCCGCTCGAGCAGGAAGGTGGGGAAACCCGGTTTCCCCCTACCCCTGCGCGCGGGCTGCGCCCTCTCAAACCCTCCTGCGGGCGGGGAGATGGGGGAACCCGGTTCCCCCCTACCCCTGCTCGAGGGCGTAGCCCTCCCAAACCCTCCCGTGAACGGCCCATGTTCATATGCGGAACATGCGCTGCGAGGAGGCCTCGCCTCCCCACAACCTGCCAGCGGTAACGTAGGTGTGAACGATGTATTAAGGTAACATACCTCTTTTCGGCTTGTCAAGTTCAACGAGATATCAGGGGTTTTACCCCATTGTAGACAGAGGACAACATCATATAGCCCGGAAAACTGTAAAGAGTTATTGGACCAATCAGTTTTCGTGCAGTCCAATACTGGGGGGGACGGCCCCGGCGTCCCCCTCTTCCCCTACCCACGCTCCGCGCTCAACGCGCGGGCGTAGCGTCGGGGGCGCCAAAGCTATCGCGGCGGAAGACGATGGCGCCGCCGGCCATGGTCAACATCACCTGGCCCTTGAGGCGCTGGCCGTGCAGGGGGGTGTTCTGCCCCCGCGAGACGAAGCGCGTCGCGTCCACCGTCCAGGCGGCGTCAGGATCGAAGATCACGATGTCGGCGCGGGCGCCCGGGCGCAGCGTGGCCGGGGAGCGGCCAAGCACCTGGGCCGGCCCTTCGGTCAGGCGGGCGACCAGGTCCACCATGTCCATTTCGCCGCGATGCACCAGCGAGAGCGCCAGGGCCAGGGCCGTTTCCAGGCCGCTGATGCCGGGCGCGGCCAGGCCATACTCGCACTCTTTCTCGACGCGCGATTGGGGGCTGTGGCCGGTGGCGATGGCGTCAATCGTGCCATCGCGCAATCCCTCGGCCAGGGCCTCGATATCCTCCTCGGTCCGCAGCGGCGGGCACACGCGGGTCGCCGGATCATAGGGCGGCAGGCGGGTCGGATCGAGCCAGGAGGGCAGGCCCAGTTCGGGATGGGGGTTGCGCCGGCGGCGTGGCCGGGCGGGCGCCTTCGGCGCCGGATCGTGCGCGGCAAGGTTGCCCAGCACCCAGCGATCGGTGAGCGTCAGGTGGTGCGGCGACACCTCGGCGGTCACGCGCGCGCCACGGGCCCGGGCGGCGCGGATGAGGGCCACGCCACCCGCGGTGCTCACCTGGCAGATGTGCAGGTGGGCGCCGGTCAGTTCGGCCAGGGCGATGTCACGGGCGATCAGCGCCTCTTCAGCGGCGGCAGGAAAGCCCGGCAAGCCCAGGCGCGTGCTCACCGCGCCCTCGTGCATGGCCCAGCCGGCGCTCAAGCGCGCCTCCTGGCAGCAACTCATCACCGGCAACCCGAGGGCGGCGGCGTAGGCCAGCGCGTGGCGCATCAAGGCGGCGTCGCTCAACGTCCGGTCCCCATCGCTGAAGGCGATGCAACCCGCCTCGGCCAGCTCGCCCAGGTCGGCCAGGGCGCGCCCCTCGCGGCCCACGGTCAGCGCGCCCACGACATCAACGTGCACGTGGCCCTCGCGGCGGGCAAGCTCCTGCACCAGCCGCACCGTCGCCGCGGTGTCGTGGGTGGGGTATGCCGTGGGCATGGCGCAGACGGTGGTGAAGCCGCCGTGGGCCGCGGCCAGGGTGCCGCTGGCGATGGTCTCTTTGTGCTCTTCGCCTGGCTGGCGCAGGTAGGTATGGAGATCGGTGAAGCCCGGCGCCACCACCGCGCCGCGGGCGTCAATGATCTCGACATCGTCGCCCAGCACGTGCCGTTCCGCGGCCCGGTCGGCGATCTCGAAGAGGCGCTCCACCTTGCCGTCGCTCACCAGCACATCGCCCACCGTAGCGACCCGCTGCGCCGGGTCGATGATCGAGCCGTTTTTGATCAGGTAGCGCATAGAACCTCCCGGTTACCCCATCGCAGCCGTCCATGCGGCTGCGCCGCGCACCACCGGATGAACAAGGTTGTTCCTGGGAGGGC
>Ga0308419_1002870_pt1 | contig 10952 bp, 7 predicted proteins | sample HotsprSampleMS50_FD_203674 | JGI IMG/M metagenome (GOLD analysis project Ga0308419, IMG submission 203674) | Hot spring phototrophic mat microbial communities from Mushroom Spring, Yellowstone National Park, Wyoming, United States - 20090730_MS50 ... | reverse complement strand
TGAGTGTGGACGACAGGGGGCCAAAGCACATCAGCCATTTTGCCAAGAAGGCAAAGGATTGGGTAGAAGGTGACGGGGGGCAAGATGTAACAACGGGCTTCCCGTCACTCGACGCTTTTCTGGGCCCAATCAGGCCTGGGTGGCTAGTCGCAATCGGCGGATACACTGGCCAGGGGAAATCATCTTTTGCACTGCAGGTTGCTTATAACATTCAGCGCATTGGCAACGTGCTTTATTTTTCTCTCGAGATGACCGGCGCAGATTTGTTTATGCGCCTGGCGTCTATGTATTACAACTCGGTCGAAGAAGCGTCATCCTTTGCCCGCCGGATGATACGGCGGATAAGGAATTTGGGTGACGTAGACAAGCTCAACAAGGCGGTTGAAGACTCCCAAAACTGGAAGATTTACATTGACGAAGAAGCGGGGCTGGGAGTAGACGAAATACTCATGCGGTCCCGCAATGTGCTGAACAAGTTTGGCGTGTCCGCAATTGTAATAGACCACGCCAACCTTGTGTCAGCAAAAGGTGAAGGCATTGTTGAGCAGATGAACAAAGTGTATGACGGGGCTCAGCGGATTGCGCATTCGCTGAAAGTTCCCGTCTTTCTGGTTTGCCAATACCACAAGATGGCCGAGGGAATTCCGGACTTGAGGCACTTCTACGGCAGCGTAAAGCTTGCCCAAAACTCCGACCTCGTGCTGGCGCTGGAGACGAAGAATTCGAATTCGCCGGACGGGGTGAAGGACGCCGAAGTTCACGTTCTGAAAGCCAGGCACGGGAGCCTCGGCTTTGTGCCGATGAAGCGCCGTGGGCTCATGTGGTTTGAAGACAGCAGGGAATTTTGGGAGCTGGCTAAGAAGCCGATAGTTCCGGCTGCACCAAGACCAAAGGTTGAAGAAGACCCATTTGCGGAGGAGTTCTAATGTTTTGGAGCATCATTTGTAGGAATGATTAGCGCTGTTGGCGGGGAGGGTCTGCGAATACTCGACCCGTTTGTCGGCGGCGGCACGTGCGGAATGGCAGCGTACATGATGAGCGCCGAGCTGTTCATCGGCGCTGACATAAACGAAGAAATCTGCAAAACCGCAGAGCAGGCGATTGCGGATTTTATCAAAGAGTATGACAGCGAGAAACTATTCGCGGGGAGCCAGGCTAGAATACCGAGTGAAGACCTGGCTCGAAGATAAGGGGTGGGTAGTCATCCGAAGCGCAGGCTCCCACGGAGCTGCTGACATTGTCGCGCTCCGTGGGGGCACAATTGTTTTAATCCAATGCAAAGCGGGCCGGGCTCGGCCTTCTCTCGCGGAAAAAGAGAGGCTCCTCCTTTGGGCGCGCACAGCACGCGGGATTGCTGCGCTGGTCACGACGGGCAAGCGCAAGTGGAAGCTTACTGTGATTGCGCGCTTTGATTGAGCTGGTCCGGCGGCGGTACTTTCGGCCACTCAAATATCGGCAGCCCCATCTCTTCCGCCCAAGCCTTCTCCTTCTTTGCTCCGTCAGACTTGCGCCAGCCTGGGATTAGGACTATAAGGTCGCACCGTCTCAGCAGTTCTCTGTCCCTTGCGAGCCACTCGTCTCTCTCCAGCACGTCGTCCATGTCGGCTGTTAGCAGGTGTGGCGCAAGCGCGATGTATCCCATCTCCCACAGTTGGCGCGAGATAGCCCAGGCTTTTGTTATATTTAGCTCGTATTCATCTACGCGCTTGCTCTCTAATGGGCCGCTCACGTAAGCAACTTTGTATCTCTTCATAGCTTCCACAGTCCCCACTTGTTCATCACGGCGATAATTTTCTGTGCATACGACGGGTCGGTTGCGTAGTGCTTGGCAAACTTGATTATGAACCCAACTACGTTGTTCTGCTCCAGCTCCGCTTGAGCCTCCTTGTAAATCGGCTTCCTCAGCACTCTGGCTATGTCGCGGAAGCTCTCTTCAGGAGACCCATACGACGCGAAATCGGCGTACACTTTCACCGGCTTTCCGTTTACGTACTCTGTCGTGAGCATCTTGACGCCCTTCAAGTTACCGTGCCGCTTAACTCCTCCGAAGTTGTAATGGGGCGGCTGGGACAGTTTTGACTTACCCCACCCGCTCTCGTGTGCTGCAATCGCCAGCAGAACACCGGTGGGAATTCCAGTCTCTGCAGACGCCTTTTTCGCAGCGTCTAGATACTTGTAAATGAATTCATGTGGCCTCATTGGCTACCTCCCTCGTCAACTCCAGGAATGGAGCTTATGATTTCCCTGGGCTTCCCCTTCAGCTTTCTCAGCAAACTGAGCAGCTCAGTCTGGGTCAACCCAAGCGAATATACGAAACGCTGAAACTCAGCATCGGCCTTCTTGATTACTTCCTCTTGTTCTTTCTCTGTCAATCGAATTTTGTCAATCGGGATGACTTTCGTGGGCCTTTTATACACCAGGAACTCCGTTAGGAATTTGTCGGCAATTTGTGCCTTAGCCTCCAGCGTATACGCACGCAGGGCCAGGTTGTACGCCGTCTGGAACCAGCTGGGAGACAAGTATTTAACAATATCGGCCGACCCCCTCTCCTGTAGGGCTACTCGATAATCATTGTAGCCCATTGCAGTTTTAGTTTTCAAGGACGCAACGGACGAGCTCAGCGCACGCATCTGCTCTCGGAACGTTGCCGCGTAGCGCTGGAATTCCTTTGTGCCCACGTCCATTGCGCGAATGCCAATCCAGGCAGCCAGCGCGTCAAACAGACCAACCTCCTGGCCCCATTCAGTCCTAAACGGCCCGCCCAAATTCACAGCCGACCTCAACGGCCACCACATGGTTCCGCTCACGATGCCGGTTGGAACCGGACCCATTTCGCGGAGGAAGTTAATCAGATATTTCTTGCTCTCTTCAACCAACGTAGGCTCTTCCCCTGGAGCGGTTTGGCCAATTGTGGTCATAAGCTCAGGCCTGGCCGCCACAGCACCGGTTGCGCGCTTACCGCTGACGACGTTGAATATCTGCAGGAACCACGGGGATACGGAGCGCAGGATTGGCTCGTAGGGCTCCAGCGGGGTTCCGCCAATGAGGGGCATTGGTAAGCCGTAGCGCTCGCCAACCATGCCGAACAACGGCATGAATGGGTACTTGGGGTACGTCTTTACCGTCGGAGCCGTCTCCCCTCCTACGTCTCGCTTCCACCTAAACGACACGGGGATTTTCTGCTCCGACACGTAGGACGGCTGAGCGCTCATTGTGTTTTCCACAAGCTGCAGCGTCTCCTGGTCCATCCATACCTTCGGGGCATTCGTCATGATAAACACAGCGTTGCGTATTCTTTCAGGATGGCTCCACAGCGCCTCCGCAAGCCTGCGTGTGTAGTGGTACGGGAAGGAGATAAACGGCACCCCCCAAGGCGACTTCGTAATAGTCTTTAGCAGCGCCGGTGTGCGGGCATAGTCAAAGACTGCGTTTGTCGCTCTCAACGCAGCTTCGGCCTCTGGAACCCCCTTGTTGACAAGATATATGAACCCTGTAAGTTTGGCCCACTCCTCGCTGAACTCCCACGCCTTTACTGCGTTGTTCACAGCGTTGCGCATCAGGAACTCCCTCACAGCTCCCTTCAAGCCCGTCCAATTCAGATTCTCCGCGCGCAGCAGGTCTACGCCAAGCTCAGCAGTCATGAAGCCCGAAAGGCCAGCGGGATAGTATTTCCTGTACATGTTGAGATAGCGACCCTTGCCTTTCGCCAACTCCAACATCGCCAGCGTATACCATCCAACATCGGACGGATGCAGCCCGTGAGCTTGGTAGTTAAGCGCCATAACGTTAGAGATGATGTTGACCGATTGTGTGCGCGGGTCAAATACCGTCTTAGACAGCTTGAAGTACGTGTACAGAGCTTCGAGCGCGTCCTCTGGCTTGCCTGGGCCAGCTTCTTTTCGCATGCGCCTCAGCACGCCAGCTTTCATTTCGTTCACAATGTCTTGCAGAGCCCAATACGCCCCGTCCGATACCCACTTCCCCGCCAGCTTGCCGTATACTTCTGGGGCGTCAACAATGAAGGAAAAGCCAGGCTTGTACGCATCCCTGACCAGCCCCGCGTTGGCCAGCGTGTCGTGCAGCTTGTCGAAACCTCTGCGCATTTCAATGCTTTCAGCCTGCTCCAACCCTCTAGCCACGCGAAGCTCTATGCCCATCTCGCGCCCAAGCTTTATCGCCTGCTCTCTGGTAAGCTTCTTCCTTGCATATCCCAAAGACTTCTTCACAACTGAGGGGGCAGTAGACCCAGGGATGTAAAACTCCTTGGTGCTTTCAGCAACCTTCGCGGCCTCATCCAGAACGTGTGGCGGAACGCCAGCCTCTATCAGTGGTACTATGTACGGGTCGTTGTCAACCATTGTCTTCAATCCCCGCTTTAGCGCCTCCATCTCTGATTGGAGCGCGGTTATGTCTTCTCCCATCCTTGCTGCCATTTCTATTTCCGATTTGAGCTGCTGCATTCTTCTAAGCCCGGCCTTGACAGGTTCTTTGTTCAGCGCCTTCGCCAACGCATCCATGTTCGCGATAAACTCTGTGGGGTTCTGATAGAAGCTGTAGCGCAGTCTCACGTGGGCGCCGAGAACATTCACGAGGTTCTTGATGATGCCGAGCCTATGGAGCTCGAGGCCCATCTGCTCTTCGTGCTCGAGGGCTTCTCTGACCGCCTTTTGAATGTGCTGAATATCTTCTGGATGAACATTCATCGCAGCCAGCTTTTCCCCGATTTTCTCTATTGCATTAGCACGCTGCTCGCCCCTCATTACAGCTGTTATTTCGTCAACAAACCTGGTGCCTATGACGTTGTGAATATATCGCCTGGCAACTCCAATTGCCTTATTCACCTCAGCCGGCGTCTTCGCGTCAATGAAAATTGAGGCCACGTCTGCTACAAGCTTTTCTACTTCCTCCTTTGTGAAATGCGGTTGTACACCACCAACTGTGAAATGCGGAAAGACGTACCTGCCGTCGCTCTCTTTTGCGAACATGGCGCCAATTCTTTTCGCTATGTCGTTTCTGTCCGCATAATCTTTGAGAGCCTCAACAAGCTCGTCGACAATGGTTGCGCCTCTGCCCTGCTTGTAGAACTTCATGGCTTGCGGGTATCTGCTTGCTTTCTGACGCAGAGCCGACCATATACCAAACATTTCATCGAGCCCGCTTGGCGGGGCATTCCCGTTCTTCACAATATCCAGCATGATTTCGTCGATGTTTTGCAGCGCCGCTTCCGCAAATGTCGCTCTAGCCTTTCCACTTTGCCTCGCTGCGTTTTGTAATGCCTCCGTAAACGCCGCCCATCTTTGATGGTTTGCCTCCCTGCTCGCTTCGCTGGAATATTGAAGTATTCTGGTGCTGAACTCAGCAGAAAGCGTTGTGCCGTATTTCTCTTGAGCAGCCTTCGCGCCGGAGAACAACATGTTGGGGGTCGTCCTACGAGAAATGTTGCGGTGCGTAGTAAGCACGTTTTCAAGCCCAGTTTCTTTCGAGAAAACCTGAGCCTGCTTTCTCGTGAACTTGCTCACCGTTTCGAACGGGCCCTGCTCTGTTGTTGCTGGGACGCGCTTTATCACGCTCCCCCTGTCTAACGGAACCCCCATCCTGGCTGCTGAGTCGTGATAGTTGCTCGCCTGCTTCTTGAGTGTCTCTTCCAAGGACTCGTCAATTGCCTCGGACACACCCCTGGAAATTCGCGCCCGCTCTTCCCTAAACACTTTCGAATACCACAGCGGCCCCGTTACTTCTTGCGGAACCCTGGTAAATATCTCTCTTGCAGCTTCGCCGAAGGCTTCGAGCGTTTCAATCGAACTTTCTAGGAACGGCGTCACGTCCGGGATGTCCATTGTGAGCTTCCACAACCTTACCTGCTTTGGAATTACGCGCTGCATGGTTTCCCATATAACCTGACGCCTTGCTTTTGCTGCTTCCGACGCAGCCCTTCTTGCTGCCCTCGCCTCTTTAATCTGGCGCATCTTCGCAGCTATCTCGTCGAAAAGCGAGATGCCAGTAACCTTACGCTGGGCGGCGTTGTCTATGGCAACCTTTACCTTTTTCGTATTGTCGGCTATGGTGTTTTGGTGTGCTCGAACGTTTTTTCGGGCCTCGTAAATGACATCCTGTGCGGTTCGTTTTGTCTTCCCTGCTGTACCCACTCCCATACTGGCCAGGCTCCAGCGAACGGTCTTTGAGATTGGACCTTCTCCTTCTTGTATTTTGTTGGCGATTACAGCTGTTAGGTCGTCAACCCCAGCGAGCCTCCCAACAGTTTTAACGCCTTTCACCGCGGCTCTGCCGGCAAGCGCTGCAGGGGCACGCACAATCAAGGAGGTTTTGCTTAAGGGAACGGCCGGTACTATGATATCCCCCACAAGGCTTACGGCTTTGAGTGACGCCGGAACGTCGTACTGCGCAAGGACGCTAGTGGCTCCTTCGGAACCGACGCGATAAACTTCGCGCCAGAAGGACTCCTTGGGCGGGGTGGCCATGAATTTGAGGCTTCCACTAATCACTGAAAGCGGAACGTCAATGACGGCTGAGACGGCTTTTCCAACAAGGTTCCACCCGAGAAGCCGACGCTGTATCCGGCTGAGCTCGTCTACTATCGCAGCCTCTTTTCTCAACCTTGCTCTATCCGCCTCAGTTGTCAAATAGTGTCTTATTGCAGCTCCGCTTGCCCATATCCCAGCTTCAATTAAGTTCGAAGCAAAGAACACTGCACCAAGTCCTTGAGAGATTGGACCCACGATTGGAGCGTTTGCTCTCTCGATTTCCTCCGTAGTTTTCCCGGTGGCATACGGAGAGTAGAACATGGAAGACCCGGCGCTCTGCGTAAGCATTGACAGCGGCAAGCCACGCTTCTGCGCCACCATAGAGGTGTAAACCTTTTTGAGCCGCGAGAAATCTGGAGCCTTAATTCCTTTCTTTTTTGCCGACTCCGCTAGGGTTCTCGCAAACTCTTCCCATGTTGGGATTTCCTCTGGCTTACTGGTCGACACAATGGTTTTAATAAACTTTTCCGTCTCGCCGAGCCATCTCTGCGTAGCCTCAATCTGCGGTCTTAGCGACGATATACCTCGCACCAGGCGGAACTGCTCCCGCAAGAACTGCTCCTGAAATGGGACGTCGAGCTCCTTTGCCTTTTTGCGAAGGAGCTCTATAACCTTGTCTTCGTCTTGCAGCGTGAGGCTCTTATCTTTTATGAGCAGATTAAACTTTGCATACGCCTGGTTTTCTTTATAGCTCGGGCCCCTGAAGGCATCGAGTACGACGTTAAAGGCCGGCCTCGCCGCACCAGTTGCAGCTTGGTTGGCAACCTTCGCAAACCCCTTTGCCTCTCCGGTTTTTGCGCTAGCAACTTTTGCCTTAGCCTTGGCAACATCGGCTTGGCCGATGCTGCTAACTGCGCTTTTGAGGCTGCCGATTATTCTACCCAATAAGCCGGGTTGTTGTTGTGAGCTTTGAGCAGCCATATGCTATAACAAACCTGCCCGTTTAGCGGCCTCCCTTAACCGCCTTTCGGTATCACTGGACTTCTTTTGTGGTGGTGCCGGTTTGGGTGGCGCTGTTGGCTTTTGCGGGGGTGCCGGTTTCGGCTGCTGCGCTTTTTGTGGTGCTGTGGTCGGTTTAGCGGTCTGCCCACCCTTTGCTGGCGGTTGCTGCTGCCCACCACTTTTAGGTGGTTGTTGTTTGCCGCCTTGGGGCGGCGGCTGCTGCTTACCACCCTTACCGCCTTGTGGCGGTTGTGTTGGGCCGGGGGCGTTAATCAAGCCCCCGCCCTTGTACTGGGACAATGGGCCGGAAACGGTAATCCTCCGCGTCACGGAGCCACCGCCGCCGGAACCTCCCCTGATTTCTTGTTCAATCAAAGCGAGAACTTTGCCCCTGAAATCAAGGAATTTTCTCTCTTCAGGGGTTAGCCTCTTCAAGGCTTCTTTGTATTCTTTTTGGTTTTTAGGTTTCCCTAGTTTTCCCAACACCGTGCCCATATCGGGCACGGGCTTTCCGTCTATATTCACCAGCCGAGGCGTTGACCCTGTTAATATTCCACCTTCTTGCCTAATCGAATAACCACTCTTGTTCACGAGGTCCACCAAAGCCAGGGCTGTTGGCTCCGTAAGGTTTGTCGGGACGGACACGCCCACCGCGTTCCCAATCGCCTGCGACCATGTTGCGGGTATCGCCCGCATCCTTACTTTGCCACCGCCCTCTTGCACCGACACGGTCTCTGTCACTCTCGGCTCTTGCTGCCCCTGGGCCTGTCTCTTGAGCGCTTCTATCCGTGCTTTGGTATATTCTATCGACATAATGGTCCGCGCTCTTTCCAAATTAAGTCGTTCCTTTTCTAGGCCAAGCCTTGCTTTACCCAACTCGAGGTTGGCCTCGGCAATACGCTCTCGAAGCGCCAACTGCGCCAACGCCACGTTGGTATTGTCTGGCATTTTAGACAAAGTCAGGAAGGCCTCGCTGTTAAACGCTTCTGGGTATACGCCGGTTTTTAGGTAAACGTCGATGGCGCTTTGCTCAATCGCGCGCGCCATGTTTTGCTTCTCCTCTGGAGTAAGGGACATCATTTTCTTCGAGGCCTCATTGAGAATCCTGGTAAAGGTCTCCATGTGGTTTCTAAATTCTTTCTGGACCAGACCTGCGTAGTTATCGTTAATCTTGTCTATGGCCCCGCTTATATCCCTGGCGCTGACAGCGCTCATTATGGACGGCGCGACATACGTCCTTACAATATCGTATGGTGTCGGCGGGGTCTCGCCTATTGCTTGGTAATATTCCGCAACCTTACGCGGTGGTGTTCGCTGCTTCTCTTCGGTTCCGCCGAGCAGCGATTTTGTTATGTTGTCGATTGTATCTTCTTTCTGCCTCAGCACGTTCTCCTTTATGCCTGCGAGCACACCACCCAAACCGCCAGCTGGAGGCACGGTTGTAGTTGGCACAGGCGGCAGGGCTGGCGGTGTCACTTGCTGCGGGACAGGCTGTGCGGCCTTTCCTTTAGCAGCAGACGCCAGCGCCCCGACGGATTGCCCCAGCACGTTCTGGATATATTCGTTCAGGGTGGGTTGTCTGGTGGCTAGTTGTGAAATAGGTGATGGGGGAACACTGCCAACAGCAGGGGTTTGGGTTGGTTGTGCAGCCGGCACAGCATATTGACCAGTCGTCAGTGGCGGCCTGCCTGCTCCGAACAGCTGCCCCAAAAGCTCGGTGGGGCTAGCAGTTTGGTTTTGCCCTAAATCCCCGAGAAAAGCCTCGGCTACATCAATAGCCCCCTCGAGCCCCAGCTGCGGGGTAAGCCCAACAAGCAGGTTTCCTATAACAGACGGCATTCCCCTACGCCCACTTTGCTCTATCGAATATGCCCTCAAAAAGAGATTGGCCATTCGAGACGCCCAGTTCATCTGCATATTTTGCGTGCGTAGGTCCAGGCCTCTTTCACCAAGTTCCCTGCTCGTCTCAGCCTTTTGCCGCTGCAGCTCAAGCCACGCTTGCTGGTACTGATTGCGGGCCTTCAGCTGCTCCAGCGTTGCTTCTACCTGCTTCGCCCGCAGCTCTCTATCAAGCTGCTGGAGCTGTAAATTGTTGGCCATGTTTTTGGCCATGCCCAGTGCCATGGCCAGCACTCTTAACGCGTTCATATCCCCACCACCTATTTACGCCTGCGCCCTAATTCAGAAACGCGAAAAGCGATAGCAAGCCTCTGCTTCAGCGGTCTTCGCTTTGCTGCGTTATGCTTTAGCTCGTGCATAACGTACTTAAAGACCGCCAGCTTTACTCGCTTGGGCGCGCTCCTGGGCACCTTTGGTAACGGCACCTTACCACCCCACTCTTGCAAGCGGAAGGGTTAAATTCAAGAGGTCTATTGGCAGCAGCGTCGTGGCTTGCGCTGTCGTCGGCTTCTTCTTGATAAACAAGTCGACAAACAACGGCGCCAGCGCAGACGCAAGCGCCGCCTCTTGCGCTTGCGCTTGTGACGCAGCTGTCATCATTTGTTGACCAACCGCCAACGCGGGCTGAGCCGTACCAGTCACCAACGCCGACAATCTCGCCAACGCCTCTCTCCGCAGCGATTCATCCTGCAGAACCGCCTGCCCAAGCTGCTGCATTAAAGCCTGCGTCGCATACGCATTGTACGCCGAAAGCGCTCCCTGCACATTTGGAGCATTAAACAGCCCGCGGGCGGCCAGGTTCCGAGCTATCGATTGTTCCCCTTGATACCGGATTTTTGGAGCGAGTGAAAGGAGCCGCTGCGTGTACAAATCCGGAACAGGGCCCGATATCCCCGCTAGCCGTTTCAATTGTTCAGCAACCTGAGGAACGTACTCGCTGTATATCGACGCTGCCGTCTCCCCGAGCTGCTGCCCATATGCAGGAGGCTTAGGCGTCTTCGGTTTAGCAATCAGCGCAGCTGCTGCTGGTAATAAAAAGTTCCAAAAAGCCATTAGTCTTTATCGCCCCCAAATATGCGTCGCGCAAAGTCCACCGCCGGTTTCATCTTGTTAGCCTCGTCCTCCACAATCTGCTCTACTTTGGACATTACCCTCTCGGTCACGTAATCCCTGCCGTGGGCATACAGCGTGAGTAAAGCAGACCGCATAACATCGTTACCACTGCCGGCAAGAACTTTTTCAACAACCCTCATGAGGCGTAAAACCTCAAGGCGGGTTGCCGTGGACATCTTGCCGAAAACGAAACCGACTGCCGCAGCAACCACTACGGTAACAATGTCCGCAATGATGCCCTCGAGCATACTATCACCTCCTCTCTATTTTACCAGAATCCCAATGATTTGTATAGCCCCTGAGACAACGGCCATGACAACTGCCGCCAAAGCAACAACGCCCCTGACCTCGCCTCGGAGCTCCCCGAGTCTGCCGTGTATCGACATTAGCTCTCCCTCCAGTTTAGAGACCCGCTCCTCGAGGCAGCGTAAGTCTTCGTTCACATAGCCCAGCATT
>Ga0308419_1002869_pt1 | contig 10954 bp, 11 predicted proteins | sample HotsprSampleMS50_FD_203674 | JGI IMG/M metagenome (GOLD analysis project Ga0308419, IMG submission 203674) | Hot spring phototrophic mat microbial communities from Mushroom Spring, Yellowstone National Park, Wyoming, United States - 20090730_MS50 ... | reverse complement strand
TAACTTTATACTAGTAGGTAGTACAGCAGATGCCGATGTAGGTACGTTGCGTGCTGAATCATTTTTCAAGGTATTGCTTCCCCGCGATACCTTGCGCTTTACTGTAAAGGGTAATAATACGGTTATTTTTGATTCGTTGGTACTTATCCTTGATTACAATTATGAGTACGGCGACACTACTGTTGCGCAAACTATTGTTGTCCATCGACTGACATCCTCGCCAGATACTGCACGCACCTACTATTCATTTGACCGCATGCCATTTGGCGAAGAGTTAGGGCGGTTTACCTATCAATTACCCCGCAATCGCACCTCTATGCGTATCAGGCTGAGCGATGCTTTTGCTCGCGACATTATCAGCAAAGAAGGTCGTCCTGAATTGCTCAATCAAACTAATTTTCAGCAATACCTCAAAGGGCTGCGAATTTCAGCTGAAGGGCCTGATAACGCTGCTATTTTTGGCTTTGACCTTATTCAATCGCGAATGGCATTGTTTTATCGCAATGACTCTGCCGATACGGTTTCTAAGTCGCATAGTTTTTATTTTTACAATCCGGCAAGAGATGCGCTCAATCAGCCTGTCCTTCGCGACGGCAGTGCCTTTGCCCGGCTGAATGTTGATTTCAACAAAGGAAAATTATTTGCAAACTTACCAATACAGCGCAGCATCCCTACACAGCAAACAGGTAATTTGGGATATGTGCATAGCGGCATGGGCATTGCTACCCGGATAGAAATCCCTCATTTGAAAACCCTACAAAAGCTCAATAAACGTATTTTGATTAATCGGGCGCTACTTTCTTTTAATCCATCGGCACGTAACTTTGAAGCAGGCAAAATAAACTCACCTCCTCCGCCAACCATTTTGCTGGGTATTTCAGACCGCAACGGAAGGCTCATCCGCAACTCGTCGGGGCTACCAATTTTTGTACCCGATGAAAGGAATCGCAATGTACGTATGGAAAAAAGTTATTTAGCAGCCGGTCGCACTTATCCTGACATGGATATTACTACCTATGTACAGCAACTGTTAGATGGTAGAATATCCAATAACGGCGTATTGCTGATGAGCCTTTTAAATACTGCCCCTAGTAATCTATTAATTGTGGGCGACCAGAATGCTCCCGTTCCTGCCGAACGCATGAAATTAAAACTTTTTTACACGGAACTTTCGCAATAGTAATTTCATTTTTAACTAAGCCAACGACTAAAAAGCCTTTGATATATGAAATTATCCGCCTTTAAATTTGACTTACCCGATGATGCCATAGCCAAATATCCGGCACCTAACCGCGATGAGTCACGGCTAATGGTTGTCCATCGTAAAACAGGACAAATTGAACACAAAATATTCAAAGATATTATTGAGTATTTTGGAGAAGGCGATGTAATGGTGATGAACAATACAAAGGTTTTCCCTGCTCGTTTGTACGGCAATAAAGAGAAAACCGGTGCTCAGATTGAAGTATTTCTGTTGCGCGAATTAAACCCTGATGCGCATTTGTGGGATGTATTGGTAGATCCTGCCCGCAAAATCCGTGTAGGCAACAAACTCTATTTCGGCGATGGCGAACTTGTTGCTGAGGTAATAGACAATACCACTTCACGAGGTCGGACTATTCGATTCTTATTCGATGGCTCTACTGAAGATTTTTACAAAGCCATCAACGAGTTGGGAGAGATGCCTATCCCCCGCGACATTGGGCGTGCTAATGAAAGCATTGACAATGAGCGCTTTCAAACGATTTTTGCCGAACATGTTGGTGCTGTGGCAGCGCCTACCGCAGGGCTTCATTTCACGCTACAGTTAGTCCGTCGCCTGCAACTTCAAGGAGTAAGTATTGAGCCTATCACCTTACATGTAAGCTTAGGTACATTCCGCGAAGTAGATGTAGAAGACCTGACCAAACACAAAACTGATTCGGAACAGTACGAGGTCGGTGAGCATACCGCACAAGTAGTTAATGAGGCTTTAGACAATCGCCGTAAAGTCTGTGCCATCGGTACTACTTCCATGCGTGCACTGGAAACCTCTGTTTCTGCCAGCGGCAGGCTCAAAGCAAGTAAAGGCTGGACTGATAAATTCATTTTTCCGCCTTATGAATTCAAAATCTGCTCTGCACTAGTTACCAACTTCCATAAACCCATGTCTACTTTGCTAATGATGACCTGTGCCTTTGGTGGCTATGACCTGATTATGAGCGCCTATGAAACTGCTATCAGAGAACGTTACAGATTCCTTACTTACGGCGACGCAATGCTGATTATTTAAGTAAAAATTTGCAACCTTTCACTGAGTTATTACGTATCAACCGTAGATTTAATTAAACTACATTTTTATGCGCAAATTAGAAAGCAATTTGTTGGCATTGATGGCAGGTGTTGCTATCGGTGCATTAGCGGGCATACTTCTGGCTCCAGATAAAGGTGAAAAGACACGTGAGCGCATTGCAGATGGCTCTGCCCGTTTACGCAGAGATATGGAAGAGAAAGCTTCTGAACTGAAAAAAGATATTGTACGCAAGTCAGCTGAATTGAAAAAAGAGTTAGACGAACAACTGGAAATAAGCAAAAGCAAACTGACTAAATTTGCTGAAAATTTGATTGTAAGTGCAAAAGAAGCGTTAGCTAACGGCAAAAAAGCAGAAACAGCCGACAAAGTTTAATTAAACACTCCTTCTCATCATTAAATAAGCCTCAGCAATAGCGAATATTCCTGAGGCTTGTTTATTTGAAAAACACCTGCCGATTGCCTTATATTGTGCTGAAAATGAAAATACACGGCAATGGTATTACAAGACAACAAACCCGTTCTCAATTTTTTTCAGATATGGAATATGAGCTTTGGGTTTTTGGGTATTCAATTTGGGTGGGCGCTCCAAATGGCTAATATGAGCGCTATTTATGAATACTTAGGAGCAGAACCTGAAAATATTCCGCTCCTATGGCTCGCCGCACCGCTCACAGGACTGATTGTACAACCAATTATCGGATATCTTTCCGACCGCACTTGGACTTCACTGGGCAGGCGTAAACCTTATTTCCTGACAGGCGCTGTTCTTTCATCTGTTGCGTTAGTACTGATGCCCAACTCCTCTACACTCTGGATGGCAGCTGGCTTGCTATGGATTTTGGATGCTTCCATCAATATTAGTATGGAACCTTTTCGGGCTTTTGTTGCCGATATGTTGCCCCGTGCACAACAAACTCAAGGCTATGCTATGCAGAGTTTTTTCATAGGCTTGGGCGCTGTAATAGCATCTGCTCTGCCATGGATGTTGGAAAACTGGTTTCACTTTTCAGGCAACCATGCAATAGGAACGATTCCTTTTACCGTAAAATTGTCGTTTTATTTAGGCGCTGGAGCTTTCTTTTTAGCTGTCCTTTACACTATTCTTACTACCAAAGAGTATCCGCCTGACAACATGGCAGTATTTGAGGCACAAAAAGCCGCTAGTAGAGGTGTTTTGAAAGGAGCAAAAGAAATTTTTGCACACATATTCAACATGCCCAAAGTCATGCGGCAACTGGCGCTGGTGCAATTTTTTACCTGGCCTGGGCTTTTTCTGATGTGGTTTTATTTTTCAGTAGCCGTAGCCAGAAATATATTCGGAGCGACCGATACGCAATCTCCACAGTACGCCCAAGGTGTTGCATGGGCAGGTATTTGTTTTGCCTTTTACTCATTCATTACTTTTTTGTTTTCTCCTCTGCTACCGGTTATTGCCAACCGCATCGGACGTAAACTTACTCACAGCATTTGTTTGTTCATCGGAGCAGCAGGACTTTGGTACGTAAGCATAGCAAGTAGCAAATATGAATTGCTCCTATCTATGACATGCGTAGGAATTGCCTGGGCAAGCATCCTTTCTATGCCCTATGCCATGCTAGTGCGCCACCTGCCACAGGAAAAAACGGGCATCTACATGGGAATTTTTAACTTCTTTATTGTACTACCAGAAATCATTGCTTCGTTATTCTTTGGAAAGGTTATGGAAACATGGCTGGACAACGACCGATTGGCGGCTGTTGTAATTGGAGGCGTGCTTATTAGCATTGCTGCTGTCTTTACACTTTTTGTGAAGGATGACAACCTGAAAACCGCTGATTCATAGGCACAATAATTGTAATATTAAGCTAAAGATTTGATTGCTATGCACTTTCTATCTCTATACCGCTTATCAATCTTATTGCCATACTTTGTGGTAACACTCACTTTATATAGCCTGAATAGCTCTGCACAAGATTTAAATGCTAGCAATGTAAGTCAGGCAGCCAGAACAACCGATTGGATAAATGACCCGCGAAAAATTCCCGATGTCTGGAAGCAACTTGTCAAAAATCCGTTGGATTCTTCACTTTGGGTGGAGTATTATGGCAAGAGCTGGAAACAGATGACCATTAAAGACATGGAAACCATTAGTCATTGGAAGCAGCAACTGATGCTTCGCCAGCTGGCTAATAACGAAAGCATTATCGGCTTTGTTATCAAACCCGAATTTCGTTCGGCTGACTTTTTTATTGATGAATTTGCTTTTCTTGAAATGTTGGAAGCCATCAAAAAAGCCAAAGAAGGAGCTAAAAAAGGCAAATCAGGCGTCGTAAGGGCTGAGTTTGCAGGTATGGAAGCCGTTATTTTGCAAGAAAACGAAGAGCTAAAACGATTGAAAGGCAATCCTAAAGCTAACTTTGCTATGATTGAATCGCTATACGAGCAAATCTTCAAAGAGTTTAACATAAAATATGTTTACTATCACGAAAAATATCCTGATAACAAATATCCATTGACTAAATGGGTAGAAGATCAGGAAGCAGCTTTGTTAGACCTCAAAATGAAACAAATCGCCGAGCTGCGCAGCAAATACAACAACCGTAATTAATTTTACAGCCAACTTATTAACTATCAACAAAATATGAACAACAAATTTTTAGCATTGTTACTAGTAGGGTTTGTTGCTTTTCCCACTTATGTGTTTGCTCAGGAGAATTTAAGCTATTATGGTAATAAAATTACCGAAGAAGGTGCAATTCCTGCTTCTCAAATCAGCACAATGATGAAAGACAAAACAGAAGGCACTTTCAAAGTCAAAGGAACTATTGTAGAAACTTGCCTTAAAAAAGGCTGCTGGATGACTGTAGATATTGGTAATAACCAAAAAATGACCGTGCGTTTTAAAGACTATAGCTTTTTTGTTCCCAAAAGCGGCGCTGAAGGTTTAGAAGCTGTTTTTGAAGGTGTTGCACGTAAAGAAGTACGCAGCATAGAAGAGCTGCGCCATTACGCACAAGATGCTGGTAAGAGTAAAGAAGAAATCGCACAAATTTCAGCGCCCAAAGAGGAAATTACTTTTGAAGCTCACGGTGTGATTATCAAAGGTTATAAAAAGAATAATTAAAGATGAAAGCACCACATTTTTTGCTGGCGCTATTCATTTATGTATCGACTGTGGGCTATGGATTTATCAGCCTGCAGCCAATACCTGTTGATAATAATGACGAGAGCGAATTAGCACTGCTCATGCGCAGCATGTATAACGACTCGGAACAGATTCGTAAAGCCATTCTTGAAAAGCGTCTTCCCGATGACTTCAGGGAAAAATTTAAAGCTATCTATACAGCAAATCCAACTGACCCCGAAGTGCGCGATGAGAACTTTGCCCCATTCAGCACCGGTTTTCTATTGGCTCTGGAGCGCATTTATCAAAATCAGGGCAATCAGGTGGAAAATTTTAATACGGTTGTGCTTTCCTGTATTGCCTGTCATCAGAAATACTGTCCCGGTCCAATTAGTAAGATCAAAAAACTCTACATTACAAACTAAAACACTACTGGCACTTTATCGTTTTAGTAGATGACAAACCAAATTCAAAGTTATGTCGAAAATAGCTTTGCGGAATTACTTGTTCCGCATTTTCTTTTTTATTTTATTTGTGGTCTTTTTATCAGCATGTGAGGATGTTGTCAGGGTAGATTTGGCGCCTTCCCGTCCACAATTAGTAGTAGATGCTTTTATTGCCAATCAGAATGCGCCACAAACTATCCGCCTGACAAGTACCACTCCTTATTTCAACACTGCTACGCCACTTGTGCAGGGTGCAGAGGTGGTTGTAGAAAACCTAACACAAAACCGGCGATTCATTTTTACTCCTACCGGACAAAACGGCGAATACCGTTGGCAACCTATCGGCAACGAGCGATTGGGTAATATTGGTGATAACTTTCGCCTAATAGTAAGCTATCAGGGGATTACTTACACGGCTACCTCGCCGCTAAACCGCACAACCACTGTGGATTCTATCACTTATGAATTTCGCGAGCGTGCTAATATTGGCAATGACAAAGAAGGATATTATGCACAGTTTTACGGTTCAGACCTGCCCGGGCAAGACGATTTTTATTGGATACGTGCCTACAAAAACGGCAAACCGATTACCAAACCTACTTTGATTAACTATGCGTTCAATGCTGTTAGAGGCGGCGCAGGTGCAGGTGCAGATGGTTTTGTATTCATTCCGCCTATCCGCAACCGCATCACTGACTCGCAAGACCCTTATCAGGTAGGCGATGAGGTGCGTGTAGAAATTTGGTCTATCAATCGGGCTACTTATCTTTTTTTAGAACAAGCCGAAAATCAGATTAACAACAGCGGATTATTTGCTCGCCCATTAGAAAATACAAGAACGAATATTATCAGTCCTCCAAATGCTCCCCTACCTGCTCTGGGTTGGTTTTGTGTTTCAGAAAAGAGTACTTTCACGGAAAAAATTCAAGCCAAAAGGCGTTAATTTGTACTGACAGAACATTATTGATTCTGCATCATGTTTTCTATCAAACTAGCACTTGACTGGACACCCAACACGAACCACATAGGCTTTTTTGTTGCACAACACCTGGGATTTTACAGTGAACAAGAATTGCATGTAGACATTATTAACCCTGCAAACGATAATTATGCGCTTACACCTGCTAAAAAACTATCACTTGGCGAAGTAGATTTTGCCATTGCCCCCTCAGAAAGTGTTATTAGTTTGAATACTAAACCGCAGCCTTTTGCCGTCAGTGCTGTAGCTGCACTGTTGCAAGAGGATTTAAGTGCCATAGTAACGCTTGCTTCTTCAGGTATTGACCGCCCTCAAATGTTGGACGAAAAAATTTACGCTTCGTATAAAGCTCGTTACGAAGATGGAATTGTTAAACAAATGGTTATTAACGATGGTGGAGAAGGACGATTAAAAATTATTTATCCTGAAAAACTTGGCATATGGGATACCCTGCTGGCAGGCAAAGCTGATGCCACTTGGATTTTTACCAACTGGGAAGGTGTAGAAGCTGAACAAAAAGGCATCCGCCTAAATTATTTCCGCTTATCCGATTATGGTATTCCTTACAGTTACTCGCCTGTTTTGCTATCAGCAACTGAAAAAATTGACTCTTATCACAAATATTACAGGCAATTTTTAGATGCTACCCGAAGAGGCTATTTATACGCTCAACAACACATTGAGGAGGCGGCTACCTTATTAAAAGCACACATGAGCCCGCGCGACCGCGCCCATGTAAACGTAGTACAAAGTCTTCAGCAAACTGCGCCTGTCTTTGGTTCTGCCGATACATGGGGAGTTATGCAGCCCCAAAAAGTACAAGCTTTTCTCAACTGGTTGCAGGAAACCGGCTTAGAACCTCACGCTGCCTCGCTGCACGACAGATTTTCTAATGAACTGTTGTGATTGTGAGATATGACGGCAAAAAAAGTTTTATCTTAGCTTCAAATGTTGTAAGCTATGATAAACTCTTTATTGTTTGCATTGCTGGACACTACCAAACAGTTCTATGAAGTCGGCATTCCCGGCACTATTATCTTTTCCACTATTGGTATTGTGATGTCCGTTATAGCTTTTAGAATTATTGACTGGTTGTTACCGGGTAAAATGACACATCAGATTGCAGATGAAAAAAACATCGCAGTAGGCATTGTTGCAGGAGCCATGATTTTAGGTATTTGTATCATTATTGCCGCTGCTATTGCAAGCTAATCGTGCATGGAAGAAAACAAAGGCAATAAGCCTCCTTTGCATTTTGACCTGCCTGTTCTGTTAGGTTCTGTATTTTTGATTGCCACCTGTGCAATTTTTTATGAATTGCTCATTAGCACCGTTTCATCTTATTTGCTAGGCGGTAGCGTGTTGCAATTTTCCCTTACTATAGGCTTGTTCATGTTTTTCATGGGTATAGGTTCTTACGTATCCAAGTTTTTTGACAAGCATTTACTCGATTTATTTATCAATGTTGAAATCATACTGGGATTGTTTGGTGGCATTTCTACGGCATTGCTTTATACAGCCTATACACTGACAGAGTTGTACTATCTGGTAGCCTTTGCACTCATTGCCATTTTAGGAACATTTGTCGGACTGGAAATCCCCCTTGTTACACGCATTATCAAACAGTATGGCACACTAAAAGATACCATCGCACAGGTGCTTTCGTTTGACTATGTAGGCGCACTGGTTGCTTCTGTTATTTTTCCCTTGGTATTGCTCCCTTATCTGGGTATTATGAGAACAGCCTTTTTGGTCGGTATGCTCAACCTCGGTGTAGCACTGTTCAACAGCCGCATATTTGAAGACAAGCTTTTGAAAGGTCGCTTACAGCAACAAATCAGCCTATGGCTAATGATTGCTCTAGGGGCAGGTTTCTTTTATTCCTTTCAAATCACTACCTTCTTTGAACAATTTGTTTATCAGGATGAAATTGTGCTGACTAAACAAACACCATATCAACGTTTAGTTGTTACACGCTGGAAGCAAGATTATAGGCTGTACATAGATGGCGCATTGCAATTTTCTACCAGCGATGAGTATCGCTACCACGAACCACTCGTACATATTCCTATGCTAGCAACCGCCAACCGTGAACGCGTATTGCTGCTTGGTGCAGGCGATGGGCTGGCACTCAAACAAGTTTTGACCTATCAAGATGTCAAATATATTGACTTGGTTGATTTAGACCCTGCTATAACTGATTTGGCTTCCAAAAATCGGATTTTTCGTGAGATTAATGGCGGCTCTATGAGTGACCCGCGTGTAAAAGTTCACAATCAGGATGCCTTCAAGTTTATTGAGCAATCAACAAACAGCTATGGAGTTATTATTGTAGATTTGCCCGACCCGAAAGACACTGGATTGGGTAAGTTATATAGCCGCGAGTTCTACCTGTTGCTTAAAAAACACTTAGACCATGCAGGCGTAATGGCTACCCAGGCAACCTCGCCTTATTTTGCCAAAAAGGCTTTTTGGTGTATTCACAAAACTATAAAAAGCGTTTTTTCTGTTACTGTTCCGTACCATGCCTATGTGCCTTCTTTTGGCTTATGGGGATTTGTGTTGGCAGGTCATATGCTCCCTTCATCGGAACAATTAATTGCCAACCTGCAAAGAAAAATGCCCTTAATCAATCCTCAACTCCGATTTTTAAAAGCCGAAACACTGCCGCATCTGTTTGCCTTTGATATTGATGCACAGCCAGATACAACATTGACAGTCAATAAGTTAGACAATCAGGTGCTTATTCAGTATTACGAACAGGCATTAAAGGAATGGCAATAATTTCAACAACAATCACATGCCTGCTATTTGCGAAATACTATGCTACCCGTTCAAAGAGTCCTATATCAACCTGTCGGACATTGGAGAAATTGCCTTCGTAGAAATGGGAAGCGGCAAGCATACAGTCGTTTGGCTGCACGGACTTGGCAGCAATCTGAAAGCATGGCAATATAATTTACCAATACTTGCCCAACATCACCATTGCATTGCTATTGATTTACCCGGATTTGGCAAATCAGCGAAGGGTCAATTTGCATGCACTATGACCTTTTTTGCCGAAACAGTCAGCCAATTGCTAAAAAAGTTGCAGGTAGAGCGTTATATCATCGCTGGACATTCTATGGGCGGACAGATAGCCATGCATATCGCCCGCTGCGAACCGCAACGCTGTCGGGGTCTGGCGCTTTTTGCTCCGGCAGGTTTTGAAACATTTACAGCAGAAGCCGCACAACTGATAAAAAGCTGGTTCAACCCCAAGGAAATACTGTCAGCCTCGCCGCAAACGGTACGTTCGAACATGGAGCGGAATTTTTATCGACAAACCCCACAAGCACAAGAACTCATCGAGGATAGACTACAACTAATACAATGCACTGATTATGAAGATTTTACTTATTGTATTAGCGCTTCGGTAAATGGCATGTTAGACGAGCCTGTATTTGCATGGCTGACCGAATTACAGCAACCCGCTTTGGTGATCTACGGCGAAGATGACCAATACATCCCTAACCGTTACCTGAATCCTGTTACCACTGCTGATATAGCTCGTGCCGGAGCATCAAGGCTGCCTCATGCCGAATTGCACCTATTACCTGCATGTGGGCATTTCCCTGCAATAGAACATGCTAATTTCTGCAACCAAACCTTTCACCACTGGTTGCAATATCAGTTGTAGCAAAAGTTTACCAGATGCTGTGTCGGATTATAGAAGCTGAGCTGTTGCAAGAGCCCTACCAGTTTTCAGGTTTGCGGATAAAATAATCACCCGATTCATTGGGAACAATTTCCAGTACCTGTGCAAGCGTAAGCCTGACCAGTAATGCAGAAGCCTCTTCTATGCGCATGTTGGCTACGCTTGCCAGTGTTTCTACATTGATTTTCTCGTGTTGCGCCAGGTACTGCATTAAAAATCGCTCGCGTTCGCCATAGGTAAAACCTACCTGTTTCGGCGAATCTGCCCATTTTAGAATCTGTCGCATTTCGCGGCTTGCCTGTATGCTTCGGTCTGCTACACGTACATAGGCACGTCCTCTATGATTGCGAAAATTATAAATTACAAAAACGGGTTTTCGCTCACAAGGTTTGATATGAAAAACAAGCACCGTGCGATTAGGCGCAACCACTACCTG
>Ga0308419_1002865_pt1 | contig 10961 bp, 8 predicted proteins | sample HotsprSampleMS50_FD_203674 | JGI IMG/M metagenome (GOLD analysis project Ga0308419, IMG submission 203674) | Hot spring phototrophic mat microbial communities from Mushroom Spring, Yellowstone National Park, Wyoming, United States - 20090730_MS50 ... | reverse complement strand
ACGTTAGTTCTCTCGGGCTGGACCCCCTGGGGGCCGCTCTCTCGCCCCAACGCCTACTTCACCTACGACGGCGAGGCCGAACGCACCAAAGAGTGGGCCATCCACTGCCACGCCTCCCAGGTTTTGCTCACCGACTACACCGAATTCTGCACCCATCTGGGACGCGCTTACGCTGCCCTCACCCGCGAATGGGCCGAAGGTCACACCATCACCGGGCGCGCCCACAAGCGCGCAAGCGAGTCGTTCGTAGGGGTCGAACTCTTCGAGATCGAAACCTACAACCCCTCCTTGTTCGACATGAACCGCGACCCTATCCAACGCGCGCTGGGAATCCTCAACGGCCAGCTGCCGGTCAACCCTGCCGACTCCTCCTGCTTGTCAAGCTCCTCCTCGCAGACAGGCAAACGCCCCGCGTCCGAGTCGCCCGTCCCGGCATCCTGAGTCGGAGGTCGCCGTGGGATGGATGTGTTGATGAACTCCAAGTCGGTTTACCGCCTAGCGCGTCGGGGTATTCAGATGATTTAGTTCGTTGGTGTGTGTGTTCTCCTCGTTGGATGTTCCTCACCGCTGTCGCGTTCCGGTTTCGCTCGCCCCGAGTTCTCCCCATGCTTGAACCGTCCATCCGTCAGGAAACCCGACATCGGGGTTTGACGCTCATTGTGGCCGCCACAGCCCACGATGCGGCTCTCACCGCGGCCCGAATCATCCAGGGAATTGTCAACGAAGCCGATCGCCGTCACGTTAAGGCCACCCTTGGCCTAGCCACTGGCAAAACCCCTCAAGCCATTTACGCTGAGCTTGTCCGCGCCCACCGCGACGAGCGGATAAGCTTCCGTCACGTCGTCACCTACAACCTCGACGAGTATTATCCGATCTCGCCGCGCGACCCGCTCAGCTATCGGACCTACATGCATCGTCATCTCTTCGCGCAGGTTGATCTGCCACCCGAGTCGGCCCATGTGCTGGACGGCTCGGTGCCTCCGGCCTTCGCCGACGAGGCATGTCAATTTTTTGACCGTTGGATCGACGCCGACGGCGGCCTCGACCTGCAACTGCTTGGCATCGGCCGCAACGGCCACATCGGCTTCAACGAACCCGAACCCCACCGAAGCGTCGCCGAGTTCGCCGCATTGCCATCCCGCAAAGTCACCCTCGACGTGGTGACCCGAGCCGACGCCGCCGCCGACTTCGGCGGCAACCTCGACGCTGTACCCAGATACGCCCTCACTGTGGGGCCTCGGGTGATCCTGGCGGCCCGGAGGATCGTCATGGTCGCCCTCGGTTCCTCCAAGGCCCGCATCGTGGCCCGTGCCCTAACCGAAGACCCCACGACCGAGGTCCCCGCCTCGCTGCTGCAACTGCCCGAAGTCGCCCCCCGGGTCACTTGGATCCTCGACCCCGACGCCGCCTCGCTGCTGCCGGACTTGACTTAACGAGACGCGATCTGAACTCACAATCTCATGCCGGCTTCAACAGCCGCCTGGCCATGATTGGGCGTGAGATGTTCGCTAACCGACGGGTTTTCCCATTCTGATCAACATGGTTGAGGTGCCGCTTAGTCGCGGATTCGTCCTCCAAAGAGCGATCGACCAAGCGCAAGCACACGACGTAACCTACCTGGGCAGAGCGTTGGCTGTTCTTCCCAAGTGCGAGCATCTCATTGTCATCAGTCATCACCAACGAGCAAAGTCACGACACGGTGCCCGATCGAGACGGTTACCTCATCAACGTGGCCAACGCCCGGAACGGTGTGGGCAATGGGATGTGGATCGACCTCAACGGCGGATCGGACAAAGTGATGGATGACATCGTTGCGTTGGAAACCACCAGGGAAGAGGCGGTGGCGGTGGTCTCCTCTCCATCGCGCGCTCAGTGAGCTTGGAGGGCGAAACGGGTCTTGTGAATGCCTCGAAGCAATTGACAGACGTCATTTGGGATTAAAGTGGAGGCGGCGGGAATTGCACCCGCGTCCCGAAATGCATTAAGGAGGGCCTCTACGCGCGTAGCCAACCTTTGAGTTTTCGTCGCTTTTTCCCCGATTGGCGGGGGTCCAAGCGCTTAGCCCGTCATGACGTTTAACTCGTGCCGCAACAGGCGGTTAGGCACGAGCGATCCCGCATTGGCGAGCACCGGACAAACCCAGCGGGAGGAGGGTTCGTCACGGAGCCGTCTGCAACCGCGATCAGGCGGGGCCGCGATTAGGCGGCGAGACGGAGAGAGCTGTTGCTCTCGGCAGTTCATTTTTGATCGGCTTTTTACGAGGCCAGCCGACCAACCTCGGCGCGCCACCTCTCCTCTCAGTCATCCGGTCGATCCTAGTTCGCCCCCAATTGTCAAAGAGCCGACGACAAGTCGTCGCGTATCGTGTTGTGAGGAAGACAGTTCACCGCATCGACTGGAGAGTGTCGCGGGAGTTTGTCCCCAGCAGATTATTCGCGGCGTGGGTGTCAATCTTCAAGAGGAGTGTGGAGATTTTCTTCCCGCGCCCGATGGTGAGAACGAGGCTGCGCTCCAGCGATTCGACGCAGGGTGGCGATCTCTTGAGGAAAAAATTGGAAATCGTGGTTTACCAAATCGAAGGCTTGGGGTAGCTTGCCGCTCGCCTGGGAACGTGAGGTGGAAGGTGGGAACGGAATCACCCGTTGCCACGTCACGCCTCAATCGAGTGTTCCCGAATGCCGGTCGGTCCCACGGACCTGGGACGCTCGCGCCTTGAACCTGTTGGGGTGTCGAACCTGAACTTGAGCCGGTCACGTCTGGCCTCGCCGTGGACCCAAATCCGGCGAGGTCGCGGCGGAACTGGCAGCCAGGGTCTGACGCCCCATTCTAACCGGGCAAGGTGACGTTGACATGACATCCACGCGACCGGCCGAAGGCCATGCGATCAGGAGGATCATACCAATGACGACCACCCCACGATGGGCTTTCGGGAGATGGGCCGCGGTTGCCACCGGCTGGACTCTGGCTCTAGGCAGTTTGGGACCGGCTTGGCCAATCTCGGCGCGGGGCGACGAGATCACCACCAATCTCGACAACCAAACGGTGGCGGAAACCCTGGCGAGCGACACTGGATTCACCTACGAAACCTTTGGTGAGTTCGGTTTTCATGGGATCGTTGGTCCCAACCTGGTGAACTTCAACAACACCGCCGCCACGACGTTGACTCCTCCCTCCGGAATGCTCAACCTAGGCGAGTTTCGCATTGGCACAGCCCGTTTGGGCGGCGAGGCGACTTACACGGACGCTCCCTTCAACGTGACGATCACGGGAGACGACCCCAATCAGATTCCGGTTCGGGTCTCGGGGGTTCTCAACGGTCGAATCACCCGCACCGGTACGAACTTAGTCGCCACCTTCCGCAGCATTGACCCCACCGAGATGCGAGTGGGCGACCTAACGGTGCCTCTGAGCCTGGAACGGACCAGCGTCCCTCTGGAAATCGGCTCCAACCCGCTCAAGGACGTGGTGCGACTCGGCTTGCCCCAGGAGATCGCGCCGGTGCCTGAACCAACCACCTTGGCCATTCTGATGGCCGCCGTCGTTGGCTACGGTTTGCGTCGTCGCCTGGTGTTGCGACGCTCCTAACTTGAGGATTCGCCCTGGCGAGACCCCCTTTCGTTGAGAGAATGATCTCAATTCCAGGGTTGGATTTGAACTTAGGTTCAGTTTGGAGCCCGGTTCACGTCGATCAAGGCGGCATTTGTGGATCGGGTTCCTTAGCTTGATCCCGATGCCGGTTTCCGATCGCCGATTTCCTCGGGACCATCGTCACGGACCCGGAACCTCGCGTTCCGGGTCCGTCTCCGCGCGGTTTGGCTTGTGGTTTAACCACGTCAGCAGATCCTCCCAAACGAAGGGGGGAGGAGCTTCCACTTCGATGGGTAGAATCGAACGAGGACGTTCCGGACGATCTTCGACAGCCCCCATGCCGCCTTGAATCATCCGACCTTCAGCCACCTTTTGGGCCCGCGCGAGCAGAGCGGCTGCGTGTTGGAGACGCCCGCGGCCGCGCTCGAAGCCGGCGTACTCGCGGAGCAGGATGGGCTCGTCGGGGCGGAGGCTCCGGGCCTTCTCAAAGCATTCGGCGGCCTGGCGTTCGTCCCCCTGGCGGCGCGCCCAGCGGGCGCGGAGCAGCCAAGGGGTGGCGCGGCGGGGATCAACAGCGATCGAGGCGTTCCAAGCGTGTTGGGCCGCGTCGAACTCGCCTCGTTCCAGCGCGGCTACGGCCTTGAGGTCGAGCAGAATCGGCTGGTGGTCGCACTGGGGATCTTCCAACCAAACCCCGGCCAAGTCGGACCGACCGTCAAGCAGGAGCAACTCGGCCCCCGCGCGAATCCGTTCCACATGCCGATCCCGCCAGATGGAATCGTTCGATAGCCTGCGCCACCAGGGGTCGGTGCCAACCAGGCGGACCACCCAGTCGCCAGGTCGTCCCAACACGTATCCGACCGCCAACGCCCACGAGGCCGACTCCGGTTCCAAAGGATCGGTTTGGAGGCGGCCCAGCAAATCAGCCAGCGCTTGGTTCCAGCGTCCAGCGTGCAACGCTTCGGCCAGACGCCGCCGATCGGCCTCGCTCCAGCCCGACCTGACTGGAGTTGCACTCGCAGCGGAGCCAGGGCGAACAGGGGTGGGATTGGCTCCGCCGCACCCGACCAGCGTCACGAGCAAACCCAGCGCAAGGACGTCTTGGACGAACCCCCGACACACTCCCTCACGCTTGATGGCGACTTCAACCACCCTTGACGCCGCCCCAACCGCGGTTTGACAATGACACAACCCTGATTCCAACACGTCTGCCTTCCAAGACCGTCCCGCTCCGATTCCTCTCCTCCGATTCGAGTTTGAATGATGACGCCTGACCTCCGCGACGTTTCGAACACCCCCGCGCCCGTCGGCACGAAGGGGGCGCGCCGCGGTCCGCTTCGTGTGTTGGCGGCCGTCCTCTATGTGGTGGTGTGCTTGGGTCTGCTGGGTTGGAACCTGCGGTGGTGGTGGGTTCATCAACGAGTCCTGCCGGAATTGACCAGTTTGGAGGCGCTTTTGCGGCACGGTCGCTACGCCGAGGCCGAGCCGGCTCTACGCGACTGGGTGGCCCGTTCGCCCCACGACGGTCGGGTGCGTATGATGCTGGCCCGCTGCCGAGCCGGCCGCGGCGACCTCGCCGGTTGCGCTGAGCAGCTGATCGCCGTGCCGGTCTGGTGGCCGGAGCGGATCGAAGCGGTGTATCGCGCTGGCGAAGCCCTCTATCAGCTGGGACGCGCTCGTGAGGCGGAAGCCGTCTGGCTCGAAGTGTTGAAGGATGATCCACTTCACCCAAGTCCCCTGGACTATTTCAGCGACGCTGGTCTCAAGATCATCACCCTGCGGATTCTCCAGGAACGAATCGACGAGGCCAAGGAGCTGCTTGCCTTGGCCCTAAGCCGCGCTGATAACCCGGCCGACCGCACCACCCTTTTAGGAATGCGCATGAGGTTGGAATTTCAGCGCATCGACCCCAACGAAAAGATCACCACGTTAACCCCGTTCGTCGAGGCCGATCCCAACGATTGGGATTCCTGGCTCGGACTGGCGATCGCCTACGACGCCCGCGGCGATAACGCCCGCGCTCGTGAACTCTACGAACGCTGCCTCCATGGTCACCCCCGCCCGGATCGGGTCCGCCGGTTCCTCCTAGAAGGCCTGGTTCAACGCGAAGCCTGGGATGAACTTCGAACCCGTCTCGAACCCCTTGATGTCTACCCCCCAAACCTCAACGAGGCCATCGAAGCGTCCGCCCGCGGCCGTCTGGCTTTGCAAGACGGCCGCGACGATCTCGCCGAGGCCATGTTCCGCCGGGCGATCGAACTCGATCCCCGCGACGCCGAAAGCCACTACCGTCTCGGCTTGCTTCTCAAACGTCGAGGAATCCTCCAAGACGCGCTGGGGTTCATCCGACGTTCTCAAGAGATCAACGACGCCCGGTCGGAACTTGATCAAGCCTACAACGAGTTCGCCTTCGCCGTAGCTGAGACCCAACGCGACCTCCCCAACCGCCCCGATCTGATCCGCCGAATGATCCAGGCTTGCCGAATCCTCCAATTTGACCAGGAAGCGGACGCTTGGCGCGATCTGCTTGGACCAGAACCGGCCCCAGCTTGGAGGATTTTTGACTCCGAACCGTCCCAAGTCTCCAACAAGCCCGTGATTTCATCCTAAAGTTTTCGAGGGACGTGGGAAGCGCAGGTGGTGCACGCCACCACCGCGACACATACTCACTCGGCCCCAACCCCTGTTGCCCAACCTCGGATCATGGATCCGTCGCGCCGGCCCGTCCCATCCGCGTCTCTCCTCTTGGTCTTCGAAGCGCCTTGGGCTCGCGGCTCTCCCCTCCTGCAGGATGCAACCGCGTGATTCCCAAGGGATCAGCTCCAACGTCACGGACGACTCTAACCTTCACGGACCACTCGGAGCGATCTCACGTCATTTTCCGGCGTGGGGTTAACCCCGATTGAAAACCGAACCGAACCAGGTTAGGGTGGACGAGGGATGGAAATATATGTCGGACAAAGGTTAGGGAAAACCAACCGCCCATTTCGCAATGATCTCTGAGGCATACGCGCATGTCACTCGACAAAGGTTTACAAAAGGTCATGAGCGAGGTTCCAGGCTGCATTGCCTGCGGCTACGTGGACATGGTCAGCGGGATGAATCTCGGGGTGAAGACTGTCGAGTCACACCCCGCCGAAGTCATCGAACTGGTCGCCGCTGCGACTGCCGAGATGTTCCAGGGCCAAACCATCAGCATGATTGAGCGCCTCTTCAAGAAGGCGCGTGGGGTCAAGGACGATGGCAGTCACTTCATCAATGAGATTATCTTCACCAGCGGCAATTTGATCCACGTGATGCTTCGGGGCAAAAAGCACACGGAACACGCCTTGGTGGTGGTTTGTCCCACCTCGACCAACCTTGGCATGGCCTTGTCCAAGGCGCGGCTGGTGTTGGAATCGGTTGAAAACTCGCTCTAATCCAAAACCCGCGACCAAGAAGGGCGGGCTTCCCCGCGACCAAAAGGGCTTTGGTTCAACAAGGACCGCGTATGCCAACGAGCCGGGATCAAGCGGCAACTCCGCAGTTGCCGCTTGATCCCGTTAGTTTCAGTTCACACCTTGCAGGACTCGCCGACATGAACCACTGTCGGTCAGGCCAGAATGGGTTTGATGACCTCGCCGTGAACGTCAGTGAGACGAAAATCCCGACCCTGAAACCGATAGGTCAGTCGCGTGTGATCAATTCCTAACTGATGGAGGATGGTGGCGTTGATATCGTGGATGTGGACCGGGTTTTCAGTGATGTTGTAGCAAAAATCGTCGGTCGCGCCGAAGGTGATCCCCGGCTTGATTCCACCGCCGGCCATCCAGATTGTGAAGCAACGCGGATGATGGTCACGCCCGTAGTTGTCCTTGGTAAGGGTGCCTTGGCAATAGATCGTGCGGCCGAACTCGCCGCCCCAGATCACCAGCGTGTCCTCCAGCAACCCGCGCCGCTTGAGGTCGGTCACCAATCCGTAGCAACCGTGGTCGATATCTTTGCACGACATCGCCAGACCTTTGGGCAGCCCACCGTGGTGATCCCAATCACGCATGAAAATCTGAATAAAATTGACCCCGCGCTCCGCCAGACGCCGTGCTAAGAGGCAATTGTAAGAGAAGGTGCCGGGAATCTTTGATTCGGGACCGTAAAGTGCCAGAGTTTCCTCGGTTTCGCCCGAGAGGTCGGCGAACTCGGGGACCGAGCTTTGCATTCGGAAGGCCATTTCGTACTGAGCGATTCGAGCGAGGGTCTCGGCGTCGCCGTGATGGTGGTGGCTCTGCTGATTGAGCGCGGCCAGGCCATCGAGCATTGTCCGGCGGGTCGAGACGTCCACTCCGTCGGGGTTGGAGAGATACAGCACCGGGTCGCCTTCGGAGCGAAGACTGACGCCTTGGTGCTGGCTGGGCAGAAATCCTGCGCCCCACAAGCGTGCATACAGCGCTTGGGTTGAAGCCTTGCTGCTCCAAGAGGAGTGTAGGACCACAAACTCGGGCAGGTTGCGGTTCGAGGTGCCTAAACCATATGACAACCAGGCTCCCAGACTGGGCCGTCCTGGAATTTGGCTTCCGGTCAAAATGTAGGTAATCGCTGGGTCGTGGTTGATCGCTTCGGTGTGGACGCTGCGAATCACGCAGAGATCGTCGGCCAGCTTGGAGGTCCAGGGCAGCAATTCGCTGAACCAGGTTCCAGCTTGACCGTGACGCGCAAACTTGAAGATCGAGGGAGCGATCGGAAACCGCTTCTGGCCTGAGGTCATCGTGGTGATACGCTGACCCATTCGCACCGAGTCAGGCAAGTCTTTATCGAAATACTCGGCCATCTTGGGTTTGGGGTCGAACAGATCCATTTGCGAAGGACCGCCCGACATAAACAGATAAATCACCCGTTTGGCTTTAGGAGGGAAGTGCAGGCGAGGAAGGGCTCCCGGCTCGGCGCCACCTACCACCGAGCCGCGTGGGGTGGCGTCGCCTGCACTCGTTGCGCTTGAGGCCAACGCTCCCAAACCCTCGCGCTGGACGATCGACGCCAACGCGATCCCGCCCAATCCCAACCGGCCCGCCTGGCCCAGGAATTGACGCCGGGTTTGATTCAAGGCCTGTTCCGCCCAGGGAGTCATCGTTTTCTCTCCTCTCAAATATTGGTGGAGACGGCCGCATCCAAAGCCTTCGCTTGCTCTGGCGTGAAGTTGAAATCCGACGAGTCGGCGTTGGAAACGACGACACCTCAAGGCCGGGTGAGGGCTTCGTCGAGATTGAGCAGGAGGTTGCAGATGATCGTCCAGGCCGCGTGTTCGACCGGGTCGAGGTGCTCGGCCGCGGGGGCTTCGCCTATCTTGACCAGACGACGGGCCTGCTCGACGTGAGCGGCGTAGTGGTGCCGGTGGGTGGACAGTTGAGTCTGGAGGATGGCCAGTTCGTTGGTCGTGGGTTCGCGTCCCACCACGAGGCGGAAGCCCCAAACCAAGCGAGACTCGTCAGCAGAGGCAGGGCTAAGGGCCGTCGGGGAGTAGGCCGCGGCCGGGTCGAGCAGCCTGGCGGCCATGACGCGGGCGGCTTCGACAAACTGGATGTCGTTCATCAACGCCAAGGCTTGCAGCGGGGTGTTGGTACGAGGACGACGCACCACGCACGACTCACGGGTAGGGGCGTCAAAGAGTTGGAGCATCGGTGGGGGCGAGGTGCGCTTCCAGAACGTGTACAGGCTGCGACGATACAACGCCTCGCCGTGATCCTGAACGAATTTGGCGGTGTTGCTGCTGGTGAACCCGACGGCTTCCCACAAGCCGCTGGGTTGATACGGTTTGACGCTCTTGCCGCCGATTCGCTCGATCAGCAGACCCGAAACCAGCAACGCTTGGTCGCGGATCACTTCGCCGTCCAACCGGAACCGCGGCGCCCGGCTCAGCCAGCGGTTGGATGGATCCAGCTCCAACCGCGATGGGTCGATCGCCGAGGATTGTCGATAGGTCGCCGAGCTGACGATCAATTTGAGCAGGTGACGCACATTCCAGCCCGATTCAACAAACTCAACAGCTAACCAGTCGAGCAAGTCGGGGTGGCTGGGACGATCGCCTTGAACGCCGAAATCTTCGGTGGTCTTAACCAAACCAACGCCAAAGCACTGTTGCCAGAAGCGGTTGACGGTGACGCGGGAGGTGAGAGGGTGGTCAGGTCGGGTCAACCAAAGGGCCAGTCCCAGGCGGTTGGGTGGGGCGTCCGGGGGCAAGGGTGGCAACCAGGAGGGAACCCCAGGTTGAACCGGCTCGGTGGGCCGGTCGTATTGACCACGCTCCATCACATACGCCTGGCGGCGCTCCGCGCGTTCCTGACTGATTAACGTGGCGGGAATCGCCGCGTCGGCGGCTTCAAACGCCGACCGGGCCTGGTCGCGCTCGGATTGGACCGCGGCGAGGGCCGCTTGAGTGAGCGGATGGACCTTTGCCAAAAAGTGCATTCGAATCGTCGCGCGTTGGGAGTCGTCCCGTTTTTCCGGCTCGACCGCCAGCGCCTGTTTAACAGGGTTGGGCAGATCGGCGGAGGGGCGTCGCCGTTCCCGTTCCGACCACAACGCCAGCGACTCGCGGACCTGGGGACCCTGAGGCAATCCCGAGACAATGCCGGCGGCATCCCAGTAAACCGTCCCATCGTGCTGGGTGAAGGCCCAACCATCGACCACCATGCCAGGGGTCAATCCAACCTGGGCGGCGTCCACTTCGAGTCGAACCCACTTTCCAGGAGGAGGCAGGGGACCCATTGGCCGGTTGGCGGGGGTATTGATTTCTCCAAAGGGGATGAGATTCTCACCCCAGTGGACGCGATGATTCCAATTTCCTTGGGCGTGGAATTGGAGCATGATGGCCTTAGGTGGGTTTTGGGGGTCGATCCAGACGTAGGCAAAGAGTCGGTCCCCCTCGTCGATGGTCAGGCCAAACGCGGCGTCGGTGAAATAATGTTGGTCGAGACCCTGGGCAGTGCGGGTGTGGGCCCGTTGGCCGAGGAAGACCGGTCCCTGATCCTTGGTGATGAAGGTCCAGGGTTGGGTGCCGTTGGCGGTGGGCTTGGCGCCGTCGGGCAGGTCGTCGTCAATCCAGACCTGATAACGCGGCAGCCCATTGGTCAATTCGGCCAGTTGCGTCGGGCCAACCGGGTCGCGGTAGGGGAGGGTGGCGAGCGCCTGGTTGAACGCGGCCTCGGCCTTCTCCCAACGGTCGCGGGCCTCGGCCAACGCTCGTTCCTGTTCGGGGGTGGGTACCTTGATCGATGGCGGCGGCAACAAAGCGTTGCCATCCATCGCGGCATCGGCCATGTTGTAGAAGAAAGCGTAAAGTTGATAGAACTCTTTTTGAGTCAGCGGATCATATTTGTGGTCGTGACAAACCGCGCATCCGG
>Ga0308419_1002860_pt1 | contig 10969 bp, 9 predicted proteins | sample HotsprSampleMS50_FD_203674 | JGI IMG/M metagenome (GOLD analysis project Ga0308419, IMG submission 203674) | Hot spring phototrophic mat microbial communities from Mushroom Spring, Yellowstone National Park, Wyoming, United States - 20090730_MS50 ... | reverse complement strand
TCAACGCACCGATGGCTGTCCGACGACAAATGTCAGGTCCCTCTTCGGCAAGCGCCATCAACTTGGGCACCATCGGGGCCGCACAAGGTCCAATTTCATAGCACACAAGGCATAGGATTGCCCGCTTTCTGGAATCTCCACCTTCCCACTGTTGCTCGATGATCGGCAGGGCCTTTTCTCTGTATTTACCGATTGCCTGTAACGACCTGATCCAATTCGGCTGTTCATCAACGTACCCATCGTCCTCCTCGATGCACTTCAGCAGGCGAGGAACGACAACTTCCGCCTTGAGTGGTGCCAATTCGCCCAGGGCCTTGATCGCTTCAGCGCGAACCGCAGCATCTTCATCCTGTAACGCATTAAGAATTGGTTCAAGAGCTGAGTCTCGATAATGCATAAGAGAACGAATGGCTTGCCTTTTTTCTTCAGACGTCCCTGCGGAAAGATTTCGCACACACTGCTCATAACTAAGCAAACCGCTTGATTGGTCTGGTGATGCTGGTGAGCTCTCCGACGGACTATCTGAAACTGGATTCGAGGCAGCGGGACCCGCGTCTTTCGCTTCCGTTGCCCCGATCACATCCAAGCCATAACAGCATCCGACTGTAATCAAAATGCCGATTATGCCCGATGTTGTGATCTTCCGGCTTATGACGAATCGCTGAGAAGACCGAACCAGACGCCATGGCGATGCTTGAAAGAACATGCAAGACCTTTCCTGTAAGGGGTACCATGTTAAGATTGATCAACCCAATTGTTAGGCACGCGACGCATAAATTCAAGTTCTCGAAGATACAATCGCTCCAGGTGAACCGTATCACAATGCCTTTGCAACGGGATAAGGGCGTCCTGATCCCGGCCTTTTTGCTCTGTACGGGCGTACCCCCCATTTTACCGGCTGGGACACTACACTCGTACGGGCAAACATGACCTCTTGTGCAAAACGTTTTGCAAAGAGTCGATGATGCCCCAAGATTGATTTATAATAAATCAGTTGCTGGCTGCTGGATCAGCGAGTTGAAGAGAACGACCTTGTAACGTCTTGGCTACCGAGGCACCTCTGCGCGGAGTCGGGGCAATTAGGGTAAGAGTCGAGCTGTCAAGTGGGGTGTATGAAACGATGCGAACCGTCAAGAAGAAATTTGCGCTAAGTTTGTTGGCTGCTCTGATCTTACTGGGGATCGGGGCGTATTTCCTGCATGGTTTTCAAATCCGCCGTAACGCCAAAGTGTTTCTCGAACGCGCCCAAAAGGCAAAGGCGGAGGAACGATTTGACGTCGCCCTTAAGAATTACCAGTGGTATGTTGAGTTAGCACCCAATGACTTGGATGCCCTCGCCGAGTACGCCGCCCTGCTTGTTGATTTGCGGGCGTATGGACCCGCTTACTACCGTCTAGAGACTTTGCTTCGGCTGGATCCCGGGCGTCTTGACTCGCGACGCAAACTTGTTCAAGTGCTGACGGCAATTGGACGATTCCGAGATGCCCAGGAACACCTCCAGCAATACCTTCTCAAGGAAACTCCCGATGACGCCGAGTTACTCACAGAGTTAGGACGCTGTCAGCGCGGATTGGGACAGTATGAACAGGCAACAACAACCTTTCGCCGTGCGATCGAGTTGAAACCCGACTATGTGCCGGCTTATGCACAACTGGCGGGCACCTATCGCCACAATCTCAAACAACCGGAGCAAGGCGATCAATGGATCACGAAGATGGTCCTCACGGCTGGAGACTCGGCCGAGGCTTACATCGTGGCAGCTTCGTACTTTTACGCCGCACAAAACTATGAAGCGGCTTTCAAGTGGGCAGAAGAGGCTATTAACAAGGATGATTCTAACCCGGAGATGTTTCTGATCGCCGCAGACAGTCTGCGCCGTCTCGAACAGTTGGAGCAAGCAGAGAACTACGCCCAACGGGCAATTAAACTGGCTCCGGAACGTTCCGATGTGTACACGGTGTATGCGGCAATTCAATCGGCCAAAGGAGAGCAAGACGCCGCAATCAAGACACTTGAAGAGGCCACATCCAAAGTAAAGGATAAAGGACCAATCTACTGGACCCTGGCAAGCATGTATATCGATGCCGGGCGATTTGCTGACGCCGAAAGCACAATCAAGGATCTCGAAGGAATTTCCTATCCTCAATCGCGGATCGAATTTCTCCGTGGCCGATTACTGGTCGCCCAACAGCAGTGGTTTCTGGCAGCGCGCAGGTTAGAGTCGGTCCGCCCGGACATCACAGACTCGCCGGACCTGGTCAAGCAGGTAGATTTCCTTTTGGGGATCTGTTATGGCCAGATGGGAAATCTGGACCAAAGCGTGGCTGCGTACTCCAAAGCAATGACCCAGGATCCACTCTGGCCGCAGGCCCGTCTAGGACGAGCCATAGCATTCCTGGAGTTAGGGCGATTGGACGAGGCAGTCAATGAGTATCGCAGTCTAGTCCAGTTGGGAAAGGCCTCGGCGCAAATCGTTCTTGAATTTACCCGACTCCTTGTTCTCAGCACTCTGAATAAACCTCAACAACAACGGAACTGGCAAGAGGTCCAGCAGTGGTTAGGCGTTCTGGAAAAAGATGACAAGACGAAGGCCGAGGCGACTATTCTGCGCGCTGAGATCCTGGCCGCAGAAAAGCAGACGCCGGAGGCAGAGAAACTGCTCGAAAAAGAATTCAGTCAGTCTCCGGAGAATGTCTCGCTCGGGTTGGCACTCGTATCACTGAAAATGCAGACTGGTCGTCAACCTGAGGCCGAACAATTGCTTGATCAAATCGAGAAACAATCGGGGCAGACGCTGGCCATCTTGTTGTCGTGGGCACGACTGGCAATCCGTGATACTGACGATAAACGTTCGAAGGAGACACTCCTCAAAATCGCAGCCGCCGGAAAGAGTTTGCCAACCGAAGATTATCAGCGTTTGCTGGCTACACTGGTAGGCTATGCGATTCAACTTTCGGATTTCGACAATGCCCGTCGTTGGACCGAAGAACTGGCTCAGACATCGCCGAATAACTTAAAAGTTCGCCTCTTACTCTTCGACCTGGCAATTCAGACCCAGGATATTAAGAGTTTGGGCAACGTGCTGGATGACATCGCACGGATCGAAGGCAAGGGACCGATTTGGCATTACGGCGAGGCGGTTCGCCTGTATTTGGAAGCGAAAGGTGAAAACCGAAGCCTTCTGCAACAGGCGATCGACCATCTCACACGAGCCGCCAGCCTGCGACCGAACTGGATGCGGATCCCTGCCCTTCAAGGTCAAATCTATGACTTGCTTGGCGATTCCGGACTTGCTGTCAGTTCCTATCTGCGGGCCGTCAGTTTGGGAGACCGGAGCGTCCTCACGGCCCGGCGACTTGTCCAGCTTCTTTACAATCAACAGCGATTCCTCGAAGCCGACCAGGTTATTCGTCAACTCGAAGAACAGCAGGCGCCCTTTTCCACGGACCTCGACCGTCTGGCATCGAGCATCTCACTTCGTCTGGAAGACTATCAACGTGCGGTTGAGCTGGCCCGGCGTGCTGCCAGCCAATCCACGGATTATCGGGACCATGTCTGGTACGGAACTGTGCAGAGCGTTCTCGGTTTGCGTGCTCGTGCCGAACGCCGTGACGCAGAAGCCCAAGAGATGCTGCTAGAGGCGGAACGAGAGTTTCGGAAGGGCGTTGAATTGGCTCCCGAGGCGGTCGAGGCCTGGGTTGCGCTTGTCCAGTTCTATGCCAGAACGCAGCAAAGCGAGAAAGCCGAGCAGGCAATTGCCGAGGCCCGAGAAAAAGTCAACGGCGGGATTGCCCCAATTGCCATGGGGCAGGTCTATGAAGTCCTGGGAAACTTTGACGAGGCTGAAAAACACTATCAAGAAGCGCTCAACATTGCGCCCGACGATCTGCAAATCGTTCGCCAGGTCGCTGAGTTTTATCTGCGGACCGGTCGAGCGGAGTCGGCACGTGTCCAGTTGGAACGTATCACAAGCGGTCAAGTTCGGGCTTCAGAAAACGATCTTTTGTGGGGACGTCGCAGTATCGCCTTGATCCTGGCAGCACAGGGCGGCTATGAAAATTTGCAAAAAGGGTTGGAACTGATCCGGCAGAATCGCGCTGCAGGACGAACACCGACAATCCAGGACCTACGTGCGGAAGCACTCCTTTTGACAGCTCATCCCCAGAGGAAAAAACGGTTGGAAGGGCGCGAACTCCTCGAAAAGGTCGTCGCAGAATCACCAGAGGCAACAGCCGATGATCGGTTCGTTTTGGCACAGTTGTACATGGCGGATAACGATGTTGTGAATGCCGCGCGACACATGCGATCTCTCCTGGCGGCTCGCGGGGATGATCCCCGTTATTTGCGAGCCTACGTTGCATTTCTGCTGGATCAATCCCAACTCTCAGAGGCGGAAGCCTGGCTGGGACGCCTGGAAAAGCTGGCTCCGGAGGCCTTTTCAACCTTGGCCCTGCGAGCCCGTCTCCTTACCTTGCAAGGTCGCTATGATGAAGCGATCCAGCGGCTCCGGGAGTTTGCGGAAAAGGATTTGGATGAGACAGCGTCCAATACGTCGCCATCACCGGTCTCCAGCGACAACCAAGGCGACGTTTCATCGCCGGAGAACGGGGTGGCAGCTGCAGAACAGGCGGCCCGAGTCCAACAACTCCGCTGGGCCCTGGCCGGTGATGCGCTCGAGTCTCTAGGGCAAATGCTGCAACGGTCAGGGAAGAACGACGAATCCAAACGCTATTCTGAGGAGGCTGAAAAACTCTATCGGAGGTTCGTCGAAAAGAATCCCGAAGCAAGGCTTCTGTTGGCAAGCTTCCTTGCCCGACACGGCAAACTTGCCGAAGGACTGGAGATCTTCGAGGCCGCATGGGAAACGGCGGAAGTCGCCCTGACACGGGCTGCTGCACAGGTATTCCTCGGGCTCACCTCTGATGATCGAGCTGCCGCGGATCGAGTCGAGGCAATTGTCGAGAAAGCGCTTGAAAAGCATCAACGACCATTATCGTTGTTGCTTGTTCTGGCCGACGCGTATGGCATCCAGGGTCAAATTGACAGGAGCGAAGCCATTTACCGCGAAGTCCTGCAGCGAGATCCGCGTAACGTCATCGCTTTGAATAACCTTGGAGTCATTCTCGCACTGCAGGGAACAAAGCTCGAAGAAGCAGAAAAGCTGGTTCGTTCAGCAATCGACATCGTGGGTCCAGCAGGAAACCTCCTGGATTCGTACGCCATTGTCCTCATTGCCCGAAACAAAGCATCAGAAGCGATGAAAGTCTTGACTGACGCTATCGAGGACCAACCGGTTCCTATTCTCTTCCTCCGCCAGGCACAGGCCTACGATTTGTTAGGGCAGCGAGAAGCCGCCGTTGGGGCCTTTCAGGAAGCTGTCAAACGCGGACTGAAAAGAGAATCTTTGCATCCACTGGAAAGAAAAGCCTTTGACAGATTCCAGAGTTTGGTATCTCAGCAGGAACCGAGCAAGCCGTCCTAACCTGGCCCTCAAATCCTCATCACTGATAGAGCTTACCCATATTTTGCAGTTACGGCAAACCGAGGAAAGCTGCCTACCTAGTACAACCAGTAAGATCATTTGGGACGACGCCCAAAGTCTCGCCTGGTCATGGGAAAGCGATGAAGCAGTCTCGCGGCGTTGACCGATACCACATCAAAAGGCACTGTCTTCGGCAGTTGCGGCGCATAGCTTCCCCAGGTTCTGCAACTTGTACGAGAGCACACGATGATTGCCAAAGTCGCAGCCGATTTCACCTCTGTCGCACCGTCACTCCGCAGTTTTGTGTATGAGATCCTTTGCCAGTCCAACCAACTCAAGCCTTCCTGCTATCCATTAACGGAAATCCCCCTTCTGCGACGAGGGGATCTATGCGGAATTCTATTCTGTCTCCACGGGCCGAGGTTGGTCAAACTGACTGCCGTTTGGGATCGTTCCACCAATCAAGTTGTGTTCTACAATGCCGCGGGAGAACGTTATCTCTCGACGCAGGTTCCCGACCAGTTGCCGCACGCATAGCACAAGCCATTCTGTGTCTGCGTTTTGTTTGCGCCTGAGTCTCCTGACCTCGGCGTGAGTAAGCTCAAGCCGCTTCGGGGGAACCCCCTTGTCGGGTCCGCAACTCGGAGGGACCTGCTTGTCAGGTCCGATGCGCGCCAATTGGATCATCCATTGCGCTTCGGCGGGCATGACAGGCACGCCCCCCCGATTTTGCCTTTCGGAGGGACGCGCTCGTCGCGTCCGCCGCACAACGTTGGATCATCGATCGCGCATCAACGGGCATGACAAGCATGCCCCTCCGACTTCTTCGTTGCCTACCTCCATATCCGACGCCCACACATCCATCATCGCGTGAAAAATCGGCGGTGATCTATTTGGGAGAAGGTCGGGCAATTATTGATGGAGCAGAGAAAACCTTGAAAGAACGGGCGCGCAATGCCACCTTTCAAGATATCGAAAGGAAAGCCGCCGAGATCGAGACGTTGCTGTAAAAGAAAAGCAACTGACTCTCGGCGGACTCTCAGGCTGGAGGGGCCTCAGTCGCGTGGTTCGATCGCACCGGTAAGACCGCTGTAGTCGCTACGATCGAGCGGATGCCATAGTGGCAACCCCTTACGAACCCGCTCGGCCAAGACTTCTAACTTTGCCCGAGAACCCGCAGGAGCATCGGTAGGCAAGAAATCTTCGGTGGGAACCGGATCGAAATCCTCGTCATGCCCAAACTCGTTGATGACGTCAAATACGTTTCTCATGGGACACCTCTCTTTCTAAACCCTCGAAATCCAAACAAAACTCAGAAAACGAAACTCTTCACCGCTTTGTAGAATATGCGGCACCGCTCAAACCATATCGAGAAATGCTCATTCTCGAAACATCGACCACTTGCCGTGGGCGATTAAGATTTTCCTCCCGCTTTGGCTCTACCGCCGATTCAGCCCCCTCATGCGGATAAACTATTAATACGACCAGCGTAAGGGAGCGTTCATCCGGCAAAAGCCAAATATGGACAAGGCGGAACCCAATGGAAGGACATAAGCAAACGGCGACGCCGCCTTGAAAACAACGCCATGGCAGTTGTTACCCGTGCCCCATTAATCGCCTCGACGCTTGCAAAAGGGAGAGAGGAACGAGCAACACCTCATAAGTGTAGTGCCTTGAGATAAAAATGTCAATACCCTCACCCCAGACGCGTAGCGCCTCGCCCCCAACACTCTCCATATTAGGCATTTTTTCTAAAAAAGCAAGCCCGCCACAAAAGAAATCGGGAGGAAACCTCCACGAGACATTGCATGGAAAACCTGGTATTGGTGGCCTGTCAACAAAGAGGTACCCTGCCCTTGATGTTGCATTCAGTCCACCTCAAAGAGGGGGTGTCCGTTTCTGCTTTACTCGGAGGGACGCGCTTGTCGCGTCCGGAAAGTTCCGATTGATTATCCATGCCAATGCGGCGGGCACGACAGGCGTGCCCCTCCAACCTCTTGAGCGACCTGCTTGTCAGGTCCGACTTTCGGAGGGACCTGCTTGTCGGGTCCGCAACTCGGAGGGACGCGCTTGTCGCGTCCGCTGCGCCAGGTTGGGCCATCCGTCCCGCTTCATCGGGCACGACAGGCGTGCCCCTCCGAACCTGATGCACACACCTCCGTTAAGCGCTTCACACCAGTTGTGCAGAGACGTAGCCCAAAAAGCCCTCGCACCCGATCTTGTCTTATTAACCCATTTTTCTTCACCCATAAACTTTCCCTTACCATCGGGAAAAGGCCGAAGGCAATCGGTTCTCCCGACTCACTCAGGTGGACCACCGAGGGTAGTTTCTTCTGCCAGAGCCAGCATTACAATGTAGCTAACAAATGTCATTCGCAGTGTCGACCAAAGGCGCATTTCAGGCAAGATTCGGGAGGGAGTTATCAATGGCGTTAAGTCGTCGGAAATGGCTGGGGGTGACTGGTATTGGTTTCGGATCGCTGGCTCTTCCAGGATTGTGGATTCGCAGTGCCGAAGCCGGCGAGGGCTCCCAATCGCCGAATGAGCGACCGGGAATCGGCGCCATCGGCATGCGGTACCAGGGAACTGTGATCACACTTATCGCCCAGAATCATGGGAAAGTCGTCGCCATAGCTGATGTCGATCGTAATGTCCGCGAACAGGCCCGGGCAAGCTTCGGTAGCACGCCTGCCATTTACGAAGATTACCGTGAGCTGTTGGATCGAAAAGATGTTGACGTCGTTTTGATCGGGGCGCCTGACCACTGGCACGCTAAGATGCTTATCGACGCATGTCGGGCAGGCAAGGATGTTTACGTGGAAAAGCCTTTGACTCTCACAATTGACGAAGGGAAGGTTATTCGAAAAGTTGTGCAGGAGACAAAGCGGGTGGTCCAGGTCGGCTCATGGCAGCGGAGTGATGCACGTTATCGGCTGGGCGTTGAAATGGTTCGAGCAGGACGACTGGGCAAGCTCCATCGCGTCACGTGTGTGGCGGGTCCAAATCCCACAGGGGGACCTTTCCCCACACGACCTGTTCCTGCATCGCTCAACTGGAATCTGTGGTTAGGCCAGGCCCCTGAAGTACCCTACACCGAAGAAAGATGCCATTACACGTTTCGCTGGTGGTTCGAATACGCTGGTGGCAAGATTACCGATTGGGGTGCACACGATATTGATATCGCGCAATGGGCCATTGGCGAACTTCCCCTGGAAATTGATGGTCACGGTCAGTTACCGAATGTACCAAACGGCTATAACGTTCCTATCAACTTCGGTGCTGTTGTCCGATATCCCAGTGGAGTCGAATTGCTCGTCGAGGAAGAAGGTCGTGTCGGAGTCCTCTTTGAAGGCGAAAAAGGGCGGCTCTTCGTAAACCGGGGCACGATTTCAGGGACGCCCGTCGATGAACTGAAGGAACAGCCTTTGCCGAAGGAGCAATACCGGCTCTACGATTTTGATGATCCTAATCGTCCCGATCGGGTCGGTAAGCTTGATGCAATTGTCAACCACATGGCGAATTTCTTCGACTGCATCGCTGCGCGGCGACTCCCAATTTCAGATTACGAAAGCCAGCACCGCAGCGCCACAACATGTCATCTGGTGAATCTTTCCATTCGACTGGGACGACCACTTCGCTGGGACCCGGAAAAGGAGGTTTTCGTGGGAGATGACGAGGCCAACCAACACCTCACACGCCCGCAGCGTAAAGGTTTTGAAATCAGTTGAGGCCGACGCCTCACAAGGGAAAGGAAACACATGATGGCGCTATCGAACCATCCAAATGGGCCTTTGTGCAATCAATCCTTGCAAATAGATCGCCGCGGTTTTTTGGGAAGAAGCCTGGCCGTAGTTAGTTCGCTTGCGGGCCTTGCGGCAGGTGTCTCAAGGTATGACCAATTGGCCGCCTCGGAGAAATCATCCGCAACTCAATTCTCATTACGGTACCTGTTAGCATCGTGTCTCTACGGATATGCTGACCTTCAAGAAATCCTGCCCGAGGTCCGCAAGACAGCTGCTACGGAAATCGACCTTTGGCCGAAGGTCCACGGCAACCAGCGCGAGCAGCTTGATGCACTCGGCGTGGATCGCTTTCAAGAGTTGCTCGATCGGCATGGCGTTCGCCTGGGATGCCTGACTCGTTATGATCTGGGACCGTTTGCCCTGACGGACGAAATCCGGCTGGCAAGCCGTCTGAACTGTCGCCTAATCGTGACGGGTGCCCGTGGGCCAACAAATCTAAAGAATGATGATCTTCGCAAGGCCGTCCGCGATTTTGTCGAAAAGATGAGACCCACGCTGGAGCTTGCGGAGGAATGCGGCGTCACAATCGCGATTGAAAACCATGGCAATAGCTTGATCGAGTCCCCCGACTCCATGCGATGGCTGGCAGAGGCGTGGTCGTCACGAATCTTGTCCATTGCCTTTGCACCCTATCATTTACCACAAGACACAAACCTATTGAGCAATCTGATTCGCGATCTCGGCGAAAAGATTGCCGTGTTCTACATGTGGCAACACGGTAAGGGATGTATGACGGCCATGCCGCTGGAGGACGAACTTCTGCAATTGCCCGGCAAAGGACCCCTGGATTTTAAACCATTGCTCGCCGCCCTACGCGATATCAGATATTCGGGATACAGTTCGATCTTCATGCACCCATATCCCCGGGGACGAGCCATCCGCGAGAGCATTCCTCTGGTCACTGCTGAGGTGTCGGAAGCTCGCGACTACCTGGAACAATGCCTGGCTGGTCTTGGCTGAAAAGTGACTCCAAGATTGAAAAAGAAAGGAATGTCATTATGGACAAGGTTCTGATTATCGTCGGAGATGCCACGGAGACCATGGATACGCTTTATCCCTATTACCGACTGATTGAAGCCGGATTTCAACCGGTGGTCGCTGCCCCGGAAAAGCGTCGCTATCAAATGGTCATGCATGAGGTCAAACCAGGATGGACTATCACGAAGGAATGGGAAGGCTACACAATTGAAGCTGACATTGCATTCCGGGACGTCAATCCGGAGGAATACCTTGGGATATTCTTTTCCGGTGGCCGGGCACCGGAGTATATCCGCTACGATGAAGATCTTGTCCGCATCACCCGTCATTTCTTTGAAGCCAACAAACCGATCGCCTGTGTGTGTCATGGTGTGGAGATCCCAGCTTATGCCGGATGTGTCAAGGGACGTCGAATGGCGACTGTTCCCAAGTGCCATTTCGATTTGGAGGTCTGCGGCGGCATCTTTGTCGACGCCCCATGTGTCATCGACGGGAACCTGATCAGCGGCAGAACGTATCATGACCACGGACACTATATCGGCCCCTGGATCAAGCTTTTGGAATCGGCAAGAGCCGCAAGATCAGCCAGTCGGTGAATAAGCGGCTCATCAGGGGATCAGCAGTGTCGTCAGCTTGCGGAGGATCGTCATGCTTTGGCTGAGAACATTATCACTTGTAAAAAATAGAGCAAAAAAGCAACTTACAC
>Ga0308419_1002859_pt1 | contig 10973 bp, 9 predicted proteins | sample HotsprSampleMS50_FD_203674 | JGI IMG/M metagenome (GOLD analysis project Ga0308419, IMG submission 203674) | Hot spring phototrophic mat microbial communities from Mushroom Spring, Yellowstone National Park, Wyoming, United States - 20090730_MS50 ... | reverse complement strand
GTTGTTTGGCCTTGCCTGCTGCGCCATCGAGATGATCTGCACGGCAGCCAGCCGGCACGACCTGGCCCGCTTCGGCTGGGAGTTGATGCGCCCCAGCCCGCGCCAGGCTGACTTGATGATCGTGTCGGGCACCGTCACCAAGAAGATGGTGCCGCAGATCGTGCGCCTGTACAACCAGATGCCTGAACCGCGCTATGTGATTGCCATGGGCGCATGCGCCACCAGCGGCGGGCCGTTCAAAGAGGGATACAACGTCGTCTCGGGCATCGACAAGTTTTTGCCGGTGGATGTCTACATCCCCGGCTGCCCGCCCCGGCCCGAAGCGCTGTTGCACGGTTTCACCAAACTACAGGAAAAGATCGAGAAGCAATCGTTGCGCTCCGTGTCGTGGTATCGCAAGGGCGATCAGATTTCGGTGCCGGTGCCGCTGCTTGGCCCGGACCTGACGGACCTGCGTCGATCCCAGGAAATCGCTGCGCGCACGCTGACACCACAGGCCGAGCCGACTGCCTGACGGCGGCAGCGCCCTACTCATTCTGAAAAATCAAGCGGAGATAAAGCGAATGGCAGAAACGACCCAGGCCCCGGCTGCGACACCCGCCGCCAGGCCGGCCCCCAAAGCCGCTCCCGCCGGCAAACACGCCGAGAAAAAGCCGGCGGTCACGCTGGCAACCCTGACGCCCGAAATGACCGCTGTGCAGCAGCGCTTCGGCGAGGCGCTCATCCAGCCGGCCGCTTTCGAGGGTATTCTCGTCACCGACCCGGCAAAACTGCGCGAGGTAGCCCTTTTCCTGCGCGACGAGCTGAACTTCGAGACGCTGAGCAACCAGACTGCCGTCGATTACCCGGCCGACAACGCAATCGAGATTGTCTGCCACGTCTCGCACATCCAGGGCGGACAACCGCTGTGCTTCAAGACGCGCGTCCCGCGCGACGAGTCTGTGGCTGTGCCCTCTCTGACGCCGGTCTATCCTGGCGCTGAATTTCAGGAGCGCGAGATCTACGACATGTATGGCGTGCGCTTTTCCGAGCACCCCGATCTGCGCCGCATTCTGATGTGGGAAGGCTTCAACGGCTGGCCCCTGCGCAAGGACTGGAAAGAAGCCTATTACGAGGGCGACGCCAAACCCTTCGATTCGCGCTGGCCCGGCGGCAACCACAAACTGGCCGAGGAGCGCGTGCCCTGGGCGGATAACGTCAACTACCCGCCCGGTTTCGACCCAAACGGCTACGTCGCCAATCCCGACGGCAACATCTATGAGTCGATGATGGAGGGCGTGGACATCAAGGGACTGGATGCTCCGCCGGTTCAGGCCGGCGTGGATACGATCATCGGCCCCTCTCAAAGCATGGACCTGCGCGGGCTGAAGACCGACCAGCTCATCGTCAACATGGGCCCCCAGCATCCCAGCACCCACGGCGTGTTGCGCATGGTTGTCCGCATCGACGGCGAGACCATCACCGACCTCAAGCTGGTGCTGGGTTACCTGCACCGCAATCATGAGAAGATCGGCGAGCGCAACACCTGGCTGCACAACATCCCCTACACCGACCGGCTGGACTACCTGTGCGGCATGGCCAACGAGATGGGCTACGTGATCGGCGTCGAGCGCATGATGGGCATTAAGCCCACTGAGCGCGCCGAGTACCTGCGCGTCATCATGGCTGAGCTGACGCGCATCCAGTCGCACTTCTGGGCCATCGGCTTTTTGCTCAACGACCTGGGCGCCTTCTACACGCCGGCGCTGTACTTCATCACCGAGCGCGATCTGATCATCGACCTGTTCGAGTCGGTCACCGGCAGCCGGATGATGTGCAACTACATGCGCTTTGGCGGCGTCGCCCGCGATTTCACGCCGGACCAGTTTGCGCGCGCCCGTGAACTGGTGTTCGAGCGCATCCCCCGCGCCATCGATGAACTGGAGCGGCTGCTCTCGGACAACGAGATCATCAAGGCGCGCACTATCGGCGTGGGCTATATGTCCGCCGAGCGCAGCATCGCCTACAGCCTGACCGGCCCCTGTCTGCGCGCCGCCGGCGTGCCCTACGATATCCGCCGCGTCGATCCCTACAGCATCTATGACCGCTTCGATTTCGACATCCCGGTGCTCTACGGCGGTGACGTGTACGACCGCTATCGCATCCGCGTGCTGGAGATGCGCCAGTCGCTGCGCATTCTGGAGCAGGCGCTGAACCAGATCGACCAGACGCCCGCCGGCGACATTCAGGCCGGCAAGAAAGCCTACAATCATCGCGTGCCGGCCGGCCAGACCTACGCGCGCGTTGAGACCCCCAAGGGCGAACTGGGCTTCTATCTGGTCAGTGACGGCGGACAGAACGCCTATCGTTACCACGTGCGCTCGTCGTCCTTCATCAACCTGACTTCGATGCGCGAGATGACCATCGGCCAGAAAGTCGCCGATGCCGTGGTCATTCTGGGCAGCCTGGATATTGTGCTGGGGGAAGTGGATCGGTAAGGTTGGGCAAGGTTGGTAAGGTTGATGTTGATAAGGTTCGTAAGGTTGATAAGGTTGGTAATGTCCATAGGTTCGGTTCGAGAAAGGGTTTGCCGGGCAGCGCCAATAACCTTACAAACTTTAAGAACCTGAGGAACCTGACCAACCTTAAGAACTTTGAGAGTCTTCTGAGGAACACACCATGGGTCTGTTGGGAACTGGCATTCTGAAGGGTTTGAGCGTGACGCTCAAGCACTTCATCAACACGTATGTCGAGGACTTCAAGTATCTCGGCAAGAAAGCCGGCGTCGAGCCGCGGCCGCTGCGCCGGCAAAGCCCCAAGAACTACGGCCTGGTCACGGTCGAATATCCCAGAGAGCGTCTGCCGCTGCCGGAGAACTTTCGCAACATCCCTTTTCTCGTGCGCGATTCAAAGACCGGCGAAGACAAATGCACTTCGTGCGGCATTTGCGCCAAGGTTTGCCCGCCGCAGTGCATCTGGATTGTGCGCACCACCGACCCGGTGACCAAACGCCCGGTGCCGGCGCCCAAAGAGTTCTACATCGACTCGACCATCTGCATGAACTGCGGTTACTGCGCCGAGTTTTGCCCCTTCGACGCGATCAAGATGAACGTGGAGTATGAACTGTCGGACTATGGCCGCATCCAGGAGATGATTCTGGACAAGGAGCGTCTGACGAAGCCGGACACCTATCACGCCGCCATTCATCCCACGGACTGGGCGCGTGAGATGGCCGAGAAGGCGGCCGAGGAAGAGAAGAAACGCCAGGCCGAAGAAGCCAAAGCCAAAGCGGCCGCCGCCAAAGCCACTGCGGCCCCCGCCCAGCCGAGTGCCGGCAATCCTCAGCCGCCTGCCGCGCCGCCTCAAGGTTAAAACAGGCGCCACACATCCTCTCGCAGATTGTGAACCTGCGAGAGGATGGCTTGGCGCAATCCAACATCGACCGGATGCCTTACACCCCCATCGTCGCCACGCTCGGCTATGTGCTGTCGGCGGATCGTCAGTCTGTGCTGATGATCCATCGCAACCGCCGGCCAGGCGATCAGCACCTGGGCAAGTACAACGGCCTGGGCGGCAAGCTCGAACAGGATGAGGATGTGGCCGCCGGCATGGCGCGCGAACTGCGCGAAGAAGCCGGCATCGAGGCGCTGCGCCTGGTGTTGCGCGGCACGGTCAACTGGCCCGGCTTCGGCGCGCATGGCGAGCACTGGCTGGGTTTCATCTTCCTGATCCCTGAATGGCGCGGAACCCTCTCCACTCAAACCGATGAGGGCGCGCTCGAATGGATACCGTTGTCGCGCATCCTGGCGTCCTGCCGGGTGGACGAGGCCGGCCATCCTCCCGCAGACGCGCTGCCCATGTGGCCGGGCGATCGCTACTTCCTCCCGCTCGTGTTCGGCGATGACCCGCGCCAGTTTCACGGCGTCATGCCATATCAGGGCGGCCAGCCGGTGAGCTGGCGCTACACGTGGGCCTGACCTGCGCGGCGACAAGCGCGGCACAGATCGATCCACAGCGCCGATCACAGCTTCTCGATCAGAATCGTCTCGGCCAGCGAAAACCCCAGCGTCATGATGTCGCGCGGGGTGGAGAGCGTCACCGCACCGCCATACGGCGCGATTGACTTCAATGTGACGTGCGCGCCGGGCGTCAACCCCAGCCGGCCCAAATACTCCAGCCACGCCACGTTATCGGTGTCCACGCAGCGAATCACGCCAGAGGTTCCCGGCGCACAGGCGATCAGTTGGACATCGGGCACAGCCGGCACAATGCCGTCGCGGGTGGGGATCACATGCCCGTGGGGACAGCGCGCAGGGTGGCCGGTGACCTGATCGATGCGATCCTCGAACTCCTGGTTGATGACACTTTGCAGCGCGCGCGCGTGAGCGTCCACCTCGTGCCACTGAAACCCCATCGTCTGCATCAGGAAGACTTCCAGCAGGCGATGCCGGCGCACCAGACGCAGGGCGATTTTGAGGCCAGCCGGCGTCAGTGACACGCCTTTGTACGGCGTGATCTCCACCAACTGTCGATCGGCCAGCCGGCGCAACATCAGACTGACGCCAGAGGGCGTGACGTCCAGCCGCTCGGCAATTGCGCTATTGGCCGCCGGCGCCCCGCGCTGTGACAGCCGGTAGATGGCGTCCAGATAACGCAGGGTGGCTTCGTTGAATGCCGCGCAGTCGGCGCAGGGGTCGAACGTCTCGCTCATCAGGCTGGATCAACCTTGATCGCGCAGGCCAGATCATATTCGAGGGCCAGTTCGGTGTGATCGATCTGGAGGATGGTCACCGGTCGCTGCTGCAGGACGAGCACCTGGCGTCCGGGCGCCAGGCCGTGTTTCAGCAGCCGTTCCTGCCAGCCGGCAGGCAGATCATCCAGCCGGGTGATGCGCGCCAGCGCGCCGGCCCTGACCTCGGCAAGCGAGGGCGATCCGGGCGCAGCCGGCTCAACATTTTTGATCGGTTGTGTTGATTGGTTCAACTTCATGTGAATCTCTCGCAGGCAGAAGAGCAGTCAGCCAGCGGCCCAGGCGTGTGCGCGCCGGGTTGATCGTGGTGTGTCCGCATTGCGGACAACACACTGTGCTGCAGTTGCTGTGCAACGGGCACGACCGGCAGCCGGGGTGTTGCAAGGCGTCAAAGCGATGCCCGCACATCGGGCAGGTGACGAATTGCGGCGCGGGTGACGTTTTCACCGTGTCAACTCCATCCCAGCAGCGCCAGCAGGCGATGCACCAGTCCGCCCACCAGCAGGGCCAGCGGGAAAATCAGGACAAACATGCCAACCGCCGTGCGGACGCCGCGCTCGCGCGCGATCATCATCACGCTGGCCACGCACGGGATGAACAGGGTGATGGTGACCATGCCCACCACGATCTGCGACGGCGACAGCAGGCCGCTGGATTCGAGGGCGAACAGTCCCGTCGCGCCGAAATCGCGCCGCAGGAAGCCCATCAGGAACGCGGCGCTGGCTTGCGGCGGCAATCCCAGCCAGCCGCTCACCACCGGCTCGCCGGCTTGAATCAGCCAGGGCAGAGCGCCGATCTTGTCCAGCGCAAACAACAGCGCAGTGCCAATCAGAAAGAGCGGCACGACTTCCTTGATGTACCACTCCAGCCGGGCCAGCGTCTTGATCAACACGTTTGACGCCTGAGGCAGGCGCAGCGGCGGCAATTCGACGAACAGCATGGAGCGCTCGCCCGGCAACAGCCGCGCCGCCAGCCAGCCCACGGCCAGCAACACACCCACCACAACGCCGGCCCATATCAGCGTGGCGCCCAGAGACACGCTGGCCAGCATGCCCATCACCACCCCCAACTGAGCTGAACAGGGCACCGCCAGCGCGAGCAGCAGAGTCACCAGCACACGATCACGCCGGCTTTCCAGGATGCGCGCGGTCATGGTGGCCATCGTGACGCATCCCAGGCCCAGCACCATTGGCAACACGGCTTTGCCATTCAGGCCGATCGCCGTGAAGATGCGATTGGTGAGCGCGGCCAGCCGGGGCAGGTAGCCGGAATCTTCAAGGACGCCAAAAGCGATGAAGAAGGTGGTGACGATGGGCAGAATGAGCGCCAGCGCGTAGGTCATGCCCATTGTCCACACGCCGTACTCGCCCACCAGGAATTCGGTCAGCAGCGAATCGCCCAGCAGTTGATGAACCAGGCCGGAGAACCACGGATTGATGATCTCGCCGAACAGCGTCTCTTCGAGCAAACCCACCAGATCTCCGGCGCCGAACACCCCGACAAACCAGTACAGGGCGTAGAGCGCGCCGGCCAGAATGGGCAGGCCCAATATCGGATGGGCTGCCCAGCGGCCCAGCGTCACCCCCAGAGCCGGGCGCGACGAGACAGCGGCGCCGGACGACACTTCAGCAACGACACGCTCGACCCAGGCCATTCTGGCGTATTGCGCCGCCAGCGCGAGCGGTTGTCCCAGCGCGCGTTGTGCTTCCTCGCGGCGCTGGCGCAGGGCCGCGATCGCCGATTCATCACTGCGCTGTTCGATCCAATCCTGGGCGACCGGATCGCCGGTCAGATACAGCAACCCCAACCCGCGCGCGGAGACGGCAGAAGCCGGGAGATAGCGGGCCATGTCGCGCAGCGCATCTTCGATCGGGGCCGGATAAGTGATGTGGATGGCGGGCGGCCGGGTCTGGCGCAGGGCATGGATCACCTCTTTCACGCCTTGCCCCTGTGTGGCCACCGTCGGCCTGACCGGCAGGCCCAGATGCCGGCTCAACTGCTCGTGATGAATGGTCAGCCCGCGCGAACGCGCCTCGTCCATCATGTTCAACGCCAGAACCAGCGGCACGCCCATCTCGGCCAGTTGCACTGTCAACAACAGTGTGCGCCGCAGGTTTTTGGCGTCGCCCACCTGCAGGATGGCGCGCAGCGGCTCCTGAACCAGCACGCGCGCAGTGACCTGCTCATCCTCGCTGGAAGCCGGCAGGCCGGCCACGCCGGGCGTGTCAATGATGGCGACGCCGGGCAGGTCTTGCGCGGCGCCGCGCGCCACCTCGACAGTGGTGCCGGGGTAGTTTGAAACGGCGACATAGCGCCCGGTCAGGCGTTGAAACAAGACAGATTTGCCAACGTTGGGGTGCCCCACCAAGGCAATGCTGTTGGCGCTCATGATTTGGTTGTCCTCCTGTGTTGTCTGCGCCGGGGCGTTGACGGCGCTGCGCGGCTGCGGCGGGCAGATCGCTCAAGATCACAGCCGGCAAAAGCCTCGACAATGCGCCCGGGTTAGCATATACTAACTTCGGAAGAGATGATATACTTCGCTTCAGGAATTGTCAAGCAGGAGCGCGCGTGATGAAGAAAGATATGCCGGCCCCCGGCGCGACAGTGGAGCCTACTGCGACGGCGACGGTGGAAGATTACCTGGCCCTGCTCTATGTGTTCGAGCGCGACGGCCAGCCGGCGATTGCCAGCCGGCTGGCCGAGCAGGTGGGCGTGGCTTTGCCCACTGCAACGGCGACGATCAAGCGCATGGCGCGCGACGGCTGGGTCAGTGTCAACGAGCGCAAGGAAATCCGCCTCACGGCGGCGGGCCGGGACATGGCTCGCTCTGTGCTGCGGCGCCACTTTCTGCTCGAACTGCTGTTGCGCAAGGTGTTGGGTCTGCCCTGGTCGCGCATCCATGAGGAAGCGCATGCAATGGAGCACACCATCTCGCAGGAGACGCTGGAATTGCTGGAGAGCAAGCTGAGATATCCCGCCACCTGTCCGCACGGCAATCCCCTGCCCGGCGAAGAGCAGGCTGTGGCGCACTGGGCCAGGCTGACCGAGCTGGCGCCCGGCGACACAGGGGTTATTCGGCGCATCCACGAATTCGCCGAGGACAACGCCGAGCTGATGGCTTTTCTCGAAGCCAGCGACCTGATGCCGGGAACCAGATTTGTCGTGCGCGATGTCATGCTCTTCAATCAGACAATCACGCTGGATGTGGCCGGCAAGCCGGTGACACTGGGCCTGGCAACCGCTCAGTGGATCTTCGCAGAAGCCGCATCGAGGCGCCACCCCCTGTCCTGAGACCGGCCCGACGATATCGGTTGGCGAGCGCCCCTCAGCGCGCGCTCAGCAACCTCGCGGATAATAACGCTCTGCGCCGGCGATGGCAGCAGCCGGCGCAACTTTATCGACGAGGATGTGAACCAATCTGTGATCACGCAACAACAAGTGCTCGACGCGCTGTCGCGGGTGATCGAGCCTGAACTTCACAAGGATCTGGTGTCCTTGAACATGATCAAGGACCTGACCATTGACAGCAACTCTGTCGCCTTTAAGATCGAGCTGACCACGCCGGCCTGCCCGCTGAAAGATGTGATGGATAAAGCGGCGCGCGCCGAGCTGGGCAAAATCCCCGGCATCGGCAGGATCGAGATCGGCTTCACCAGCAATGTGGCGGCCAACGCGCGTGTGCGCGGCGCGCTCAACATCCCGGTCAAGAACGTCATCGCTGTGGCTTCGGGCAAAGGCGGCGTCGGCAAGACCACGGTTGCTGTGAACCTGGCGCTGGCGCTGGCCAGGACCGGCGCAAGTGTCGGCCTGCTCGACAACGACGTGTACGGCCCCAACGTGCCGCTCATGCTCGGCCTGCCCTACGCGCAGGTGTCGCCCGATGGCAAGACCAGCATCCCGTCCGTTCAACAGCGCGACGGCCGGATTCTGCCGGCTGAAAAGTACGGCATCAAGGTGTTCAGCATCGGTTTTATCTATCCTCCTGAAGCGCCGCTGGTCTGGCGCGGGCCAATGCTGCACAGCGCCATTCGCCAGTTTCTGCAGGATGTGGAATGGGGCGAGCTGGATTACCTCATTGTTGACATGCCGCCCGGCACAGGCGACTCGCAACTCTCGCTGGCGCAGGTTGCCGCCGGCGTGATGGGCATCATTGTCACCACGCCGCAACTGGTGTCGATGAGCGACGCGCTCAAGGGCCTGGCCGCCTTCGAACAACTCAAAGTGCCCATCGTTGGCGTGATCGAGAACATGGGGCCTTACATCGACCCCCGCACCGGCCAGAAGGTGGCCCTGTTTGGCGAGGGCGGCGGAGAGCGCCTGGCCGCCATGAAGAACGTGCCGTTTCTGGGCAGCGTGCCGCTGGATCAGATGGTGCGCGTTGGCGGGGACAGCGGCAAGCCAATTCTCGTCGCCGATCCGGCTTCGGAGACCGCCCAGCGCCTCATCAGCATTGCCCAGCAGGTCGCCGCGCGGGTCAGCGTGCTGAATTACCAGAGCAGCAACGTCATCCCAATCTCGATCATCGGCTGAGGGAGACAACAGACGACAGACGACAGACGACAGATGACATCAGCATCTATGCTCTATGCTCTGTAATCTGTGCTCTGTGATCTGTGATCCGCGGTAACATGGACGGCCAGATGACAGAAGAAATTGGCGCTGTAACACTCGATTCACAGCCGGCGCTCGACTCTGCCGCGCAGGCCGCTGAGCCGTCGCAATTTGACTCGCCGTATTGGACCGGCGCAGAAGATCGCTCCGGCGTTCCGGGCGCCGGTTTTGCCGGCGTGCGCTTCCAACGCGCCGGCAAGGTCTATCACTACCTGTCCAACGGCTTTGCGCTCAAGGTCGGCAACTGGGTGATCGTAGACACGCCGCGCGGCCGGCAGATGGGCCAGGTCGCCACGTTGAACCCGCCGCGCAACAAAAACGACGGCCCGTTCAAGAAAATCGAGCGGCTGGCGACCGGCCGGGATATGGCCATGCGCCACTACTACGAGACCAAAGAACTGGAGGCGATGATCGCCTGCCGGGCCGAATCCAGCGCCCTGGGATTGCCGATCAAGATTGTGCGCGCCGAATACAGCTTCGACGGCCAGACCCTGACCTTTTTGTATTCCACAGACCAGGAAGAGCGAGTCGAGACCGGCGAGTTGCGTCAGGTGATGAGCCGACTATACCGCGCCCGCATCGAAATGCGCCAGATCAGCCCGCGCGAAGTCGCCAAAATCCTGGGCGGCATGGGCGCATGCGGCATCGAGGAGCGCTGTTGTTCTCGCTTCCTGACCGAATTCAGCCCGGTCTCCATCAAACACGCCAAAGAGCAAAACCTCAGCCTGAACCCGCACGACATCACCGGCATGTGCGGCCGGCTGCGCTGCTGCCTGGTGTACGAGTTCGAGCAATATGTGGAGGCGCGCCGTCATCTGCCTAAGAAAAACGCCATTATTGGCACGCCGCTCGGCCAGGGCAAAGTGATCGAAGTGATTCCGATGCGCGACTCGGTGCGTGTGCGCATCGGTGAAGCAGAGCAGGCCAGGGATTATGAGTTCCACCGCGAGCAACTCGTCCCGCTCGAAGAGTTGAAACGGCTGCAAGACAAGGCAGCCAGCGGCGCGTGCGACAAACACGACGGCGGTCAATGCGACTGCGGGAAGGCAACCGGCGCCCCAACCGAGGCGGCCCGCCGCCCGGAAGCGGTGAGTGAACCCCCTGCTGTTGAGATCGCCGCCACCGCGCCCCAAACGGCGCGCGCCACAGATGCTGAACGTCGCGCGCGCAAGAAGCGCAGGCGAAAAGAAAGCGCCGCTTTGTCCGGCTCAACACCTGTGGCATCACAGCCGCCACCGTCTCGCGGGTCTGTGCCGCCCAGACCGGATCGACGCTGGCCTGACAGTCAGGCCCAAGAGCGCCAGCAAAGCAAACAGGAGCAACCATCGCCCCCACCCGACCGCAATACAGCCGGGCCGGAATTGCCCGCATCCAGATCGGGCGATCAGCCGCTGCAACGGCGCGCCTTGCGCAAGCCGCTGCGCCGACGCGCCTCACGGCCCGACAGGCCGGCCCAGGGCTCATCATCACAGAACTGACCCCAGGCCCAAATGAACATTCTGGTAATTGTCAAGGCTCAAGACATCGTGTCCAATGGAGGCTCACGACATCGTGACCCGAGTAAATTGAGTGGAGGCTCAAGACATCGTGACCATGTAGCCGAGCTATACGGACTACATGGATGAACAACATG
>Ga0308419_1002856_pt1 | contig 10982 bp, 12 predicted proteins | sample HotsprSampleMS50_FD_203674 | JGI IMG/M metagenome (GOLD analysis project Ga0308419, IMG submission 203674) | Hot spring phototrophic mat microbial communities from Mushroom Spring, Yellowstone National Park, Wyoming, United States - 20090730_MS50 ... | reverse complement strand
TACAAAAAGAAAAAAGTTTTTCCATACGAGTTTTTAAAAATATCTAAAACTTTTTTTAGAGAAAACTCAACTTGGCTAAAACTAGAAATTAAGTAAGAAATCATTCCTACATGAATAAGGATTACAAAAGGTATTTCTAGAATTGATAAAAAAATTTTTTCTAAACTAATAATTAGTTTTAGACAAATTAGTATACTTAAATAAAGTAACCAAAAAAGATATTCCCTATTTTTTTCTTTCCAATACTGAAACAAAAAAAATAAGCTTCCTAAAAGGATGACTAAAAAAGAAACTCTTTCAAAAGTAAAATTTATAAGTCCACTTGTAAAAAAAGAAATTTGAGTAAAAAAACCTACAAAATACAAAAAAGGATATTCTTGTTTGTCAGGAAGTTTAGGTAAAACTACATCTGAAGTTTGAGTAAAAAACAAACTCAAGACCAGAAGACTAATTAAGACTAATAAAGCTAAGTAGGGAAAATTTTTTGACTTAGTCATTGCGGATAGTTTCAACAGGATCTAAATTAGCTGCCCAACGAGCAGGGAAATATCCTGCAAGTCCTGAGAGAATAGTAGAAGCAGTAGTAACCATAAAAATAAATGTAATATCAATATCTACAGGAAGCTTATCAAAATAATAAATATCTTTAGGAACTAAAATTACAGGTTTCCACTGTGTGCCATAAATCATAGAACCAAAGAAATTAATAATTTCACTCAATACGTTTATAAAAGACTCTAAATTTAAAGCATAGTAAATTCCAATAATTCCTCCAATTACAGATGCTAAAAACCCTAAGATCATAGAATTTGCAGTAAAGATAAATAAAATAGAAGAAGAAGAAAGTCCTAATGCTTTTAAAATACCAATGGATTTTCTTTTAGAACGCACTAAAGAATATACAGTAGCAACCATACCTAATGCTGCTAAAATAATAAATAAAAATACAATATTGGAAATTATAGTTTTTTCCATTCGTAGTGCTGCTAAAAAGTTTTGTTGTTCTTCTGCTAAAGTTCTTACAGTAAAATAATTAGAAGTAGTACCCATTTTTTGATCAAAAAGTGGGTCTCGTGTAATTTCTAAAATTCGATCTTTACAAGCTTTTAACTCATCTAAAGAACGAACTTTAAGTACGATTTGATTGACTGAGTTTTGTAACTTAAAAAATTTTTGAGCAGTAGGTAAAGCTAAGTAAACAAATTTTGAATCAAAGTTATAATACCCTGTCTTAAAAAAACCAACTACACTAAAATTAGAAATACTTAAATCTACCCCTCTTGTAACATTAAAACTTCCACTTGGCACAGCAATAGTAATAGAACGATTGAGATGAAAATTATATAAATTACTCATTTCTTTTCCAATGACTACCATGTTAGAAGAAGAAAATTTTGACAAAGCTTCTTTTTCATAGTATTCTAATTTTGGGAAGTTTGGAATTTTATTTTCAATCATACTTTCAACATCAGAAACTGGAACGGCTCGAACCATTATTGGGACAAAGTTATTTGCATTTTGAAGTAATCCATGACTAGTAATGTTCCCTTGCATAGATAAGACTCTTTGTTGTAAAAAAGGATCTTCCATGAGGATGGAAATAACTTTTTCATAATTTTTAATTTCTCCGGTATTGTAGTTATTTTCTATAGTAATGTGAGGTCCTCCATTCCATAAAGATTCCTTCACTTGTTTTTGAAATCCGTTAAAAATAGACAAAACTACAATTAAAAGAGAAACTCCTACAGCCATCACTATAAAAGATAAACGAGATTTTAAAGAAAGTAAACCAAAGGCTCTTGAACCACGAATATAACGCAGAGTAATAAGTGAGATGATATTCATTTCTAAAGACCAAAATTTAGTTTTTTGATTTTAAAACTAGAAAAATTCATTAAATTAGAAATCTTTTTTCAATTGCATAGAATTAAGTCTTTTTATATTTTTTCCAAAAGAGGGAATTATGAAAAAATTTTTAACTTACTTGTTTTTGCCTATGGTTTTACTAGCCTCACCCAACGAGGATTTAATTAGAGCTGTAGTAAATTCCAATGTGGCAGGAGTTAGAAGAGCCATAAAAGCAGGGGCAAATGTGAATGCCCAAATTAGAGATCTAACTCCTCTTATGATAGCAGCAGGCAGAGGAAACGAAGAAATTGTAAACTTACTACTTGAAAATAATGCTGATCCTAATTTCAAAGGGGAATCAGGAAAAACTGCTTTTAGTGTAGCTATGAGGAGAAATCATCTTAAAATCGCAGACACTTTGCTTGCAAAAGGAGCAAACATAAATGAAAAAGACGAGAAAGGTGTTACTAGTTTAATGTGGGCTGCTTATGAAGGACGCATAGAAGCCGTAAAATTTCTCTTAGAAAAAAAAGCAGATGTAAATCTTGCTAGCAATTCAGATAAAACTGCTCTTCAATATGCTCAAGAAAGAAACTTCAGAGAAATCATAAAATTGTTAAAGGAAGCCGGTGCTGAATAAATTTTTTTCTTTGTTACTTTTTTTTCTAACTTGCTTAAATTATAGTTGTGTTACAGTTCCTGTAGAAGAAAATGATACATACTCTCCTTCTTTTTGGGGTGATGAAGAGGAAGATAGCCCTTATTTTCATCCTGAAAGAGTTAAAAAAGAGTGATTTTTGAAAAAAAGTATTGTAAGTGAACATTTAGTTTGTTTTAATTGTCTATAAGGTAGACATTATATAGAGGAGGTACTCGATATGAACAGGTTAATAAAAGTTAGTGCTACACTAGCATTTTTATTTAGTATCAATTCTTTACTTGCAATTAGTGAAGAGTTAGAAAGTAGGCTTTTAGCTAAGGCATTGTTGGAAAGTGCAACAACTCCCCAACAAAAAACTGCTGTAGCCTCTTATTTTCAAGCTTTAGCAGCTGAAAAAAGAGAAGAAGCCAAGAAGTTACAGCTTTTAGCTAGCACTTCTAGAGGAGGAAAAGTAGTTTCTCAAAATGCTCAAAAAAGAGAATACTTAAAGAAAGCTGAAAGACTAGAAAAAGAAGCAAAAGCTCTTGATAAGCTAGTTGCTGAAGGTGAATTTGAAGTTTTTGAAAGTGTAGCTGTTAAGTAAATTTTCCTAGGCATTTTACCTAGTGTAAATTTTTAAAACCCATCACTTGCAAAAGTGGTGGGTTTTTTATTTTTAAACCAAGAACTATAACAAATACCAAAAAAGTTCCCATTTAACTTGATTTAAATTTTTTTTTAGAATGGGAAAATATTTTTAGTAGTTGAAAATAAATTCTTTCTTAGTTAAGAAGTTTTATTCTTTCTAGTATTTATGTTTGAGAATTTTTGGCTTTTAAATCAGAAAAGTATAGAACACTTACTATGTAAAAAAAATTATCGTATTTGAGAAATGACTTGAGCTAACTCAAAATCTTTTTTTGTAAGTCCACCTACGTCATGAGTTGTAAGAGTTATCCAAACCTTATTATAAGAAATTTCTAAATCAGGATGATGATTAGCTTTTTCTGCAGGTTCCACTAATTTATTTACAAAGTTTATAGCTTCTACAAAGTTAGAAAAAGTCTTGAGAAGCTTAATCTTTTTACCTTCTAGTTTCCAATCTTTTAACTTATTTAGTTCTTGGCTGATTTCTTGTTCTGTCAATAGAGATCTCATAACTACCTTTTTATGGAATTTTTATTGTTTTAGCAAGACTTTTATTTGCCCCACTCCATAGAAAAAGCAATTGTCCAAGCTGATTCATAAAGCCTGTGATCAGTTTTGCGATAAGTAGGATACCTATAAGTAAAAATGAGATTGTATTTTTCAGAAAAATTATAACTAAAGCCAACAGAAGCTTCTTGAAAAATTCGAGGAATTGTCTTTTTAGTTTCTGTATCAAAATCTACACCTTGATAAGGAGTGCGATAGAGCCATCCCAAAAATAAAGAAATTTCTGGCTTTAGTAAATAAGTTATATATGACTGCCACATAGTTACTTTTTTAAGTTCATATCTTTCAGAAGGTAAAGGAGAAGTAGGAGGTCTCAGCCAATAAGGGATTCCATCGTTATCTTGTAAGTTAGAAGGTCTTTGACGAGAGAGAGGTTGGATTCCACCTCCTTTTACGATCAAGCTCCACTTCCCATATAAATAACCTAAAACTCCCATCCCTTGTCCTGTATAGTAGTTTCCACCTGTAAAACGATCAGTATCTGGACCTGAAGGAAAGCCAATATTTCCTTCTAAAACTATGAAATAATTTTTTTCAAAGTCAGCAAGAGGTAACCATTTTGCACCTATATAAGTTTTGCCAATTCTAGCTGCATCTTCTCGGTTTTTTTGTTGGAAATAAATCCAAGGTACACTTAAGTTTAAAGCAAACTGACCTTGAGCAAAAGGAATTTCTACAAATCCTGTCGTAGTAAAAATATTACTATTTTCGTTAGTAGCTTTGTAGTAGTCTTGAGTTAAAACTAAGTAATTAGCAGGCTTTTCTCTTTTTCCTGTAAATGGATCTACAAATCGAGTAGTAGACTTAGGATCATGACTTGTTCCTGTATGATGAGCCTTTAGAGAGTAAACAACAAAAAATAATAAAAAAAAAATATTTCATAATAAGCAACTTTCCTGTAGAATTACTACATCTTGAGCTTTGAGATTTTCAAAAAATAAATAATAAAGTGAGTGAACGTCAAAAATTAATATTATTTCAGTAGGATTAGAACTAGTAGATTGAAAAATTTCGTTTAACGTTTCCTTTTTAATGTTTGATACAATAGCATCTCGAAAGAGTCTAGAATAGTTTATTCCCAAAATCCACTCTGTAAGTTCAGCTGGTTTTAGCTGTATTTTACATCTTGGAAAAAACGTCAGGCGGTAGTCCTGGAAACTAATATATAAATTACGTATGTCTTGAGGAGGAAGAACTGGGGGTGAAATTTGTTGAACTTTTACATTTAAGTCCCATCTTTTTAAATATAAACTTACAGAAGCTAAAATTCCCGCAGGAGCATTTGTAATTGGGGAGAGAAGAGTTTTTGATACCTCACCAAGCCCAACTCCTTGTGAATTTTTTATCATAAAGGAAGTAATTTTTTGACCTTGAGATATATAAGTTTTTCCATAGAGATCATTTTGGGGTAAATCTAATGGAATAGTATAAGGTGTGTGTGTTTTATGGACAGGTTCCTGAAATTTTGAGTTTACTGAAAAAAAACCAAATACCTTTTCAGGTGGATTAAAACGAAACTCCAATTTTTCAATTTCTAAAAAACTATTTTCTTCTAAAATATTTACTTGATAGAGTTTGTTGTTTACTCCAGTTCCAGAACTTACTTCAAAATTTGCCAAATTAGAGTCTTTTTGATCATCATAGCTATGTACAATAGGTTGAAAAATAACAGGAATTTCACGTAAAAGCTTCAACAAATTATTTATTATTGTTGCATCTTCTTTAAGCTTGTTTCCAACTGAACCAAACGTACAAGAGGCAAAAAATAAAACTACTAAAAGAAATAATTTTTTTCTAAATTTATATTGAATAAAAAACATATAAACCTACTAAAAAGGATCACTAAATCTTGGATCAGTTAAAAACTTTTCATCTGTAAGTGACAAAAGAAAGTTTATGAGGTCTTCTTTTTCTTGAGCACTCATAGGAAAAGGACGAATGAGGCTTATATCTACTGTAGACTGTGGAGCATTTGAAATACAAGGAAAAGCAGGATTTTTGGGACCACCTGGAGTAGTATAAGCAGCACACGTTGAGTGAAATCCTCCATTAGAGTAATGATCTAAAACTCTTCCTAAGGCTTGCTTAGCACAACCTTCCGTAGTAGCACCGTTAAGTTGACCAATTGTAAGATGTGGATTTTTGTCATCATCACAACTAATAGAGCCATCATGCATATAAGGAAAGGTAACTCCTACATTTCGCAGACTTGGAGCTTTGAAAGCTCCTCTGTGATTTGGATTTCCCGTAACTTCCATAAGACCTAAGTTGTTTGTAGGATTACCTGTGCCCGGTATATTATAAAGTCCATTGTTGTGATAAAGTGGTTCTACTTTAGCTGAAGTATTTTCGTGAAACGTTGAATCGTTAAAGTTAATTCCATCGTGGCAGTGAAAGCATTCTGCAATTTCACTAGAAAAAAAACTAAGCCCTCTTCTTGCAGAGGCTGAAAGAGCAGTCTTTTCACCTTGATAAATAGCTCGATCATAAGGAGAATTTCCAGAAAAAAGCACTCTTTCAAAACTAGCAATGGCTTTAATGATATTTGAAATTGTAATTGGTTCTTTTTCATTTGGAAAAGCTTGAGAAAAAAGTTGAGGATAGCGAGGATCAGACTTTAGCTTTTCACGAATTTCTTCTTCCCGAATAAATAGACCTAGTTCTACAGGACTTTCTCCAAATAAAGGACCATGTATTTGATGTTCAAGAGTTATAAATAAAATATTGACCCATGTTTGTCTGACGTTATATGCTACGTTCATGAGAGGTTGTGAGTTTCTTGGGTGAAATTCCCCAGTAATTCCCGATGGATTTGGTTTTCCATCACTAAAAGCTAAATGTTGAAAATGACATGAGCCACAAGACATGGAATTATTTCCAGAAAGTTTTTTTTCATAAAAGAGAAATCTTCCAAGTTCTACTTTTTCTCTTGTCATGGGATTATTTGCTGGAACACGAGGAATAGGAAAACCTTTAGGTAAATATTCACTCCAATTAAAATTAGGAGTTTGATTAAGAAATATAGGAAGTAATATAAGTGGAGTTGTTTTATTTGTATTTGAATTTTTAAAAATATTTTGGCAACCTATAATTGTTAGGAAGGTAAACAACAGGAAAAAACTTTTTTTTGACATAGTAGTTCTCCTAAAAAAGGGAGTGAACTTCACTCCCTTAAGTAAATAATTATTTTTTTCTAAGGATTGGTTGTTGTGTTTCTAAGTTTACTGTTCCAACCCCCTCTTCTGTTACAAAACTATTCGAAAACCCTACTTGATTTCCAGGCACTAGTCCTAAGTTTTTTAATATAGGTCCACAAGTAGCAGGAGTTCCGTTTTGTCCACCACCGCTTCCTATAGGCATACAAGATAAAGGTGTTGTAGAACTAAAAGCAATTGCAGAAACTCCTCCATTCCCTCTAAAAAATTCATCTGTGTTTATATCTATGGTATCTTTAAAAGGGTCAAACCCACCTTGTGGCTTTAAGACGAGTGTAGGCTTATAAGGGTTCTTACAAGTTACAGCCCCAGCTTGTCCAAAAGGAATAGTTGGATCTCCATTACAGTTCGTAGAGCCTAAGTGTAAAAGTAGTCTTTTGGTAGTAGAAGCTGACTCTAGCTCCAAGCGAATAAACTTATATCCCGCCAGCCAGTTCCAAGGTAACCCTGTTCCAGACTTCAGCGGGCTAGTAGAAGGTTGTTGAGCAGCCTCGATGTGATTCCACTTTTCTGGAACTCCAATTTTTACTTCTACCGACGAAAAGCTGCCTTGTGGAATTGAACCTTCTATTACTGTACGAGTATCTTCGGTATCAGAGGTTCCACTACATTTCCCGTGCACGTGGTTTCCATGAGGTCCTTCGCTGAAGTCAATTAAAGCTAGTTGAGTCTCTCCTTCTACAAGTTGCCAGTAGTCAACTTTTTTCATCTTAAGTGGAAGTTTGCTTCCATCAGGTTTTACAAAGTTGACACTCTCTACAAAGAAGCGAAAGTCTCTAAGTTGAACTTCTTCGTTGGAAGTAGGCATTTTATATTTTTCATCTCCACATTCTAGCTTTTTGTCGTTGAAGCTTGCAGAAAACTTCAGTTCTCCATCTGCATATCTATCTGAGGCTAAGATAGCCAAAGCTAAAATGTTATTTTGAATTTTTTTATCCTTATTATCTGATTTGGTACATCCAATTACAAGAGAAGTAACTATTACTATGGTTACTATAAAATTAAACTTTAATAAATAATGTTTCATAATTTCTAACCTCGTTTAAATTATTTTAATTTTTTATTTAATAATAATTTTTTAACAAAAAGAGGTTAGATAAACTTAGGAGGCTTTATAATCAAAAACTTATATCCTTTAGGGATAAAAGGTTTTCTTTCCTTTAAAATATACAATAAAACATTAACTGGAGGAAAAAACAAATTAGTCTGTTTTACAACTTGAAAAGCTGATAAAACAAGTGTAACTTTTTCTAAATTTTGGTTACTTTTCTTATGAGGACAAAAATGTGGTTGTAAAGGATGTTCTTGTTTAGGAACGTTCTCTAGTTCTACTAAATTTGCAACTTGAGAAGTACTATCAAACAACTCAAAAAAACTCTCAGAAAAAATCTCTTCTTGAGAACTAAGGTAACTGTGAGTATGAGGAAAGGAACTATGCTCACAAGTACACAAGGTTTTTAAAAAAATACGAGCCCCTAAACTTACTGAAACTAAAAGACTATGGACTATAAAACTTATTAAAAAAATACCTATACACAAAGCTTTAAAAAGACGATAGCCCATATCTGTATACTTTTTTTAAGAAAATTTTTTGTCAAGTAGTATTTATTTTTTTTTTATTACATAACTTCAAAGGTTATTTGCTATTAGTCTTAGATAGAGTTTATAGGTAATAAATTATTTCATGTCTTCTTGTAGCTATTTTATACGTGAAAAAATATATTTTTATAAAGTTTTAAAGAAATACACCGACAAGTTTGTTATTAAGCACCAAGTCCATCTTCTAACTAAAAGATAATAGACCAAAATTATGCAAAGATTCTCAAATTCACTGAAGAAATCTCCAATAAATTCTAATTCTAAGGTTTGGATGGTTATTTAACTATATTTTTTTAATTATTTAGTTTTTTCATACCATTTTTTTGTTGATTATTTATAGATTTATGTTCAAATATAATCATGCCAGAGTCAATAGTTGAAGAAAGAAGTAAGTCCAAAGTCAGGGAAGAAAATATTTATTCTCATTTTGTTACTTTATATAATGACGACTATAATACTTTTGAGCACGTTGAAAATTGCCTTATGAAAATATGTGGGATGTCTCTTTTACAAGCTAAAAAAACAGCTCTAAAAGCTCACACACGGGGGAGTGCAGTTTGCTATAAGGGTTCCCTTGAGGCATGTGAAACTATTGCTGAAAAACTTTCTGCTCAAAACCTCACTGTTTCTGTAAATTAAAAATTACTTTATTTTTTTACTAGAATTTAGTAACTTGTTACTATGTTAGTTTTATTTAAAAAAAGGACTAGTTATTTTCAGTTGTCAATTTCTTTTTTATTGTTTTTTATGGTTTTTCAAACGAAAATATATTCAGATACAGGTAAAGAACTTTTAAACACTTTTTTATCAACTATGAATAGTTTTGATAGCATTCGTGCTAACATTAATATAAATGGTATGAGTGGACTTATGTCTTTTAAAAAACCTAATAGTATTTATCTTAAACTTTCAGATGGAAGAATTATTTCAGCTAATGGAAGGCATTTATGGTTTTACAATCCCACAAATGCTATTGCTGGAAAACAAGATCTTAAAGGTAGTTCTAGTGGACTTTATGGACTCCTCTCGGGATATGAAAATATAAGTGTAAATGGAAGAACACTTCGTTTACAGTCTGAAACTAAAGCTTATCAAGAAATTATTATTTCCTTAACTTCAAATAATATGCTACAGTCCATACGTATGAAGCCTCAAGGAAGTTCAAATTTTATAGAAATTTCCCTTTCTAATATACAGACAAATATAGGACTTCCCTCTAGTTTGTTTAATTATCATCCTCCATCTAATGCACAAATTGTAGAAAACCCATTGAATCAAAAGGAATGAGCCTTGAACGAGAACATTAGCCGTACAGAAGCCCACAAAATTTTTGCTGCACTATATAGAAAAAATCGCTCTCCTGAGCATCAAGCCAAGGTAGATGAGGTCATTACACGTTCTAACGACGTATTTATACGTATTGATCTTATAAAAAAGTTAGATGAAGAATATGAAAAAAAAGCTCGTGAACAACAGCGGGATGAAAAAAAGCCTTCTTCTACTTCTTCATCTAATACTCAATTTACAAAAGCAATTTCTACTTCTGAACACTCACAGAAACATCCTCAACGTCATCCTAAAGAAAAAGAAAAACAGTCTGGAGGATTGCTAAGTAGAATATTTGGTGGAGGTGGGGGTGGAAATGATATAGCTAAGTTTGCGAAGGAAACTAAAGCAATTGAGCTTGGACTTTTAGGAAGAAAACCTACCATTTCGCCTAACGTTGAAAGATTATTTAAGTTTTTAAAAGAAGATGAAATTATAGGAACTGCTCAAGCTTTAAAATATTCAGAACAAGTTGGTTGGCGAATTTGGACTCCTGTAGAATACAATATAATTATTAATTTTGCACGTTTTTTTAATGCTTTTATTTCTTTAGATTCTTTGTTTAGAGATGAAATCTCTCCAGCTGTCTTTTTAGGTCGCTCTACTAAAATGATTATTTACTATATCCGGATGCTAAATCGTCCTGATACCAAGACAGTTGTATTAGAGAAAGTACCTGCCTTAGTTAAAATGGAAAATAAATTAGTTCCTAGAATGGAAGCCATAATGAGAGGATTGAACTACACATTAAATTTAGAACAAAGACATCCTACTTTAAAAGAAGCCATTATGGCTTTTTATGTTGTAATGAATAAAAAAGTTCCTCTCTGGGAGGAAATTGAAAAATCTATGAATGCAGGTACTATAGATGAAACTAAATATTCTGCACCACCAGAAGTTTTAAAACAAATTGAAATGGCTGTAGCTAAACTTACTAACGATATAAATACTAAAATAAGTATTGTAAAAGAAGTAGAAAGTATAAAGAAAAATTTTTTTAAATTTAAACCTGATGGAGAAATAGACTTAAGCATAGTAGATATGGTTGTTGATGACTATGTATCTCATTACTATGCGGATAATATACAAATGGAATCTATAAGGTCTACTATTCGCAACAATCCACCCAAACTTTTACA
>Ga0308419_1002850_pt1 | contig 10995 bp, 8 predicted proteins | sample HotsprSampleMS50_FD_203674 | JGI IMG/M metagenome (GOLD analysis project Ga0308419, IMG submission 203674) | Hot spring phototrophic mat microbial communities from Mushroom Spring, Yellowstone National Park, Wyoming, United States - 20090730_MS50 ... | reverse complement strand
CGGGACGCCGATCTTTCACCCGGCCAACCTGCTGCGCGAGCCGCCGGCCTTGCCGGCTGGACCAGAGCCAATGGTTGCGCACTACCCGTACTACGTTCGCCCCTGCGCCGGTCGAACGCCCTCGGTGACGACGCTGTACGACGCCATCTCGCTGGTCTATCCGCAACTCGCGCCGTCTGCGTCGCGCCGGCTGCTCATTCGCGTCCTCACCAATCTGGCCGTGCGCGCCTCAACAGCAGTCGTGACCATTTCACAGGCGTCGGCGCGCGACATCGAGCGGCACTGGCCGGCAACGCGCGGGCGAATCACGGTGACGCCGCTGGCCGCTGACGCTGTCTTCACCCCTCAGCCGCCCGAACGCTGCGCAGCCGCGCGCGCCAGATTTGGCTTGCCCGAACACTTCACACTCTACCTGGCCAGCAACAAGCCGCACAAGAATCTGATCAGACTCATCGATGCCTGGGCAATCCTGATTTCGCAATTGCCGGGAGCGAAACCAGGCAGCGCCCTCCAATCCAAAATCCAGAATCCAGAATCCCAAATCCTGGTGATTGCCGGCCACCAGGACCCGCGCTATCCACAGGCGCAGGATCGCGCGCGGACGCTGGGCATCGCCGATCGGGTCCGTTTCATCGGCGAAGTGAGCAGCGCCGACATGCCGGCGCTGTACTCGGCCTGCGCGCTGTTCGTTTTTCCATCGCTCTACGAAGGCTTCGGGCTAACGCCGCTGGAAGCGATGGCCTGCGGCGCGCCGGTGGCCTGCTCGAACACTTCGTCACTGCCCGAGGTGGCCGGCGACGCTGCGCTGCTGTTTGACCCAACTGATGTCGAAGCCATCGCAGCCGCCTGCGCCCGCGTTCTGACCAATCCCTCTTTGCAGCAACAACTCCGAGCAAGCGGCTTGCGGCAGGCTGCGCGCTTCACCTGGGCCGAAACCGCCCGCCGCACGCTGGAGGTCTATCGGCGGATCGCCGCGTCCGCAAGCGGTTAGAATGGGCCGCTATGGCAAAGCAATACAAGAATCCACCGGCGATGACAATCGACCCTGAAAAGAAGTACACCGCCCGCCTGAAGACGGGCAAGGGTGACATTGTCGTTGAGCTGTTTGCGGACAAGACGCCAAAGACCGTCAACAACTTCGTCTTCCTGGCGCGCGAGGGTTACTACGACAACACCACCTTTCATCGCGTCATCAAGCCGTTCATGATCCAGGGCGGCGACCCGACCGGCACCGGCCGGGGCGGCCCCGGCTACCAGTTCGCAGACGAGTTCCACAAAGATCTGCGGCACGACGCGCCGGGCATCCTGTCGATGGCCAACGCCGGGCCGAACACCAACGGCAGCCAGTTCTTCATCACGCACATCCCCACGCCGCACCTGGACAACCGCCACACGGTGTTCGGCAGGGTGATCGAGGGCATGGACGTAGTAAACGCCATTCCGGAGCGCGACCCCGGCCGCGCCCGCGAGCCGGGAGAAAAGCTGATCACCATAGAGATCACAGAGTCTTAAATCCGCATCGGCGCGGCGTGAGACCTGCCGGCCTCGCGCTGCTGTGTGAGAAGCTGTGAACACTGCATGACAGCGCCGGCGACAAACGCAGATCAACCTATCCTGACCGGCAACTACGAGGTTGGCCGCTTCTTCGACGAGATGTTCGAGAGCGATGGCCAGCCTCGTTTGCATTACCGCGTCCTGCATGAGCACCTGTCAACGCTTACGCGCGAGACGTTCAACGAGCGCCGCCGCGCCGCCGACATTTCCTTTCTGTATCAGGGCATCACCTTTACCGTGTACGGCCAGCAGGAGGGAATCGAGCGCATTTTCCCATTCGACCTTATCCCACGCGTTATCCCACACGCCGAGTGGGATATCCTGTCGCGCGGATTGACCCAGCGCGTCATCGCGCTCAATCACTTCATTCACGACGTGTACCACGACCAGCGCATTGTGCGCGACCGGCGCATTCCGGCGGAACTGGTCTTCGGGGCGCGCCATTTCCGCCGCGAGATGGTCGGCGTCAATGTGCCGCGCGGCATCTACGCGCACATCACGGGCACGGATCTGATCCGCGACGAACGGGGCGACTACTACGTGCTGGAGGACAACATGCGCTCGCCCTCCGGCGTCAGCTACATGCTGGAGAACCGGCAGGCGATGAAGCGCACCTTTGCCCGCCTGTTCGAGCGCTACGGCGTGATGCCCATCGAACATTACCCGCAGGAGCTGCTGAACACGCTGCGCTCGGTCGCGCCGGATCGCGGCGTCGAGCCGACCGTGGTGCTGCTGACGCCCGGCGTGCACAACTCGGCCTACTTCGAACACTCCTTTTTGGCCCGGCAGATGGGCATAGAAATCGTCGAGGGGCGCGACCTGGTCGTGCATGACGGCAAGGTCTACACCCGCACCACCAGCGGTTTGCGCCAGGTGGATGTGATTTATCGCCGCATCGACGATGACTTCCTGGACCCGCTCTCATTCCGCCCGGACAGCCTGCTTGGCGCGCCCGGCCTGTTCAGCGCCTATATCATGGGCAATGTGACGCTGGCCAACGCCATCGGCACCGGCGTGGCCGATGACAAGGCCATCTATGCCTACGTGCCCGAGATGATCCGCTACTATCTGGCCGAAGAGCCGATCCTGAACAACGTGCCAACCTATCTGGCCGTGAACGAGTCGGACCGCCGCTACATTCTCGATCACCTCGACCGCCTGGTCGTCAAATCGGTGAATGAAAGCGGCGGTTACGGCATGCTGGTCGGCCCGCATGCCACGCGTGAAGAACGCGAGGCGTTCCGCGCCCGTATTCTCGACGCGCCGCGCAACTTCATCGCTCAGCCCACGATCAGCCTCAGCCGGCATCCGACTTACATCGACGATGAGCTGCGCGGCTGCCATGTCGATTTGCGGCCCTACATTCTTTACGGCGAAAAGATCACCATCGTGCCGGGCGGGCTGACCCGCGTGGCGTTGCGCAGCGGTTCGCTGGTCGTCAACTCCTCGCAGGGCGGCGGCAGCAAAGACACGTGGGTCTTGTACGATTGACGATTGACGATTGACGATTTGCAAAATGCTAAGTCGTGTTGCGGAATCGCTCTACTGGATGTCGCGCTACATCGAGCGCGCCGAGGACATCACCCGGATTTTGACCGTCAACTTTCACGCGCTGCTCGACACGCGCCTGGAAGATCTGGAGCGCGGCTGGCAGCCTTTGATCGAGATCACTGGCGATGAGGCGCTATTCTCTCAGCACTACCGCCAGCACAACGCCCAGACGGTCAGCGAGTTTCTGCTGTGGCATCCGGCCAACCCCAACGCAGTTGTCGCCTGCATCCAGCGCGCGCGCGAAAACGCCCGCAGCGTGCGCGAACAGATCAGCAGCGAGATGTGGGAGCACCTCAACCGCCTGTACTTTCTGATCCGGGGCGTCAATCGCCAAAGCGTGTTGCGCGGCCCGCATGAATTCTTCAGCCAGGTGCGCGACGGGTCGCAGGCGTTCCAGGGCGTGACCGACGCCACCATGACCCACGGCGAGGCCTATGAGTTCATCCAGCTCGGCAAGTTCCTGGAACGCGCTGAAAAGACATGCCGGATTCTCGATGTCAAGTACGCCACGTTGAACGCCCTGCGCGAAGGCGCGCCCGAAGCGTCGCTGCAACTTGTCGCCATGCTCAAGTCGTGCAGCGCGTTCGAGGCGTTCCGCAAACAGGCGGCTTTTCATTTGCAGGCCGGCCCGGTCGCGGAATACCTGTTGCTCAGCCGGAATTTCCCGCGCGCCGTGTTGTTTTGCCTCAAACGCTGTCAGCGCGCCGTGGCGGCCATCTCGGAAGAGAACGGCAGGCAAGCCAATCCGGCCACTGTGTCGCAGCGGGCGCTGGGCCGCATCTGCTCCGAACTGGAATATCTCGATATTCAAGAGGTGCTCGATGAGCGGATGCATCCTTTTCTGTCCCGCTTGTTGCGCCAGATCAACCTGGCCGGCGACGACATCACGCGCGACTATTTCAACGCTCAGGTCATCCTGCCCAGTCCCCGCCGGCAGCAGGCCCAACAACAGCAATGACTCTACGGCCCGATCCCCCAACGGGGTAATTCCATGAGACTGTCCATCGAACATGTCACCACATTGAGCTACGATCAACCGATCAACGAGGCGCACACCGAGGTGCGGCTCAAGCCATCAGACGCCAGCGGCCAGCGCTGCCTGTCCTTCAAGCTCGTCACGGATCCCGTCAACGCCTCGGTGTTGTCGTACACCGACCATTTCGGCAACGATGTGCGCTATTTCGACTGGTTGCAGCCGCACGCCCGGTTGACCATCACCGCCATCAGCGAAGTGATGACGCCGGCCTCACTCGATCCCGGCTCGCGCGAGTTGACGCCGCTGGAGGACTACGACTACCGCCATCCCACCAGTTACACGCCGGCCGACGAGGCCATTTGCCGCTTTGCCGGCCCGCACGTCGTGGACGGCGATCCCCTGGGCACAGCGCAGTCGTTGATGCGCGCCGTCTTCGACGCCATCAAGTACGAGCGCGGCGCCACCGACGTCAAAACCACCGCCGATGACGCGCTATCGCTTGGCCGGGGAGTGTGCCAGGACTTCGCCCATCTGCTGATTGCTGCATGCCGCTGCCAGGGCATTCCGGCCCGCTACGTCAGCGGCTACCTGTACGATCCCAAATTCTTCGGCGACAACGCGGCCACGCACGCCTGGGTGGATGTTTTCATCCCGGAACGAGGCTGGGTGTCGCTCGACCCCACGCACAACTGCGAGCAGAGCGAGCGCTATGTGCGCGTGGCAATCGGGCGCGACTACGCAGATGCGCCGCCCACGCGCGGCGTCTTCAAAGGGAACGCCAAAGAGACGCTCGACGTGCGCGTTGTCATTCGCGCCCTTTGATCTGACAGCGCCGGCTGATCCCGCCGCCATATCCCACACGATGCCGGCCCATATCCCACAAGCCATGTGGGATATGTGAAAAACAAGCCGGCCCGGCGCTCAAGCGCCGGGCCGGATGATTGTGACGACTTCGCAACAGGCGGGCTATTTGCCTGCCGGCTTGACGGCGGGCATCTCTTCTCCGATCGTCACTTCCTTCTTGCTCTGCGCCAGCGCCCAGATCACCCCGACGAGCAACACGAGCGCCGCGACATACCGCACCACGTCGGACTCGATGGTGACCAGAATGGGCGCAATGATGAGCGAGACGAGGTTGACCACCTTGATCATCGGATTCAACGCCGGGCCGGCGGTGTCCTTGAGCGGATCACCCACTGTGTCGCCCACCACCGCAGCCTTGTGGCGCTCACTGCCCTTGCCGGTGTTGGCGACCAGGTCGCGCGGCTCGTCTTCAACAGACTTCTTGGCGTTGTCCCAGGCGCCGCCGGCGTTCGACATGAACACCGCCAGCAACTGACCGGACACAATGATGCCGGCCAGGAAGCCGCCCAGCGCCTCAACGCCCAGCACCAAGCCCACAATAATGGGCACAAACACGGCAATCAGCGCCAGCGGAACCAGTTCCTTCTGCGCCGACGCCGTCGAGATGCCGACAGCCTGGCGATAATCCGGCTTGACTGTGCCTTCCATGACGCCGGGGATGCGGAACTGCCGGCGCACTTCCTCTACGATCAGGCCGGCTGCGCGCGACACCGACCGGATGGACAGCGAACTGAACAGCCAGGGCAGCGCGCCGCCCAACAACAGGCCGACGAACACCGTGGTGTCCGACACGCGAATCGAGTTCAGCACATCGATGCCGGCCTGGCCGGCGGCCAGCAATTGCGCCTGCACGCGGCCCACATCCGTGATGTAAGAGGCGAACAACGACACAGCGGCTATCACCGCCGAGGCAATGGCAATGCCTTTGGTGATGGCTTTGGTGGTGTTGCCCACGGCGTCCAGATCGGCCATGATTTGGCGGGCCTTTTTAGTGTTGTCGTCTTCCATGCCCGTCCAGGACATTTCACCGATGCCGTTGGCGTTGTCACTGATCGGCCCATAGGAATCCATGGCCACATTGTTGCCGGTGTGGCTGAGCATACCGATGCCGATCATGCTGACAGCGTACAACACGTACAGCGGGCCATCCGCCTGGAACAGCAACAGCGCCAGCACAAAGCTGACCACAATCACCACCAGCGCCCACACCGTGGATTCGTAGCCGCTCGCCAGACCGGACAGGATGGTCGTGGCCGGCCCGCCTTTGGTCTGTTTGACAATCTCCTTGACCGGGGCCTTGGTGGTGGCTGTAAAGTACGAGGTCAGCGGGTTGAACGCCACCGCCAGGCCGACGCCGATGGCCGTCAGCGCGCCAAAGCGCCAGTCACCCTCGTACAGGAACGAGATGACGAAAGCCGTGACGATGGTGATCACGCTCGACACTTCGTAGGAGCGGAACATGGCCTCTTCGGCATTGTGCGCGCGCAGGAACTTGATAGGGAAACGCTCCCAGATCGGCACGGTGAACGTGCCGATAATGGAGGACACCACCCCCACGCCGCGAATGAGCAGCGGATAGATGATCCAGCGCGCCGGGTTTGCGTCTGCGATGCCGGCTGCCTCCTCCGCCGCCATCACCGCCAGACCGAGGATCAAGGCCGAGACGATGGTGACTTCGTAGGACTCGAAAATGTCGGCCGCCATGCCGGCGCAATCGCCCACGTTGTCGCCCACCAGGTCGGCCACCACAGCGGCGTTGCGCGGGTCGTCTTCGGGAATGTCCTTCTCGACTTTGCCCACCAGGTCGGCGCCCACGTCGGCGGCTTTGGTGTAAATGCCGCCGCCCACGCGCATGAACAACGCGAGCAGCGTGCCGCCGAAACCGAAGCCCAGCAGCGCATCCGGGGCGGCCTTGCCGAACACAATGAAGATGATGGTGCCGCCCAACAGGCCCAGGCCGTCGGTCAACATGCCGGTGATGGTGCCGGCATAGTAGGCGATCGACAGCGACTCATTAAAACTGCGCCGCGAGGCCGCCGCCACGCGCACGTTGGCCTGCACCGCCATGCGCATCCCATACTGGCCGACAATCAGGCTGAACGACGCGCCCAGAATGAAGGCGATCGTGCGGCCAATCGCCACGATGATGGTCGCATTCTCGCCAAACATTTCGTTGGCTTCGCGGCTGGGCGGCGCGACATACACGCTCAGGAACAGAGCAACAGCCAGAACGCCGATCAGCGGAAGAATGGTGCGAAGCTGCCGGTTCAAATAGGCGTCGGCGCCTTCGCGGATGGCATTCCAGACTTCCTGCATCTTGGCAGTGCCCTTGTCCTTCTTCATCACCAGCGAGCGCAGGAACCATGCATAAAGCAGGCTGATGATGGCGATGGCGATCACCAGCCAGGGAACGATGCGCTCAAAATCATTGAGATTCGTCATCTGAGACATTGCGCTAAACCTTTGCTCCTTGTTTTCTATGGGCCGGCATGGGAGGATCAGGCGGCAGACTCAAGAGACTGCCCGCGTCATGGCGGGCAGCGCAGATGAACGTCGTCTCGGTCCTTCTCGGTTCAAGGCCCTGTTTTGAGGTGTCAGCGCAGCATTTTAGTGGCGAATCGGATTTGCGCAAATCGCTGTCTTCCATCAAGACGCGCCGCCGCAGGCGCCGGGTAGAATCCAGCTCACCATGAGCACGATCTATGACCTGCGCAGCTATCTTGAAGCGCTTGAGCGGAACAACCAGTTGGCGCGCGTCGAGCAGCCGGCCAATCTCTATCACGAAGTCGCCAACGTCGGCGCCACCGTGGAGCGAACCGGCGGGCCGGCGCCGCTGTTCGAGAGTGTGTACTACGATGCAGATCAAACAGACAGCATGACCGGGCAGGCGGGCCGCCTGTCCTTCGCCGGCTGGCGACTGTTCAGCAGCGCGATCGGCAATCAGACGCGCGTGGCGCTGGCGCTGGGCTGCGACGCTTCGCAAGTCACAGGCGCGATGGCCCGCGCGCTGGAGCCGGCCAACGCTATTCCACCCGCTTTCACCCAGCACGCCGAGTGGAAACACCACGTCATCACCCGCGTGGAAGACATCGACGTGCGCGCGCTGCCCATTCCCAAACATGCCGCCGGCGACGGCGGGCGCTTTATCACCGGCGGCGTCATCGTCAGCAAGCATCCCGAAACCGGCGTGGGCAACCTCGGCTATAACCGCATGGAGATTCTGGGGCCGCGCACGCTGGGCATGAACATCAACCAGTGGCGCGATGTGCAGCGCGCTCACGCTGCCGCCGAGGCCAGGGGGCGACCGCTCGGCGTCGCCGTTGCCATCGGTCTCGACCCGGCGCTGATGATCGCCGCCGGCTGCAAGTACGAGGGCGACGAGAACAACATCGCCGGCGCCATTCGCGGCCGGCCGGTCGAGGTCACGCGCGGCGTCACCGTGGACGTGGACACAATTCCCGCCCATGCCGAACTGGTGCTGGAAGGCCATGTGCTGCCCGGCGCGCGGCGCGAGGAAGGGCCGCTGGCCGAGTTTCACGGCTACTATGGCGAGCCGTGGAACTCGCCGGTGTTCGAGGTGACCGCCGTCTGCCACCGCGACGCCCCCATCTATCAGACCATCGTACCCGGCTGGAACGAACACATTTACATCGGCAATGTGTTGCCGCGCGAACCGTTGCTGATGCGCTTTGTGTCGCACGCCAGCAAGAATGTGCAAGCGGTGCACATCCCCCCCTACACCAACGGCTTTCTGGTGATCGTGCAACTGGCAAAGAAAGCCAACATGGGCGAGCCGCGCAACGCAGCCCTGGCCGCCTTCGCCGCGCACCCCAACTTCCGCATCTGCGTGGTGGTGGAGTCCGACGTGAACATCTACGATCCGTCGGACGTGATGTGGGCGCTGACCACCCGCGTGGATTGGGGGCAGGACGTGTTCACAGTTCCGGGCGCGCAGGGGCATGAGATGGACCCGGCCAACGACAGCAAGGGCATTGGCACGAAGATCGGCATCGACGCCACGTTCGACAAAGGGCGCCGGCCCTACGGCCAGCGCGTCAGCTACCCGATGGTTGATCTGGCGCGCTATTTTGCCGGCCTCCCCGGCGCGGCACCTCATGATGGGCGCGACAGCGCGCCTGATAGCTCTCGCTCGCGCCCACCAGAATGACGGGGTCTTCGTACGCAGCCGGCTGGCCGTCGATCAACCGCTGCGTGCGTGTGGCCGGCGCCCCGCACACCATGCAGATGGCGTGCAGCTTCTCCACTTCCTCGGCCTGAGCCATCAGGATCGGCATCGGGCCGAATGGCTCGCCGCGGAAATCCATGTCCAGCCCGGCCACAATCACGCGCTTGCCTGCTTCCGCAAGCTGATCGCACACTTCCACCACATCCCAGTCGAAGAACTGCACTTCGTCGATCGCCACGACATCCGTCGCCGGGTCAACCAGTTGCAGAATCTCCTTCGCCCGCGACACCGGCAGGGCGCCCATCTGCGCCCCGCTGTGCGAACTCACGCGGTCCTGGCCATAGCGCAGGTCCAGCGCCGGCTTGAAAACCTGCACTTTCTGCCGGGCAATCTCAGCGCGGCGGATGCGGCGAATCAGCTCTTCGGACTTGCCGCTGAACATGCTGCCGCAAATGACTTCGATCCAGCCGCCATTGGGTTGTTGTTTCATCGATGCTCACCGTTCGCGGACGCCGCGCTGCAACGCGCGCCCTGATTTGCACGCGGCATTATAACGAGCGGGCCGGCAATCAGCGAATGCGGGACGTGTTCACAGCCGGGGGCAAGACGCGCATTTGGCTGCCAGAGCCGCCGCCGAGATTGCTGAGACAAATGCTGAAACAGGCTCTGCGGCCTCAGCGTCTCTGCGGTGAGTTTCCCACACAGGGGAATGCAGTGGCCCCAAACTGTGAACGCACCCGCGAACGCGCTGCTCACCGCCACCGGCTATTCGTATTTAGCCGGCCTTTTCGCGCTATAATTAAAAAGATTATTGTGAGCATTATTTTGTCCGGTTTCTAGCCGAAGACAAATAAAATCCGATCGGATTTGGAGGCGAGCATGAGCACACAAGACTACGCGCACCCTGAAGCCCTGGTCAGCACCGAGTGGCTGGCAGCGCACTTGAACGACCCTGGCATTCGCATCGTCGAGTCGAACGAAGACCCGCTGCTGTATAGCGCCGGCCACATCCCCGGCGCTGTCAACATCGACTGGACCGCCGATCTGAACGATCAGATCGTGCGCGACTACATCAACTCAGACAGCTTTGCCCGCTTGATGTCGGAGAAGGGCATTAGCAACGACACCACAGTGATCTTCTACGGCGACAAGAACAACTGGTGGGCGTGCTACGCCTTCTGGGTCTTCCAGTTGTTCGGCCACACCAACGCCAAAATCTTGAATGGCGGTCGCAAGAAATGGATGGATGAAGGGCGACCAATGACGCGCGACGTGCCGACTTACCCCAAAACAACCTATCAGGCGCCGCTGCGCGACGATAGCCGCTATCGCGCCTTCCGCGATCAGGTGCTGGCGCATGTGCGCGCGAACGGCACGCTGGTCGATGTGCGCAGCCCGCAGGAATACACCGGCGAGCGCCTGCACATGCCGGACTACCCCAACGAAGGCGCGCTGCGCGGCGGCCACATCCCCGGCGCGAAGAGCATCCCGTGGGCGCAGGCTGTTCGCGAAGATGGAACGTTCAAGTCCTACGACGAGTTGATGGCGTTGTACACTTCCAAAGGCGTCACGCCGGACAAGGACATCATTGCTTACTGCCGGATCGGTGAACGCAGCTCGCACACCTGGTTCGTGCTGAAGTACCTGCTCGGTTTCGAGCGCGTGCGCAACTACGACGGCAGTTGGACCGAGTGGGGCAACAGTGTCGGCGTGCCGATTGAGAAGTGAGTCGTCAGTTGTCAGTAGTCAGATGGACAATGGAGTTGCCCATGAACCGGTGGTTCACCACAGCGAATGAAAATAGGGTGTGTCGCCGATGACGGCCAACGAATGATGTCGGATGATTGCCTGGTACCGCGAGTCC
>Ga0308419_1002846_pt1 | contig 11013 bp, 8 predicted proteins | sample HotsprSampleMS50_FD_203674 | JGI IMG/M metagenome (GOLD analysis project Ga0308419, IMG submission 203674) | Hot spring phototrophic mat microbial communities from Mushroom Spring, Yellowstone National Park, Wyoming, United States - 20090730_MS50 ... | reverse complement strand
TTTTCGGACTAAAGACGAAATGATACATGTCTCATACTGAATACAGTGCACAATTTGTTCAGTATAGTTCAGTGTTCCTTGGATTAGAGGAAGCTCTTTAACTATGACCGACTGTACATCGGCGGTGGCAATGCCAAAAAGATTGCAGTCCCCCTTCCCCCAAATGTAACAGTGGTGAGCAACAACAAGGGATTGCTGGGAGGAATTAAACTCTGGCAAGGTGAAATGAACGGCAAATTTGGGGAATAATTGTCACATGATCCAAGCAAACTCTGACAGAACAGTGGTACTGGGTGCTGGACCTGCAGGGTTAGCCTCAGCCTATGTGCTTGCCAAGCACCAGCGCAAAGTAACCGTAGTGGAAAAAGACAGCGTTGTTGGCGGCTTAGCTAAGTCGTTCAAGTGGCACAACTTTATTCTCGATCTTGGTCCCCATCGCTTCTTTACCAAAATTCCCCAAGTATTACAACTATGGCATGAAGTCTTGGGAGATGAGCAAGTAACGGTCAAACGGCTCACCAGAATTTACTACAGTGGCAAGTATTTCCTATATCCCATTAGAATTACCCAAGTTTTGCTTACCATAGGAATTATCCCCAGCCTATTGATCTTTTCCTCCTATCTCAAAGCCCAACTATTTCCCAAAAAACAGCCGCAGAATTTCAGCGAATGGGTGAAAAATCAATTTGGCGATCACCTATTTCAGATATTTTTTCGTGGCTATACCGAAAAGCTGTGGGGTATTCCCTGTGAGAAAATTAGTGCAGAATGGGCGGCACAGCGCATCAAAGGATTGTCCTTATGGGGTGCAATTAAAAGTGCAGTTTTTGGGAACAAAGGCAAAGTAAAATCCCTAGTGGATCAATTTCAATTTCCTAGGCTTGGCTCTGGTCAGCTTTACGAAAAAATTGCCAAATTTCTGACTCAGCAGAGGCAAGAAGTTTTGTGTAACTGTGAGATCAATAAAATCTACCATCACAATCAAAAAATTACGGCGGTGGGCTACTGCGATCGCCTTACTGGAGAGCAAATCACCCTAGATTGTAGCCATGTTATATCTTCAATTCCTATAAACCTATTTCTAGAACAAATGACCCCTGCCCCACCGCAAGAGGTATTAGAAGCTGGGAGATCATTACAATTCCGCAATACCATACTGGTTTATTTGCTAGTAGAAGGGAGCAATATCTTCCCTGATAACTGGCTGTATATCAACGATCCCCGAGTACAAGTAGGCAGAGTAACTAACTTTGCCAACTGGTCGCCTGCTATGCTTGCCAATGATCACCAGACTCCTCTCTGTTGTGAATACTGGGCTAATTTTGATGATCCCCTGTGGCAACTTTCAGAAGAGGAACTGGTTAAGTTAGCAGAAAGTGAACTCAATAAAATTAAATTGCTAAAAAACAGACAAGTTATAGCAGGCAAGGTTATCAAACTGCCTCGTACCTACCCTGTATATACAGGCAACTATAAGCAGGCGATCGCTACCATTAGAAACTACCTAAGTACATTTGCCAACCTACAACTAATTGGCAGATATGGCTCATTTAAGTACAATAACCAAGACCATAGCCTGTTAATGGGCATACTTGCTGGTGAAAACATTCTCTCTCAGGCTAATCACGATCTCTGGAGTGTAAACTCCGATCAGGAATATGCCGAAGAAATTCAAGAGTATCCCAGAAAGAGTGAAGCAAATCGCCTAGTTAGAGAATTCCTAAATTACTTAGTTGCAGGTGGATTAGCTACAGTAGTAGATGTATCTATATTTGGGCTACTGCTGAATCTAAACCTTAGCCACACCATAGCTCTATTTTTCAGCTATCTTTGCGGTTTAACTACCAACTTTTTACTGTCCAGAGACTATGTCTTTGGTGTGCGCTGGCAAAATAGTATCTTACAATATGGTGTATTTGCTTGCGTGGCCCTGAACAGCTTATTTGCCAATTTAGGAATCATGAAGTTACTGATTACTGAATTGCAGTGGTCAGCCATCTCAGCTAGAATTATCAGTGCCGCTTGTGTGGCAGTTCTCAGCTTTATTGGCCACAAACTTTACTCCTTTGCTAGCCCTTCTCCTGTGGTAGTACCTCAAACCGATGATTAAATATCTCAGTTTGATTACCCTAGCTATCACTTGGCTAATAAGTATCTTTGCCTCTAGGGCAACTTTTGGAACCCTTAGGGATTTTACCACTCATGAATGGTTGAGCTACCACACCCTAATTAGCATGCGGGCATTTGAACAGTGGGGCTTTTGGCAATTATTGGGAGTCTCAGTAGTTGCTAGCAAAAGTTATGAATGGCAAGATTATGACATCAGAAACCTGTGGAAAGGTGATGGACTGTATCTTAGTTATCCTAGTTTGTGGTTAGATATTCCATACCTTATTTTCAAAGCAGTTGGCTGGGAAGTATCGATTCCTAACCTGCACATTTATTCTCTAGTAGTTAACCGTTTTCTCTGTAGCATTATTATCTTTTTGCTGTATAGAGAACTCAGCAAACTAATCCTTAACAAATTTAGTAGTCAGCCAGATTATGATGCAAAGGTAACGATACCTGCTTTGATTGGTACTGTGGCATGGTTACTTAATCCGTCAGTGTTGTATTGGACACAGAATGTTTACTTTACCGATCAGGCTGTGGTTTTGCCTGTTTGCTCTATTTTTTGGTTGACAACAAAATCCGACTTCAAGTTACATAACCTATCTGGTTGGCAAAAAGCTCTACTGTTTTTTCTAACATTAGTAGCTACTGGCTATGATTGGTATGCGTGGACTTTCCTGTTTTGTTTACTACTGGTCTATTTCTTAATAAGTATAGATATAGCTCCCATAGAAAGAATTAAAGCAGTTGTGCCAATTTTAAGTGCTTGGCTGTTAGTAGCCGTTAGTTTCCTGTGCCAGCTGATCTATTTCCGTGACGGCATACCCCAAATAATCGCAACACTAAAAGAGCGTTCTTTTATTAATGAATCAGACAACAAGCTAGAAAATTTTTGGCAGGTATTTGGCGGTCATCTCCTTGACTGTATGCCCAGCCGACAGTCAGTGATAATCATCTTGTTAATTGTCCTTGCAATTGGTAGCTTGTTGTGGATAATTAAAAACTTTGGTAGTTGGAATTTGTTTGTGGTTTTGCTTTTGTTGCTAGCCACACCATTACTCCACAATTTACTTTTGGCTAACCACAGCTATGTCCACAATTTCTCTGCTTTTAAGTTATCTGTGGGAATTATCTTTTGTTACTCAGTAATGCCTTTCATGGTACTGGTAGTTTGGCTAGAAAAGGCTAAATTCCAACTATTGCTTACTAGTTTAATTAGCCTAATGCTATTTGGCATATTTGTATCTCCCAATTTATTACTGGACTTTTCGCTATATCTCTCATCCACAAATTTTAGTGAACAATTTGGCAATTTAGTTACTGCTGAGATAAAGGATAATCAAGTGCCGTTTTCTAGAACGCTTTACATCCCTGCTTTTCCTCCTGAAAGGCTATGGTATGCTAATCGGCGCATTTATGATTACAAATATGTCAAAGGTGTTATTGAAGGGTTTGGTTTACAAAATAAGCCAGTGGAATATGTGTTTGTGGAGCGGGAAAATGACCCAAGCCTTGCAGAAGTTTGCTCCACTACCACTCCCATTAAGCTCAAGTCCCTGCTGATTACTCTAGGCAGTGGTGAGACGGTGTCTGAGGAGATAGCAATTTGTAAGATCGACCTGAAAAGGTTTTCCTAGAGTGGACTATCTGCGGCGTTTACTGATGGGCAGTAGCCTTTCACTTTCTTCAATCAGTTTCTTGATGCGGGGATGTTCCAAAACAGGCTTGCTGTCAGCAATGAGTCTCTCACCCCATAGGTTTTCTATGAGGTGGGACACTCTGCCATAGCGGGGATCAATTTTCATGGCTTCTTCCCCTAGTTTGATGCCTTTTTCTTTGTCCCCCATAGTATAGTAGGCTACCGCTAGGGCAAGGGTAGGTTCTGCCGCTTGAAATTCTATTTGCTCCGCTTGCTCTAGGGATGCTTTCCAAAGTTGCATGGCGCGTTCGCGGTTGCCACGCTCGTATTCCACTAGACCGATGTTGTTGGTTGCCGCCCAGAATTTTTTGTCTAGCTCAAGAATGCGATTGTATTTGGCGATCGCCTCTTCGTAGCGTTTGCTCAGAAAAAGGGCATTGGCTAAATCAAACAGCCCTGAGGTGGCATTGGGGGCAATAGCCACTCCCTGTTCCAACACGCGAATCGCCTCCCCATAGAGTCCTTTGCGCAGTAATGCCGCACCCAAGTTGAATAGAATGGCTGGTTCATTGTCTTTCAGAGTATTAGCCAGCTTTAGAGTAGCGATCGCCTGATCGTATTTTTCCTGTCTGAGGTAAACCGTTCCCAGTGCCCATTGGGCTTGATGGGATTTGGGAGCCAACTGCACTGCCAATAATGCTCGGGGCAGGGCTAGATCGTACCGTTCAAACTGGGCTAACTGAGTAGCTTCCCGCGCCAAGTTCAGCGCCTGTTCTTCCCTGTTAGAAAACTGCAAATTTGCCACATAGGGAGTGAGAGCTTGAGCGTTGGCTTGGGGCATAGCCGCAGAAAAAGCTCCAATGAGCAAGCTCAGTACTGTCAAGTTCTTCGCCCATTTTTGACCCATAGCCACACCGTAACGCACTCTAGATGTTTGGGAAACAATTTTCCTTTAGTCTAGGACTAATTTGGCACGCCTGAACAGGTGATTAAAGTTTTTCCCCCTGAAGTTTTCTTTAACCCGCTCCTAACCAGCCCATACTAGACTGGTTTAAGCCACTAGATGGTATTTACTATGTTAGCTCATCGCACCAAAATTGTAGCTACCATTGGACCAGCAAGCAATCAGCGAACCATACTAGAACAGATGATCAAGGCGGGGATGGCGGTTGCCCGCCTGAACTTTTCCCACGGTAGCTATGAGGATCACGCCAAAACGGTGCATCTGATCAGGCAAATTGCAGAAGAGCTGAGTCAGCCTGTGTCTCTACTCCAAGATTTGCAAGGACCCAAGGTGCGAGTGGGTGTACTGCCCCAAGGTTCCATAGATTTACTGGAAGGGCAGAGAGTCAACTTAGTGGCGATCGCTGATTACAGCGGGCAGGAGCAGACTATCCCCATTGACTATCCCTACCTAGCTGAGGAAGCTAGTGTGGGTATGCCTGTGTTGTTAGATGATGGCTTACTAGAACTTAAGGTATGTGCCATTGGGGGGCGATCGCTCCAGTGTCAGGTGATCAAAGGGGGTAAGTTAAAGAGTCGCAAAGGAGTGAATTTCCCCACCCTAAACCTGAGACTGCCCGCTCTCACTGCCAAAGATCAACAGGACTTGGAGTTTGGCATTGCTCAAGGAGTGGACTGGGTCTCCCTAAGTTTCGTGCGCCAAGCTGAGGACATCCTAACTCTAAAACAGGTGTTGGCAAGTCGGGGTGTGCCTGATTTGCCTGTGATTGCCAAAATTGAGAAGCCGCAGGCGATCGCCAATCTCGATGCCATTCTCGCCGTCTGCGATGGGGTGATGGTAGCCCGAGGCGATCTGGGAGTGGAAATGCATCCCGAACAGGTGCCACTCCTACAAAAGCGCATTATTCAAGCCTGCAACCGAAGGGGTATCCCCGTCATTACAGCTACCCAAATGCTGGAGTCCATGATCCACAATCCCCGCCCCACCCGTGCCGAAGCCAGTGATGTGGCCAACGCCATTATTGACGGCACTGATGCGGTGATGTTATCGGGAGAGTCCGCCGTAGGCTCCTATCCCGTGCAAGCAGTGGAGATGATGGCAAAAATTGCCATGACCGTAGAACCAACCCTGACACCGCAAAACTTTCCCCCCTTTGTTATAGATAGCACCCACGCCATCAGTGAAGCGCTGAATACTATCGATAGGATTCTCAACCTGAAATATATCGTTGCCCTGACCACTTCGGGAAAAACAGTGCAACTTGCCGCCGCCGAACGACCCCGTGCGCCCATTTTAGGGATCACTACCCGCCGCGAAATCTATCGCCGTCTCAACTTGATCTGGGGAGTTACCCCACTTTACCTACCCCTGCTGGAAACGGAGCTTAATACCGAGACTTTCATTGCTGAGGTGGAAAAATACCTCCTTGCCAACCACCTAGTGTCTCATAAAGACACACTGCTGTTCATTGGCAGAAGCCCCATGGACAACGCCCAAGGGATCAATTTCTTGAAAATCCACCAAGTGGCTTAGTAGTGATTGCCGACTTTGCGATGGTGGGTGGCAGTAATGCCCTCTGGTTTGGACACCCTGCCATCTTCGGCTGTAGCATAGACTACCCAGTGATCGTGACATTCCATGCGACTGACCACTTGGCACTCCACATAGGCGAGGGCATCGAGCAGAATGGGAATACCCGAGGTAGAAGTTCTGGTTTTGACTCCTACGAACCGATCTGCTCCTGGAGGAAACCGCTTCAGGAAGTGTTGCATCAGTTTGCTGTAGTTCCCCTCCTCCAGAATATTCAACACGAAGCGATCGCCAATCTGCATCAAAGACTCGATGGCTCTATCCTTCGCTACCGCCACTGTGATCCCCAGCGGTTTGAAACTAGCTTGGGACACCCACGAAGCCAGCATGGCACTTTTGACTTCCCCCTTGGCGGCAGTAATAATGTACAAGCCACCCGCAAGGCGACCCATGGCTTTGTCTAGATCAACAGCAATCGACTTCATCTGTTGAATGTTCTGCTTGCGGGTCAGAGCCTGCCCCATGTCTGTACCCGACTCGCCACAGAGTTGGTAGAGGGACTCAGTAGGGGTCTCCCGCACCCTGATCAGGGGAAAGGCAAACTGCAAACCCAGATCACGGAAGCGATTGCTGAGCAGGTCAATGGAAGAATCTTCCCCGCCAAAAGGTTCATAAATGCCAATTTTTTGCTTGGGTTGGGCGGTTGCCAAAATAGCGGCGATCGCCGTTTGCACCTGTTCCATCCCCGTCGGTGGTACGGGGAGCACCAAGCCTGAGGCGGCGGCGGTGAGTTCTCTCAACTCCTGCAAATCCACCGAGCGCAGGTCGACCATTTCCACCGCTACCCCAGTTTTGACAATGCCGTGGGCAATAGCCTGAGATAGGCGATCGCTGTAGCCGTAGTCAGAGATATAAGCCACCAACGCCGTAATTTCTCCCTTAGTTTGCGCTTGACTCCACTGGCGATAATTTTCTACCAACAGCTCCTTGTGAAACTTCAGCAGGGGGCCATGTCCATTGGCGATCAACTGGATGGGGGGCAGTTCATCGATGCGCTTCAGGGCAGACAGCACCGAGCGAGCGTTGGGAGCCATCAAGCAGTCGTAGTAGAACCGATAGTCAGGCAAAATCTTTGCCAAATCTTCATCAAACAGCGCCGCACTGCAGTAGTGCATACCAAAAATGTCGCAGGTAAACAGCAGACCCGTAGCGTGATCGTAGGTTGCCATGGTATCGGGCCAGTGCAGGTTGGGAGCATTGACAAATTGCAGAACATGCCCAGCCCCAAGATCGAGCTGATCCCCGTTTTTCACCGCCTGCTGGTTAAAGGGCTGATGGACAAGGTCTTGGAGGAATTGCAGAGCTACCTTAGTGCCGACCACCACCGCTTGGGGAGCCAATGCCAATACATCGCGCACCAAACCGCTGTGGTCTGGTTCGGTGTGGTTGATTACTAGATAGGAAATTTCTTGGGGATCGAGGTGTTCCCGCAAGACATCCAAGTACAACTGGCGGAACTTGGCGTGGGAAGTATCCACCAGTGCCAGCTTTTCCCCACGAATGATGTAGGAGTTGTAGGTAGTGCCATTTTGTAAGCCAAACTCAATGTCAAAGCGATCCCGATCCCAGTCCAAAGAACGAATCACTGTAGTATCTTGAGCAACTTGCTCAACTTGCACGCTGAGCCGCTTAGGCTGGCTAATTTTGCTCTCTACTAGCATGGCTCTACACCTCCGATCCCGAACTAATCCATAACTTGTTACCTTTAGTGTAATTCCAGAATTGGCAGTGTGAGCATCTACCTAGGTAGATATAACTATGACAATTGGCAATAGTGTGTATAAGTTTCACAGGGGTTGACATACTCCGCCTGCCTGAAGACAGGGGATTCTGGTTCTTGGTTCGCCGACCCCACTTGCTGATTCAGGTTGCCCTTCCACAGTAGAGGTGATAATCTCCCCAAGTGGTTCCTGAATGCCCTTCGGTAGCGTTGCCGACAATGACCACGAAACCTATCCAAGTCGAATCCAGTCACGAGACTATTAGGTTTTTATAGCGGTTGACTACCCTGCCGCTGTTAACAATAGAATAGCGCAAAGCCGCCCTAAAGAGCGGGGCTTTAGACCCAAATTTTTGGGTAACTTGGCAGAGAAGCGGATTATGGTTTGAGTTCAGGATTTATGAACACCATGAGAACTTGCTTATGTTTTGTGCTAGTGTCGCTACTGGTACTTTGGGGTGTGGCGCAGGCTAGGGCAGACCAGGCAGTTGATTTGCAAAACTTGACAGAGCGGCTGGAAATAATCAAGCAAAAAATGGAGAAACTGCGCTTTTGCTACAATGAAAACTGCTTTTATCGTCAAATTTCCAGTCAGATTATCCCCCCCACTAGCCCCGATGGGGAGTGGCAGGCAACTATTTCTGCGGGGATTGATCGTCCCTCTGCCAGTCCAGACACAGCAGACTACCATTTTGTCTTCCGTGATAACCGCTGGCAGTTGGTGGGCGGTGAGGAATATACCGATGTAGCGGATTATGTGTTTATTGGCGATCGCTACGAGATCAACAGCGTGCACTCTAGCCGCACCTTCACAGGCAACCTAGCCACTGCCCAAAAACAGGGGAACTTGAAAGCGGGCTATGTGTCTCTCTACTACGAAATTCTCGATCACGGCAGGGAAAGACTGCCCAACTGAGAGCTTTGGCTGTTTGCTGACTTGTCAAGGGTGCTCTCGGAGGATGACAATGAACTTAGGTTAGCAGGAAAAATTTATGAAAAATGTATTGGCAGTAATCCTAGGCGGAGGGCAGGGTTCACGGTTGTATCCCCTTACTAAACAGAGAGCAAAGCCTGCGGTGCCTCTGGCGGGCAAGTATCGTCTGATCGACATCCCCCTAAGCAATTGCATTAACTCGGGCATTGAAAAAGTGTATGTGCTGACCCAATACAACTCCGCCTCGTTGAATCGCCATGTCAATCAAACCTATCACCCTTCCCCCTATTCCGATGGGTTTATTGAGATTCTAGCGGCGCAACAGACCCCCGAAAGTCCCGATTGGTTTCAGGGCACAGCGGATGCGGTGCGCCAATACCTGTGGTTGATCGAGCCGCAGAATGTGGAAGATATTGTCATTCTATCGGGGGATCACCTCTATCGCATGGACTATCGCCATTTTGTGGAGCGCCACCGCCAGACCAAGGCAGACATTACTCTTTCCGTGTTACCTGTGGATCAAAAGCGCGCCAGTGGCTTTGGCATTCTCAAAATTGACGAGCAGGGTAGAGTGATTGACTTTGTGGAAAAACCCAAAGGAGTTGCCCTCGAGAAAATGCAGGTGGATACCACTTCCCTTGGTCTAGAACCCGAGACGGCGCGGTTTAAGCCTTACATCGCTTCCATGGGAATTTATGTGTTTAAGAAGCAAGCGCTGATAGATTTACTGCGCCAAAACAAGGAATGCACTGACTTTGGCAAGGAAATCATTCCCCTATCTATCAAAAGCTACAATGTGCAGGCGTACCTGTTTTCAGGCTATTGGGAAGACATTGGAACCATTGATTCCTTCTATCATTCCAATCTGGCGCTGACCCGCCCCAATCCCAGTTTCAGTATCTATGATGCCGATGCCCCCATCTATACCCGTGCCCGCTATTTGCCCCCCATCAGAATGCGCAATACCCAAGTGCGGGATTCCATCATTGGCGATGGTTGCATTTTGGGACAGGCAGTGATCAACAACTGCGTCATTGGCATTCGGCTCAGAGTGGATGACGGTTGCATTTTGGAAGATTCCCTGTTTATGGGCTGTGATTTTTACCAGTCTGAGAGCGATCGCCAAGCGGATTTAGCCGTAGGCAGGGTTCCCTTGGGGATTGGGGAAAATACAATCATTCGGCGGGCAATCATTGATAAAAATGTGCGCATTGGCAAAAATGTGCAGATCATTAACCGCGACCACATTCAAGATGTCAGTCGCGAAGACAAGGGTTACTGCATTTGTGGTGGCATTGTGGTAGTCATCAAAGGAGCGGTGCTCCCCGACAACACAGTGATCTAAATCACTGCTTTTAGTGCTTTCTATCACCGCTTCCCGCTGGATCGCCTAGCAGAATAATAATCACTAGCGACGTATCTACTTCAGCCCCACAGTTTGACTACTGGGGGCTGTTTTATTTGCGCCCCTCTAGCCAGTAGGTAACCATTTGCCCCTTGCCCTTGATGGGAATTACTCCTCTGCAGGTGAAGTGGAATTGATCCCGCAGGCGCACATAGGTCATTTCTGAAACCTGAATTTTGCTAGGCTCCCCTTGGGACTCCATGCGGCTGGCGAGGTTGACTGCATCTCCCCACAGGTCGTAGCTGAACTTTTTTTGCCCAATTACCCCTGCGACGACAGAACCCGTGTTTATGCCAATGCGCAGGCTCATGGGTCGATGAAACTTTGTCTGGAACTGGCGGATGGTCTGTTGCATGTCTAGTGCCATGTGGGCGATCGCTTGGGCGTGGTGCGGATTGGGGTCAGGTAAGCCCCCCACCACCATATATTCATCGCCCACGGTTTTAATTTTTTCCAGATGGTATTTTTCCGCCAGAGCATCAAAGGTGGAGAAGATACTGTTGAGTAAGCCCACCACTTCCATAGGAGCTTCCTCTAATCCAAGGAACACTGAACTATACTGAACAAATTGTGCACTGTATTCAGTATGAGACATGTATCATTTCGTCTTTAGTCCGAAAAAACAGTGATATAATAAGTTCAGTCTCTT
>Ga0308419_1002845_pt1 | contig 11014 bp, 11 predicted proteins | sample HotsprSampleMS50_FD_203674 | JGI IMG/M metagenome (GOLD analysis project Ga0308419, IMG submission 203674) | Hot spring phototrophic mat microbial communities from Mushroom Spring, Yellowstone National Park, Wyoming, United States - 20090730_MS50 ... | reverse complement strand
GAGGCGAGGAGGCGAGGAGGCGAGGAGGCGAGGAGGCGAGGAGGCGAGGAGGCGAGGAGGCGAGGAGGCGAGGAGGCGAGGAGGCGAGGAGGCGAGGAGGCGAGGAGGCGAGGAGGCGAGGAGGCGAGGAGGCGACAGTCTGTACCCTGTAGAAAAGGAGAACATGTGATGAATGGAGCACTTAATCAACAAACATGTGTGGCCTGTCGCAAAGATGCCCCCCGGCTCACCGAGGCGGAAATTGCGGAACTGCATCCGCAAATACCGGATTGGAAAATTGTTGAACGGGATGGTATCCAACGCTTGGAACGGGTCTTTACCTGCCAGAACTTTCGCGCTGCTCTCGACTTGACCAATCGCATTGGGGCCATTGCCGAGGCAGAGGGGCATCATCCGGCGCTCTTAACCGAGTGGGGCCGGGTCACAGTTACGTGGTGGACGCACAAAATCAGGGGCTTGCATCGCAATGATTTTATTATGGCTGCCAAAACTGACGCAATCTATGGACAATAGGCCGGGCGCATAGCATAGTGAGTGCTGTACGTGAAGCAATCCACAACCGTGCCCTATCATATTGGCATTACCGGGCACCGCAACCTGGGCAATGCTGCCACTTTGTATTTTGTGACCCGGGCCTTGTATACACTGCTTGCTGATGCGCAACACAGGCATGCGAAGGGCATCGTGGCCCTGTTTGGTATGGCGGAGGGGACAGATACACTGTTTGCGCAGATTGCCCTGCATTTGAACATCCCGCTTATTGCCGTTATCGCCTATGCGGGCTTTATGGATGACTTTCCGCCCGGCCCGCTCCGTCAGCAGTATCAGCACCTGGTATCGCGCTGCCAGACTGTGTATACTCTTCCGTTTGCCACTCGTTCGGACGAGGCGTATATGGCGGCGGGATGCTGGCTGGCCGATCACAGCGATCTTCTGCTGGCTGTCTGGAACGGGCAACCAGCGGCGGGTCGAGGTGGTACAGGTGATGTGGTGGCTTATACGCAGCGTATTGGACGCCCGATCATTCATATTCACACCATCGAGCATACCGTTCGATCCCTGCCATATGCTGGCTGATACCAAATTCGGACATGCAAAGGATGCGGAAGGTCGAAGTCAAATTGGTATCAGTGGTGAAAAACCGGAGTCCCGGCTACAGTCTGGTCTAGCTCCATCGCGGCTACAGCCGGGAATCCAGGGGTACAATTGCAACCGGGTTGCTCTATTCCTACAACGCGATGTTCGTACTACTGCGTCTGTGCGTTCAAAAAAGGGGCCATTCGGACGAGCTTTAGCGCCGATGCCACAAATATACCGGCTCTGGCCCGATCGTCAGCGAAAAGCGGCCATCCTGCGCACTCACGGTTTGTTCAGATCCGTCGCGTTGCACCAGACGCCCACTGGTAGCAGTGGTGTGAAAGCCAACGCGGGTGGTTGGCGGTGACCAGAGAATATCCAGCGCCGCTTCACCGCGCTGCAAACGTAGATCATATACTTCGCGGCCATGGATTGCGGTCAGATTATCAAGATAAATCGTACCGCGCCCAATCGACTCGTCGGTGACGTCATCCAACACTAGGGCCACCAGACTGGCCGGAAAATCAACGCGCAGATTACCGTTACCTGCAATACGGTTTGCGGGGTGCACAGCAACGCCAATCGGGGCCGAAATAAAGTGCCACTCTGGAGCGCCTACCGCACCCAGCGTGAATTGCAGTATTTCGCCCTCTGCATCACGAATCCAGGCACGCACCAGGTGCCCGCTCCCATCACCATAAACCCAGATCCCCAGCCCATATGGCTCTCCTGGTAGCGGCACCGGTTGAACCCGCTCGAACACGACGTAATCATTTTCAGGAGTGCTAAAGTTGTATACAATCTGGGCACTGCCCGTACCTGTATGCACATGCTTGTCACTTTGCTGCAACCGACCGTTGGGCTGGCTAATGCGCCGCCATTCGCCCAGGACATCAAAGTCTAGCACAACGGTGGTGTCAAACAGATCACGTCGTTCCACAAATGTCACTCCCTGTAGCTGACGGTTGAGCGTGCGCAAGGCGGTGAAAGCAGGCTTGCGCAAATGCTCACGATAGTCGGTGCGCCCCTGTCCATATCCAAATAGACCGTAGGGATTGCCTGGATCATCCTTGAAGCTATACCAGAAGGTGCGCTCGACTCCGGCTTCCCACAGCAACAGCATTGAGCGTACCAGGTAACTGGCCTGCATCTGCGCATCGGTCAACCCCTGGCGATCGCGATCACCCGGCCCACTGGCCCAGCCCAACTCCGTTACCCAGATTGGTTTGGGGCCAAACTGATTACCCAGCGCTCGCGCCATGTCCACCGAGGCCACCAGGTTACCGTCTTCGGGGCCGTAGGGATCGACATAGGGATGGATAGCAATAATGTCAAAGCTACGCCAGGCACCCTGGGCTGCCACTGCCCGCGCAAAGGTGACATCGAAGGGATTGAAGCCACCAATCGCCACCTGTGCATTGGGGATAATCTCCTTGATAATGTGACCGGAGCGCATCAACAGATCAGCATAGGCCACCGGGTCGGGTTGGGGCCGCCAGAACACGGCATTATCCGGTTCATTCCAGATCTCCCAGTGATGAATATACCGTCGGTAGCGTGTCACCACGGCTCGCACATAATCCAGAAAGAGATCAGGGTCAGGTGCATAGTACGAAACATCGTGCGGATTATCATGGGGATACGGTGTAGCCCAGCCCACTGAAGGCCCTAACACGCCCAGGATCGTAATATCGCGTTGCAACAGCGCCCGCATAGCCGCATCAGTAAATGTCCAGTCCCACACATCAGGTGCGGGCTGCACGCGATGCCAGTGAAAATCTTCCCGCACCCACGGTATACCCAACTCAACCACCAGATCGGCCAGATCATCCATCGTGGTTGGGTCAGGATAGCGCGTGGCCAGATGCGAGTTGAGGCCAAAGGCAGCCGGGCCAACCGGCCCGGCACTGTAGGCGGTGGGGAGGGGAAAAGGCTGAATAAGAAGCTCGGATGAGGTCAGCACCAGCAGGAGGATGGCGAAGAGCAAGAGGGAACGACGTGGCATGAGAGTACCTCGCTTTGGAAATTTCAAAATGATGGAAAGCAGAGATGTGAAGATGCTATTATGTCTTTTGGCAGTGAATTGCGACTTCACGATAGAAACCTGCACCTGCCCAACCCTTCATGCCCGCTCACCAAAAATGGCCCGCCCCACGCGCACCAGTGTTGCCCCTTCCTCAATCGCCACCTCAAGATCGTCGGTCATGCCCATCGAAAGCTGTGACCACTCCGCCTGTGGCCAGCGGGTAGCCAGATGGTCTCGCAACTCGCGTAGGGCACGAAACACAGGACGGGCCGCCTCAGGGTCTGGCTGCCAGGGCGCAATCGTCATCAGTCCCTGCACGCGCAGATAGGGCAGGGCTACAATGCGCTCCACATCGGTCAGGAAGCGCGATAAACCAGCGTGATTCTGCACCCCGCCAGGCAGATCAAAGCCCTCTTTGGTCGCCTCGCCACTGACGTTGACCTGAAGCAGCACGTTCAAACGCGAATGTTCAGGTGCAGCTGCTATTTCCGCGATACGCTGTTCATAATGCCGATTCAGTGTCTCCGCCAGGCGCAGACTGTCAACCGTATGCAGCAGATCAAACAGACCGACTGACGCTCTGGCCTTGTTGCGCTGGAGGTGCCCGATCATATGCCAGGTCAGGTCAGATCGTTGCGCATGCAGGGCGGAAATCTTGGGTTCTGCTTCCTGGATCCGGCTCTCACCGAGGTGAACAACACCGGCAGCAATGGCCTGCTGCAGCACCTCCAGGGGATGGGTCTTTGTAACGGCTACCAGGGTTATCTGGTGTGAGTCGCGGCCCGCACGTTGTGCTGCGGCTGCGATGCGTTCCTGTACTACCTGCACCCGTGTTGCAATCCTGTTCACACTGTAACCTGACATCAACATCACATTAATTTATATCGGTTGCCACCAGCAGCACCTGCTCTAGTGGCGGATCAGGCGGTAAATTGACCGTTAGACGCAACCCACGCCCTTCCGGGAGTGGTACGGTCAAATCCAGAGAGGTACTCTCGCCCGGCCCAAGCTGCACACTGGCTGTGTCGGCCGACGTATAGGAAGTGCCAGTGTTATCCTTCAATTCAAAGGCATGGATCGACACCGTCACTACTGCTGGCCCCACATTCGTCACCTGTCCCTGTATCTGCACACCCGCAGCTCCCCGCCGAATATGAAGTACCTCCACCCGTACCCGCTGGTTTTGCGCCACGGGTGTCAGCGCAGCTACAGGCTGACCACGGCGCATAATGTGCTGGGCCTCATCTGCCAGGCGCTGAATGTTGGGCGCAAGATCGCCCATATCGAGCCGGGGTAGCGTGATACCTGCCGCAGCGGGTTGCGCCGCAAACTGCCGCTGGAGCGCCGTCTCGTTTGCGATAAAGCGGCCACGCGTACTGAGCAGGATCAATCCTAGCCCTAACGCCAGTCCCCATATCCATCCTGGTATGCGTTGTCGCGTATCTCGTAGCATAGATCTCTATTGTACCGAGAGAACCGATGACATGCAACCAGGATGCCGAGATGATACCTGGTGCAAAGCTTGACAAACCCTTAACAATCCATTACACTACTGCATCACACAATCTGACTTCATTATAGGATAGGCATTAGTGACATGCTGCATTGCAGCGATCATAACTCTGGCAAGGAGTCACTCCTGGCCAGTATTGATATTGGTTGTATCAAGAAAGCCCGGTGCAGGAAGGAGGTGATACGAGCGATCTTCAAGGCGGTAGAAAATGCACAGAACTTGAGCAGCGAAGTTCTGTGAGAGGGTTAGCTTCCCAGGTTATTTCAACTTGCGTGAACGATGGCTGCAACATTATATATACAGATAAATCAAGACCGTTGTCAGAAAGGAGTCGTTCGAGTATGAAGCGACTAGTGAGTCTGCTAACACTGCTCGTTATGATGCTGGGGTTAATTGCCGCATGTGGGCAGCAGCCCGTTGCGGAGGAACCAACTCCAACCCCAACTGCTGAAGCCGTTGTCGAGCCAACGGAAACAACTGTCACTGTCACAGAAGAGCCAGCTCCTACTCCTACAGAAAAACCCGCGGCAACAGAGAAACCCGAAGGAACGGAAGAACCTGAAGCCGCCTCTCCACCAGCGGGCGAGTTCGAGGGTTTGATTAAGATCGCCACGCAAAGCCCGCTCTCTGGGCCCCAGGCGGCAATCGGTGTCGGTATTCGCAATGGGGCTGAGTTGGGAGTTGAGCAACTGTCAGAACCACTCACCAGCCTGGGTTTCACGGTTGAACTGGCACCATTCGATGACCAGGCGCAAGCCGAGGTGGGAACAGCCAACGCCAACAATATCGTTTCGGATCCCGATATTCTGTGTGTGAATGGGCACTTGAATTCAGGTGTGGCCCTGGCTGCTTTGCCGACGTATAGCAACGCCAGCGTGCCTATGGTTTCACCGGCAAATACGAACCCGAACATTACCGAGGGTGGCTATAAGGTTGCCTTCCGCATCGTCGGTCGAGATGATGTGCAAGGCGCGGTGGCTGAGCAATTTGCCCGCGAGCAACTGAATATTAAGAGTGTGTTCATTATTCACGATCAAACAGACTATGGCCAGGGTGTGGCCGAATTTTTCCGCCAGAACGCTGAAAAGAATGGTATCACCGTACTTGGCTTCGAGGGTACCCAGGAACAGTCGCAGTTTGACTCGATCTTGACGCCGATTCTGCCTCTGAACCCGGATCTCATCTTTTTTGGCGGTATCTATAGCCAGGCCGGTCCGCTGTTTGATCAGGCACGCCGTGCAGGTATTACAGCTCAGTTCATGGGGCCGGATGGTCTGGACAATGCCGAACTGGTGACGCTGGCAGGTGAAGCGGTGGCCGATATGTACTATACCTCGGTGGCAGCACCGGTGAGCCAGTTCCCAGCCGCGGCCCAGTTTGCAGAGGACTATCAATCACGCTTCAACACCCCGGCACCACCGTTCTCGGCCCAGTCGTATGATGTTGTCGGTATCTGCGTACAGGCGATTGCCAGGGCGGCCATAGAGGCGGGTGGAAAGCCCACTCGCGAGCAGGTGCTGGAAGCCCTGCGCAATCTGGATGCCTATGAGGGAATCACCGGAACCTATGAATTCAATGAGATTGGTGATCCAACGGAGGCTACGTACTTCGTGTTGCAGGTAAACTACGATCCCGACAATCCCGAAGAGGGGTGGAATAAGAATGCGGTCGTCGAACGTCTGACGATTGCTCCACCCGAGCCAGAATAGCGAATCGGTGACAATGAAGAATCAATGACAGGCGCAGAACGCAGAGTGTGCGAATCAGGGGACAGATCGGTGTCTCTCACTCGTTTCAATCACTTTGCGTTCTGTGTTTTTGCAGAGCCGAATACCAGATTCGGGTAATCACTGATACTTATACTTTGGAACGAACGTTCGCTGTTCTGGTAGAGTAGTTTGGGATGGGCCATAGCCTGAAGAGTTCCCTGGGGTGCCGTCGGCTCTTGTATCCCCCGTGGGCTGGCGTTCCTCAGAACAGGCACTCTATTCTGCTTTTGAGGAACCATAGCAAGAATACATACAGTATAAGTAGTCAACCGAATTTGTATAATAATTCTTGACTTAATAAATTACAAAAACTGTTATTGTATCGAATTGTGCAAGAATGTGGATATAACCTATGGCTGTGCAAGCAACGACTGGCCCCGGTCATCTTGTCGGGCAGCGATCGATAAAAACCATTCTCCTTGAGATTTTTGGCCCCTTGCTCCAGGTTTTGATGTTCGTCCTGGGAAGTGCCACTATTCTCAGTTTGATCGTCATCGTGTTCGCCTTTGTGTTGCGGGGATCACGTACTGATGTTGATCTCCTGCAAGGAACGCTGATTATTTTGCCGCAGGTGATTATTGATGGCATGGTACGCGGGTTTCTCTTTGCGACCATCGCCCTGGGCTATACCATGGTCTATGGTGTGCTGGAGTTTATCAACTTTGCCCATGGTGAAATCTTCATGGTCGGTGCGTTTGTGGGTGCTGGGTTTGCCTTGAGTCTGGCCCGACAACGCATTCTGGCCGACTTTCCGCCGTTGTTATTTGTGGTTCTGGCGATCTTGCTCGGCATGATGGTGAGCGGCATGCTGGCGATGTTGACAGAGCGTATCGCCTATCGCCCGCTTCGTAATGCGCCGCGCCTGGTACCTTTAATTTCGGCGATCGGCATGTCGCTGTTCCTTCAGGATCTGGTGCGTATGATTGCGCTTGCCACTGGGATGGGGTTTAATGTTCGGTTTCAAACGCCGCCGCTGGGGGGGGCCTTGCCACTGGGCCAGATTCCGATTGGCAGTGATCGGTTTGCGTCATTTAGTATTGATAGCCGCGCCTTGATTTTTATTGTCGCCGCCGTTATGATGTTAATTGGTCTGAATTATCTGATTAACGTTACGAAATTGGGCAAGGCAATCCGCGCTGTAGCCCAGGATCGAACCACGGCGAGCTTGATGGGTATCAACGTGAATCGAATCATTGCCCTGACCTTTCTCATTGGAGGGTCGCTCGGCGGTGCCGCAGGAGTCTTGTTTGGGATTCGCGTTGGTACGATTAATCCCTATGTGGGGTTTTTGCCCGGATTAAAAGCGTTCACCGCTGCTGTGTTGGGAGGGATTGGTAATATCACCGGGGCCATGGTGGGCGGGATTGTGCTGGGCTTTCTGGAGGCATTTGTGGCTTCCTATCTCTCGCTGTTTACCCGTGGGCAGTTTGCGGGCGCAAATTATGCCGATATTGCCGCTTTTAGTATCTTGATCCTCATTCTCATCTTTCGTCCGTCCGGGTTACTTGGTGAAGCGACAACGCAAAAGGTGTAACTGTTATGGCACAGACAAATCCGCAGTCCGGCCTCCAGGTGAGTACCTGGAATCAACTCAAGACCCGGCTTAATCGCGGCATCTGGCCCTATCTTTTGCTTACCACCTATGCACTGGTGGTTACGAGTTTTCTGTTTAGCAACCCGGCCACCAGTCGTAACACCGATATCCTGTTTGTGTTATTTCTGGGTATCATGCTGCTGACGTACAAGATGGCTCTGAGACCAACATTCAAATTAGGGATCGCTGTGCTGTTTCTGGGTGTTGGTCTGCCCTATTTTGGCACGCTCAATCCCTTTTACATGGATGTTGCCACTCTGGTGGGTATTTTTGTCGTGCTGGCATTGGGTTTGAATATCACCGTGGGGTTCGTCGGCTTGCTTGACCTGGGCTATATTGCGTTCTATGCTGCTGGAGCCTATCTATGGGCTATTTTCAGTACGCGACAGGCGCAAAATATTTTCCCTGGATGGGCACATGTTTTTCCGGTACCTCCGGCATGGTTTTTCATTTTTATGCTGCTGGCGCTGGTGGTTGGTGCATGCCTCGGCCTGTTGCTCGGTTCACCGGTGCTGCGACTGCGGGGCGACTATCTGGCGATTGTGACGCTCGGCTTTGGGGAGGTTTTTCGCGTGCTGGCGACCAATCTGGATCGTCCAGTGAATATCACCAATGGTGCCCAGGGTATCCGCGATATTGGGCGCCCACCATTGTTTTTTGAACCCTGGGTAGAGGCAATGGGGATCGGTTTCAGTCGTGCCCAACTCTACCAGCTCTATTTTTATTTTCTGGTCTTGCTTGTACTTGGCTTTATGCTCATGGTGGTTTACCGGTTGAGCAACTCACGCATTGGCCGCGCCTGGACCGCCATTCGTGAAGATGAGACAGCGGCGATCGCAATGGGTGTGCCACTGGTGCGGATGAAGTTGACTGCCTTTGCGGTCGGTGCCTCTTTTGCGTCGGTGATGGGCACGATCTTTGCCGCCAAACAGTTGTTTATTAATCCACCAACCTTTGATTTGCTGCGTTCAATCAATGTTCTGTCGATGGTCATTCTGGGGGGCATGGGCAGTATTCCCGGTGTCATTCTGGGAGCTACGCTCATTACGCTCCTTAACGTACAGTTGCTACCACGTCTGGCACGTGAACTGAGTGTACTGCAAATTCCTTCGCAGTTTGATCCAACGCAGTATCAGCGTATGTTGTTTGGCTTATTGCTCATTTTAATGACCATCTTCCGCCCTGCAGGGATTCTCCCCGAAGATCGCCGCCGCCAGGAACTCGAGGGGGATGATGTTGATGTGCCGGAGGAGATCGAGCAACCACCCCAGACAACCGAACCCGATGTGGGTATACAATTGTGAGGAATCAGACGTGGCACTACTCCAGGCAAAGAATGTCACTAAACAATTTGGGGGCCTGCTGGCGGTTAATGATGTGACGTTGACCATTGATCGCGGCAGTATTGTCAGTGTGATCGGGCCGAATGGAGCCGGTAAGACAACGTTTTTCAATGTCTTAACCGGCATTTATAAACCTGATAAGGGCAGTATCATTTTTGATGGTCAGTCTTTGTTGAATCTGCGCCCTGACCAGATTACGGCCCGGGGCATTACGCGCACGTTCCAGAACATTCGCCTGTTCAATAATATGACGGTGCTGGAGAATGTGCTGGTGGGGATGCACGTGCGGTTACAGGCCTCAATGTGGAACATTGTATTCCGTACCTCATCCATGCGCCAGGAAGAACGCCAGGCGCGGCAGAAGGCGCGTGAGTTACTGCAATTTGTGGGACTGGACGACAAGCGTGATGATCTGGCAAAAAATCTGCCGTATGGCGATCAACGCCGGCTGGAGATTGCTCGTGCGCTGGCTTCCGATCCGAAGATGGTGTTGTTGGATGAACCAACGGCGGGCATGAATCCTCAGGAAACAGCCAGCGCTACCCGTTTGATCCAGCGTCTCCGCGATGACATGGGGGTGACGGTGGTGCTGATCGAGCATGATATGAAAGTGGTCATGTCTATTTCTGAACATATCAGTGTGCTGGATTATGGCGTGAAGATTGCCGAAGGTACCCCCGATGATATTCGAACCAATCCACGGGTGATCGAGGCGTATCTGGGCAAAGGTGCGGCACAGGAATCCCAGGCTACACCGCAGGTGTCGGAAATCACGCCGCAGGAGCCGGAAGTTCAGGCAACGCCCGAAGTTCGTCGTCAGGAGCCAGCTTTATAGCGTTGTTAGATCGAAGGAAGTGTCATGGCGCTCCTCGAATTAACGAATGTGCATACCTACTATGGACAGATTCACGCGCTCAAAGGGATTTCCTTGACCGTTGGTCAGGGTGAGATCGTGACGCTGATTGGCTCCAATGGAGCGGGCAAGAGTACCACTTTGCGTACCATTTCGGGCTTGCTAACGCCGCGCCAGGGACAGGTGACGCTGGCTGGCAAACGCATTGATCGCCTGCCCCCACATCACATTGTCAACCTGGGCATCTCGCAGTCGCCAGAAGGGCGGCGTATTTTTCCACGCCTGACGGTGTTGGAAAACCTGGAAATGGGGGCCTACCTCCACAGTATACATAGCCCGGAGTTTCGGTCTGATCTGGATCGGGTGATGACACTATTTCCGCGCCTGCGCGAGCGGGTCAACCAGAAGGGCGGAACCTTGTCTGGAGGTGAGCAGCAGATGCTGGCGATTGGGCGCGCGCTTATGGCCCGCCCTAAAGTGTTGCTGCTCGATGAGCCGAGCATGGGATTGGCTCCGGTCATTGTGGAGCAGATCTTTGATATTATTAAGGATATTAACAGGCAGGGTACAACTATCTTGCTGGTGGAGCAAAATGCGTTGATGGCACTGGCAATTGCTCAACGAGGGTATGTTTTGCAGTCGGGAAAGATTGTTTTGGAAGATACTGCAGCTAAGCTCCGGTCAAACGAAATGGTGCAAAAGGCCTACCTTGGCCTGGATTAATAGGCTGGTTGGATGCCTGGGCTGCCGCCTCGCGCTGCCAACATGTAGGACACGGCTCCGGCGTTGCCCGCTGCCGTGCCGGTTACACCCCGCCATTCGGATGGCCGCGCCCGCGC